>Ga0209550_10001421_pt1 | contig 22931 bp, 21 predicted proteins | sample LauGreSuBDMM15SN_2_FD_187567 | JGI IMG/M metagenome (GOLD analysis project Ga0209550, IMG submission 187567) | Freshwater lake microbial communities from Lake Michigan, USA - Su13.BD.MM15.SN (SPAdes) (version 5) | ecosystem: Environmental > Aquatic > Freshwater > Lake | place: Lake Michigan... | reverse complement strand
GTATATCGAGAAATCGGATTATCACGAGGGTATTGTTTCTCATTTAGGGCTTCAGTACGATAATGGGGATATTAAGCAATGTTATAGCCAGAAGTTGCGCCTCATCGAACCTGATACGGAGGAGCTTGTGGTTCCCGACGTCGAGTATTCCACGGTGATCAACCTTCCTACGGCGGACTTTCAGAAGATCATTCGTGATTTGAACGGCATTTCTGATCGCATCGAGATCAAGTCCGTGGGCAATGACCTGATCTTTTCGTGCGAGGGTAATTTCGCGAGTTCCAAGATTTACCGATCGGAATCGGGCGGTTATATGGAGTTTATTCAGAAGCCCGACGCGGCGACGGTGATTCAGGGCGAGTTTTCGTTGAAGTCTTTAGCACATTTTATTAAGTGCACGCCTTTATGTAGCCACTTGGAGATGTATTTAGGCAATGATTTGCCGTTGATTGTCAAGTACGATGTGGCATCTTTAGGCGAGATTAAATTGTGTTTGGCTCCATTACCGCCTTCGTAATTGCCGCCTTCGTAGAAGGGAAATTTTAGGTACACTTTTCTTCATTTCCACACCCTCCTTTTACATAATATCATATCATTTCGGTTTATTCTTAGAATTTTCCAAGAATAAAAATCCAGTAACCTATCACCAATACTAGAACATTCCGTACATTCTATGTTTTTTTTATTCATAGTTTTCCGCTTCCGACGGTGTTCTTCCTTTGTTCTGCCGCCCATATGAGTAGACATATGGGTCGGCATATAGGTAGACATATGTGTAGGCTTAGGTGCGTGACGCGTTCGACCTCCCATATATGTCGACTTGTACATATGACGTGTTCGACCGCCCATGTGAGTAGTTCTGCGTGGATAATATTTATGACTCGTCATATATATATTTTAACTAGATAAAATGCTTACCATATATGCTAATACGCATTTAATCGGTTTTGTAATACAATTATTCGAATAGCATTACAAAACTATTCAAATAATTGTAAATTCAAAAAAGTCTAAAACTTTGACGTACGTTTCGATAACTTCTGTATTTTTTTTATGCTTCGTCTTCGATTTCCCCCGTTTAACCGATTTTTTGTTATTCTATATAATTTTCTATGTTTTTTTGAGAGATTTTTTTGATTTCTACCCCCCTTTTTATTTGATGACCATAACGACCTACTCGATAGAAATGAGGACCATGATCTTTTATTTTCAGGCATCGGTTCGCTTATTGCTGTTATTTCCGATTCGTCTGTATATGTTGTTTCTATTCTAGGCGTTGGTATTACTTTTATTTCTTCTGACGTTTTTTCATGTTCCACTATTGACTTAGTTCCAGAGTGACATCCTTCTATATACTGGTTGTCGCTACATAAAACGCCATATTTTATGCTACTTTCAAAATTCTTTAAATTATTGGCTTCTCTTAAAATTCTTTTAGAATAAAATTCGTCTGGAAATTGCCAAATAAATTTCATTGCATTTTTTGCATATTCAGTTGGATTGTGGCTTACATTTAAATATGCAGCTTTTTTTGACAAATCGATTGATACTGTTTTATTTATTTTAGTAAGATATTGTTCTGATTTACCTTCTGACATGATATATTGATATATGACTTTTGGATATAGGTTGTCTGTGTCTTTTTTATCAGTCTCCTTCAACTTCGTTAAATCATATTTACGCAAAACTCTACCATATACTTGTTCCTGGTCACCGAATGTATTACATGGTTCTAATATAAACATTGCGGGATTATAAGTAGCATTAAGACCTTCTGTCATGGTAGGATCTAGCAAAACGCAAAATGGTGCTCCATTTTCCTGATACAAGGTTTCATCATTCAACATTTCATACATAGCCTCAAAAGCTAAAAATTTATTAAAATCCAATAAGTCTTGGATTTTTTTATTTTTAATTTTATCTTCCAGTTTTGTCTTATCCTCGCTGCTTAAAAATGCTTCGAATTCAGCCTTATAACCATCGTTTATTGGTAAGCCTTTTTGTGAAGTATGAACTAAAATATATCGAATTTTTAAATAACTCAAAAAACATCCAAATAAAGATGTTCCGTAATCTTCTGTGTAACTATAAACCAGAGGCAAATATCTATGAGTGTCAGTTGAATGAGGTTGTAGCAAGTTTTCTTCTCTTTTCAAATAAATCTCGTCATAAGTAACGTTCAATAACGTTTTTTTCCTGCCGGTTTTTTCCTTCCCGCCTTTACCGATCAACGGAAAAAAATTATTAGTCGATAAGCAAAAAAGATGTTCCAATATAACATTGAATTTTTTACATTCAAATATTACACACGGTTTATCTGAATTTTCGTCTCCTTTAGTGCAGTTTGTTCTTTTTAGTTGATTGTGTCTAAGTTCATAAACATATTTTGAGTTTTTATAGATTTCCGAAGAATCTAATCTAGTAAAATATAACATAACATCGTTCGAAAAATTTCCTATGAATTTTCCATTTTTTCTGAATGTTTTCCCGTTGTTAAGTACATCAATTGTTTTCTTTTCGTAAGGGTTTATACCTAAAATGTTTTTTTCTATAAAAGTCATGTCTTCTGGACGAACTATTGAGTTATATTGCATTAACAACTGATCGTGACTGTATTCTAACCGCTCTTCTACCAAAATCATCTTAGGAAAATTTGTTTTCAAATTTAAGGGTTTTCCGTTACAATCATTGTCTTGCAATTCATAATCGTATACAGACATAAAATCGGACATATCTTCAGCTAACATTGTCATGTTATACTTTGGTTCTTCTAATTCTGCCACAACAGCTTGTATTGCTACATTGTTTGGCTCTAAAAGTCCATCGTCAATTAATTGTTTGCTTGAAAATATACTCTTTTGTAACACACCAAGCAACGTATCAGTTCCGCCTTTTATTAATTTCTTAGTTCCTCTTTTTTTTCCTCCATCCGAACCGGGTGATTTTTGTAAAAAACTCGAAGTTGCACCTATGGTTAGAGCGTAAATAATCAATGGCTCCATCCATTTATATTCATCAGGGAGAACGTGTCCAACGTTATTTAACGTTAAAGTGGCGAGCGCAGGAACAAGACCCATCATCCATTTCCAATGACGGCGAATGAATATTTCGTAAGATTCATTTATTGTTCTTGATGAATATTTTTCTAATGTAAAATCCTTCGTTCTTGTTAAAAAGTTACTAAATGTGCAAAGATCCGCCGCGGTTTTTTGCAAAGGCGTTCCTGTTAATAATATTGCATGTTTTGTTGCATAAACTGTGTTAATAAAATACTGATTTTCCAATAAAGAATGTTTTTCCATGGCATAATTGGCTTCAATGGAATTGAAAATAACTTTTGTTAATAAACGGTGAGCTTCGTCGAATATGATTATTTTATTATTTAAATCAAATCTACAATTTCTTGAATTAATGTCGTTAATTAGCATATCATAATCGTAATTAATTAATGTTACTAATTTTCCTTTAAAATCCGTTTTTGTCTGCCCCTTAATTACGTTATAGTCTCCTTCAAAATTACCAAATAATCCAATTGGCGAGACGATAACAATTTCATATGGCGGCTGGGGTGGTAAATTGTTTAAAGCAATCACCAATGAACTAATTGTTTTTCCAGTTCCTACTTTATGTAATAACAAAATTCCCCAGTTTTCTTTGCCGTTATTTTTTTTAAATCCACATCCAGTGCTTTCTATAAATCTCTCAATTGATCCTTTTTGTCTAGCATCAGGTAATGTTAATTTTCCATCTGGATCAAGGTACTCTAGTATAGGTTTAGTTTCAGGCACTATTGCGTCAGACATTTATACTGTATATTTTATATATTACAAATATAAAATATATTTAGAACTCCGGTTCGTGTTTCTTAAACAAACATCCCTGTTTCGAAAGATTCGGTATCTGTATAATGACATTCGGATCTTGAAGACTACAATTCTCCAACCATATTTTCACAATACAAAAATTCTTCTTTGGAGAAATCGTGATACCGTTAAGCAATACACTATGCTCCCGATTCACCGTAAGTGTTTCTCCACACAGCGCGTAAAAAAGGGTCTTCCACACCGCGGGAACGAGTTTATTGGCGACCTTGAATGAAAAGCATCCACCAGTGCGATTCTTGGGGTCTTCCCACATTGGAGTGATTCCGTCTCGCATTACAAAAAGCATACAATGTTTGACAATGTTATCAGGCGTCCCTTCATTAATTGCAATGAGTGACTCGACGGTGTTAATGCTCTCCATAATCGGTTTATAACTAGAAAGATCCCAATTTTTGTCGTGTGGTAAATGGTAATATAAATTCCATTTACCAATCAGTTCGCGCTGTGTGGATGGAATACTCATTGTATTCTTAGATATCACCCGTACATTAATATTGCAAAAAATCTTTATACTGTTTTTGTTATCCCTTTTCTATCTATTATATATTCTCGACGCTATATGACGATTCGCCTAGTAAAATATATTGGGTCCGGTCAATTTCAAATTGTTTGAAATCGGAGTCCATGATCTTCAGTCTATATCCCAAATCAAAATCAAAGGGTTCATCTTGATACACCAATGCGCGTCGCACAAATCCCGGCGAAAACAATTCATTATTTACCATGTACATATTCTTAGGAATTTGCAAAACCAAGGGTATAGATTCTAGAGTCGCAAAATATTCTACACTCAAAAATTGCGAGTTGGCGATTTTTAGTGGGAAAACCGCCTTTTCCGTAACATCGTCACATCTTGAAACACGATATTTAGCGTCCGATTTCGCGACAATAACGGTATCACAATATTCATAAGCAGAATTGTCTTCTTTCAATTCGCGATTGTGTTTATAAGCGGTCTGGAAATGTAATTCAAAATCGGCGTCGTCAACTCCCAAACTATAGCTCTCTCTGTAAACAGGACTACCGTCGCCGATATGATAACCTCTTGTTAACTTTGTTATAGAACAAACCTGAACCCAATTGTCAGGTGGTTCTATTCTTTTTCTCAAAGTCAGATTTTTGATGGTTTCGCTTAGGAAAAGAGATGAATCGATAATAACTCTTACTGCGTAATATTCTTGATATAAATACTTTGTGTATAAATAAATATTGGTTTGGTATCTACTATATGCAAATATTACAAAAGAGGCTTTGTTTTGGAAAAACTCAGTCTCGGAAAAATCAACTGCTGATTTATATAGCCAATTGAATCCCGATATTGCGGTGGTTTTTACAATCTCCCCCAATAAATGAATAGACTCTTTCACGAGTTTCATATCAGAACTAGTAAACATTCGTAACTAATAATCTTTACAAATGTTTATATCGTTTTTGTGAAACTTTTCCTATTCAGGATTAGTTTGCACGTCTGTAAACCTAGCTTCCTGCCAAGCAACTGGACTTGATACGCCATATACGTTCAATAATCCGAGTTCGCATAATTCTCCCATTGCGTGATCGATTTGATTTGTAAATGGCATTTTCACTAAATTTATCATTTTTTTTGCGCCCTTTTTGGATATCAAATATGCATGAGTTCCGTAAAAACCGTGTAACTTTATACAATCTCTACTTCTAATTATTTTATGATGAACGGGGTTCGAAATATCATATCCCAGTAAAATAATATCCCAATCTTCGGGAATAATCTGGGGAAGTTTTTCAATTGTATTGGCGTGAATATTTTTTATTATTCTAGCGTCATCCTCAAAAACCAAAGCCATTTCCTTATCGCCATCTATTATTGTTTTATACACATTGAGATGACTTAAAAAACAACCTACCATTCCTGGAGTCATGTTCAATTCTACATTTGGAGATATAAATGAGGTGTAATCTATGTCTTTTCCGTAAATCGCCTTTACTTTTGTAAATGGAGATATTTTCAGATCGGAGTTGTTATAGTATTGCGCAAAGCTAGCCAAACGGTCTGTGTTTTTCTCTAAATTAATTAAATAACGATCATAATCTTCGGGTTTTATGATGTCACCGTCTTGGATGTAATCTAATATTTCTTCTGCGATTTCGATATTTTGAAAAGAATCCATGGGTTCAGTTACCGCATTTTTATTACACCTTTTCTCATTTAATCTGCCCATTTTATGAGCAGATTTAATGCACAAAGGTGTAATAAACAAAATTGCAACTACGGTTATTCCCAATAATAATAACAATTTCCACCATTCTATCATTTTTTTTATCATTATCATTATTAAATATTTTATATACTATAATCGGATTTTTACACAGCTAAACGTTTATACAGATCTATTATTTTTTCACTGAAATTTGTATGATAGATGAAAATGGGAATAGTAAATATAAATTCGTTATCTAATTCCTTCAATCTCTTATATTCAAATCCAAACGCTCCATCCAGCGGGAAGGGAACGCGCTCAACCACGTTTCTGGCTAAATATATCAATATGCCCAAAATGCACAATCTAACTAAAATTTCCAATATGACTCTCCATACTGGTTTTTTGTTCTCTTTCACTTTATCGTAATCAGTTAATCCCCCAAGACCCCGGGAGCCATAATATATTATAAGGTTTATATTTTTTTACGTGCCGCGATTTTTTCGGGGTTTTTATTAACTTCCACTTGTTGTATGATTTGCTTTACTAGTTTCTTTTCTTCGTCTCCTACAACGTCTCCTCCGAAAACGCGCGTCATAATATGTAAGCTTTCCTCCTTTTTCACGTTATCCTTCATGTAATCCGGGTTTTCTTCGTGCCATTTATTCGACTCTTGTATAACTTTATGCGACACCACATTCGCCAGACGTTTAATGCGCGGCAATTCGCTATCTTCGCGTTCCCATTCATTATTCTCACGAATGTAAACAGTTTCACGCTTCGCGTCCGTACAATGAATCGGGCGCCGGTAAACGCCGAGTTTGTCCAAGAGTTCGGCGATGATTTTGGCGTTACCCTCAATGTGTCCACGTTTCACCACGGTTTGTAAATCGATTTGATTCAGCGCGATAGAATTGATAAAATCGGTGAAATTAATCGCATCCTTGCATTTTTCGTTCAAAAAGAAATTCACGTTGAAATGCGCAGTATTCGTAGTATTATTATTAGTTGTGTTATTCGTCACCGTGGGCGCGGTTTCTTTTGCCATTTTCATAATCTCCTGGCTCGTTTTCACCATTTCCTCGCTGTTTTTCAAAAGATCGGATATCCCCATTTGTTTATGTATTTCGACGATTATCTTAGAAATCATATCCGCCGACATCATAGCATTGGAATTCAATGGCGGATCAGTAACGCGCGACTCACATTCTCGTGCGGGTAAATTCGCCGAATTGTCGCATTTCTTAGCATGTTTCCATAAACCTGTCCTTGTTTGATAAATCCGCGAACAATAGTCGCATTGAAATGCTTTGGCGCTAATCGTCGTTTCCTCGTGTTTCCGCTGCATATTGGATAGATGCTTCTTTGTGGAAACGTGACGTAACCAATCAGAATTTTTATTACAAGAGAAATTGCAATCACTGCATAAATATTTAGTATCTTCAGGCGGCGTTTCCGTTTCCATACATTGGAAACAGAGAAAACGCCTAAACGCCGGACGAAATCGGTCCAAAAAATTATGGTAAGGTGCAGAAAAAATGACTATATATAGTTAAAGCATATGGCTCCAACAGCTATTTTTCGTGTTTTTCGGGAAAAGTTCCGATCGATTTTTCGATGTTGGACATTTTTACAAAAACATAAATGTCCAAAACCTCCGGACTACTCCCAAATTCTGGGGAAAATCGGATAAAATCGAGAGTTTCCAAGATTTTGCGAATTATTGATACAAATCGTCATAAAAGGCGTCATTGATTATAACGGCATTTTTTGGTCGAGCCCTCGTTTCGCTAGCCCTGAATAGGCGATGGAAATTAACTACAGACTCCATGTCGGAGATTTGAAGCGTTTGTCCGGATGTCTTTTGATGATATATGAAATTCCAGGTATTTGTTGAAATTGTGGGAGGGCAAGGGAAATATACACCCTTGCTCCATTTTTCTCGGTTCTTTAATAAAAACACGCGTTTTCCGGGCATTTCTTGGTTGGTTTTGAAATAATAAGATTCTGAGATTATTATTTCAATTTTCAAGACTTGAAAAGTCGACCGTTCTAAGACCTTAATTTAATCAGACTTCGTTTCGTCGGCAACCGCGCCTTCTGATTCCTGAGCGACCGGCGTCGATGAAACTAAGGTGCCGAATGCGTAATCGAAAACGGGGAACAAAAACCCGTAATTACACTTGAATCTTTCGTGATGAATTGTATGACGATCTACCAACATCTTAGAATGCGTCAAAAAGGCGCCGGTCAAATACACATACATAATGAAATTATATTCGAAATTATTGACTTGGACGAACCAGATGGGTGCGATCAAAGTCGCGATCATTCCGGTCGAATCGAGCCAGTGAATAGTTAGCGCATCCATCGGATAAACTATGCGGTTCTTATGATGTTGCATGTGAGCAGCTACGTACCAGTTGGACGTATGCAATAGACGATGATATCCATAATAAAACAACTCAATCCACATAGAATATTCGACAATATTGGAGACAGTCCTTACCAAAGAATGACACCCGGAATCTAAATAAGGATAATATAAATACGCCGATCCGATGACTTCTAGACCAATAATTCCAAGATTTTTTGCGGAATCGCGTAGAGAATTAACGAGTTGGACGCTCGATAAAGCGGGATTATAAAATGGGGCATTGCATACCGCGCAAATTACATACGCGGATGTGATGGCAGAACCAAAGACGGAAATAACTTGTTTAACAATGGACCAGAACATAATAACTACTATGATAGTAACGACCGCTGTGTTTAAATTGTTTGCGAATAATAAAATATTCATCAGTGTAAAATTGATGTGGTTATTATTAACCAGATCAGTAACTAAAACTAAAAACCATGGATTTTTCGACATTAAGACGCGGGCAGAGATATTTGTTTCATTACACAAATCCGCACGCGAATACTGTTAGATTCCGCGCGAACTTTTTAGGATCGATTACATTTAATCAATATACCACTTTGGTTCTAAATAAATATCAGGGGGAAAACTCCGATATGTCGCGAAATCTTCATTATATTGGAACGCATATGATTGCGCGATTTGATACGTTGGTGGATATTTTGGAGCCGCTTGATCATGTTAGCGTTCCCGAAGATGTTTTGCTAGAAATCGACAAGTTCTGGTGAAAAAGAAACCGCTTGGAAAAAATTGAAACTCTTTTATTAAATAAACACCAGAATCATCAATCAATCCACCGTAAATAAAATGTCCAGCCAACACGTATTTGTATTAGAGACCGCATTTCAAGATGCGAATAGCGCGAAACTCACGATCTCTTGTCCCGTTGACAAGATCAATGACATCATGTCTATTATTGTCAATTATAACAACAATAAAAACACAATTCCGATCAACAAGCCGAAGAAAATCAAGGTCCTAGAGACTAACGCGAACGAGACCAATAAAATGATCGAAGAGAAGCGATACCCCACGCAATGTTGTCATAAGTGTTACGACGCGGGCGTCAAGAAATTTTCGAGTTATTGTTTCTCCGGATCCGCGCGTCCAGTGAGATGCGCTAAACATAAGGAACAGGGAATGGTTCCGGTCCCATCTCGTTGTTGTCAGGAAGAGGGGTGCAAAAAGACGGCGTCTTACAATTTCCAAGACGTTGCCGGAGTGGTTTATTGCATGACGCATAAGACCGAGGGTATGATTAGTAAGACGAATAAGAAAGCGCCGAAAACCGAATCTGAATAAATGCAACTCTCATTAACGTTTACATGACGCGCTCTGAATGTATAAATTTCCAAGACGCGGTTTAACCGCGAATGTAGTTTTGCCTAACATTGTAACTATGTATTTTTTATTGTTAATATAATCATCTTGACTTAATGTGGTATTCGTTCTATTACGCGGAGCTACGGTATCATTTATCGGAGCATTTGATAATTTGTTTGCACATTTTGCCAACATCACGTATTGTGAGGTGGGTTGGTTTCGACCAAACATGGTCAAAATCGTTTTTTTATTTTGGATATACTCGGATTGATCGACCGTATTTGCGGTTTGTTTAATGCTCGTAGAAACAAATGAACAGCTCATTTCTATATGCGCATATTTTTATTTGCGGGAAATGCGTTTTCTATTTCTTTTTTTTCCTCCCTTAACTAGTTCTGTAGGTTCATGACTGTCACCAGCATTTTTCGTATAATAATCTAAAAAATTATCTAATAGTTCTTTCGATAAAAATAACTCATGTCCGTGTCGAAATTCTGAATTATATTTTACCAATTTTTTATATGCTTCATCTCCAAATTTTTTATAAAAATCTGTATCTTTTTGTTCTAGAACTCCAGATATGTAGGACGCCTTATTGCTATTTTCTCTGCGCATCGGAAAAGTGTTATGGCGAGCTTGATTGAGTAATGCTTCAACGTGTCCCAGCGAATTCATTGGATGTTCCTCAAATTTAAGAAACAAATAAGGTTCGTCGGGATTTCCTTTTTTTACAAACGGGTAAAATAAAGCTACTCGTTTTGGTTCTTTATTATTATCATCTGCGGTTTCGCATAAAAATTCCAAGGGTTTACTAAAAATTCTTTCTAACTTATAAAGACTTTTAAAATTCACATCCTTGGGACCACATATATTATCTATTTCAAACGGATCGTCTTCAAATGCTTTATGTGTTGTAGTCATATGAGAATGAACATGTTCCGAGAATGCATTATCATGAAAACAATTCGTTGAATATTCTCCATGAGAGAAAATGTTATAAAAAAGATGTGTTGGATCTTCTAGTACATATGCCCCAGATAGAAAGCACATATCATATGAAGTTAACCATTTGTGAAAATGTTCAACAAATTTCTCTACATTCATCTTGTCGGGTTTCCCGCCTACAAAGTATTTTGTAGAATTCCTGCGTCTCGACAAATTCCGTTTTTTCTTTGCGTGATTGAGTCGTCTAAATGTTCTTTTCATTATATATTATATATAACATTTAAAATATATGAACATCATGAGAATTATGAAAGATCGTATTATCTTTTTGATTAGGCAACGTTCAAACGCTAAAAATTGAAATGTATTATGTAATAATTTGATAAAGGTAAACTTAATAAACGCACCTCCATTACTAATATAATGGATACAAAACGCATAGTGAAAATAAAGAAAACGCGCACGGTGAATGGACGATCGTTTCGTCTGCTAGACTTCAACGTTTACGATGGTCGTCTAAGCCTAAACCAATCGCCTAGTGGTAGCGCGGATGATGATAGCATCGCGTCTAAAAAGAGAAAACCGGTGGAACAAGCCCGTTTTATCATTCAGATGTTTGGAATCAACGAACGCGGCGAGACGTTTTGCGTTTACGTAAACGATTTCGCACCATTCTTCTTCGCCAAAGTCGGCGCCAACTGGACAAAACAAGATGCAGGCGATCTCCTTTTGGATATAAGAGAAAAAGTGGGCAAATTCCATAGTAAAGCGGTCACTTCCGTCGAGCTCATTGACGCGCGTAAACTCTATGGATTCACCGCAGGAAGAAAAGACAAGTTCGTCAAAATCACATTCGTGAATACAGCCGCGTTTAACAAAGCCAAGAACTTATGGTTCGTCTCGGAAAACGGGGATTATAAGAACCGGAAACTTTGCCCTCTGATTTTCAAGGGAGCACCATTAGAACTCTATGAGAGTTTCATCCCGCCGCTTTTGCGATACTTCCATATCCAAAATGTGAGTCCTTCGGGATGGGTATTCGTAAAGACTGACGAAGCCGTCGAGCCCGACACGAAATCCACGACGTGTAACTACGAATACGTTTGCAAAGCCGCGGGTATAGTTACACAACCAGAAAAGGTAACGCGAGTTCCCTATAAGATCTGTAGTTTTGATATTGAAGCGAGCAGTAGTCATGGCGATTTCCCGCTTCCGAAGAAAACGTATAAGCGTCTGGCGATGCAACTAGTCGACGTTTTCGCGCGATTATCACAACCGCCCAATCCCGCGATGGACACCTCACGGGCAAACGTGCTTCTGAAAAAGGTCATCTTGACCGCATTCGGTATGGATCGATGCGATGATATTGATTTGGTGTATCCGAAGCGACCGCCGACCAAGGAGCGCGTCTTGAAACTCATCGAGATCTTACAGACGACTCCTCTGAAAAACGCCAAGACGCTGAATGACGAAGAAGATAACGCGCACTTGCTAGAAATCGACCGACTATTCGAGTCTATTCGAGAGTCCGCCGACCAGGTAGGTGAAGACGGCGTAGAAGGTGCGGCGGAAATGTCGGGCGGTGGCGAAGAGAGTTTCTGGTCGAAATCCCGTGCTCCCAAAAAGCGGACAAATCAGACCGCGCTTATCACGGATCTGCTATTAAGTGAAAAGGAAGATCGAGACTATAAAATCGAAGCAGCAAACGATGTCTTGACCATGTTATTCCCGAGATTAGAAGGAGATAAAGTAACGTTTATTGGGTCGACTTTCCTCCGATACGGCGAACCTGAGCCATATTTGAATCATTGTTTAGTGTTAGGAACGTGCGATCCCGTGGATGGCGCGGAAATCCAGTCTGTTTCGACAGAGGCGGACCTATTGATAGAATGGAAGAATCTGATACAACGAGAAAATCCCGATATCATTATCGGATACAATATTTTCGGTTTTGATTATGAGTTCATGTTTCGTCGAGCAGAGGAAAACCAATGCGAACGCGAGTTCCTGAAATTATCGCGAAAAGAGGGCGAGATTTGCGCAAAACCCTTGCGAAAGGAAGGTTCTGGATTTTACGGTGGTGGAGGAGGCGGAGACCCCGACGAGGAATGCGAACTCGAGATTGAAAACCCGCCCCCGATTAAGCTCGCGACGGGTGAATACAATATGCGTTTTGTGAAGATGACGGGACGGTTACAAATCGACTTGTTTATCTATTTCCGACGAACGTTTAATTTACCGTCCTATAAACTGGACGATGTGGCGGGTCAGAATATCAGCGATGATATCAAAAAGGTCAACCATATAATTCACGAGACACACGGTCCTGTTTCCGAGCTTTATAGCGGGAATATGAAGGGTCTTCATGTGGGTGATTATATTCATATTGAAATCTCCGGGTTCACGTCGGACTATTATAAAAACGGTCAGAAATTCAAGGTCCTCGGAATAGATACCGGACGCATGGTAACAGAGACCGTAAAAGGTAAGGAACAAACCAATTCTTATAATGTAATCATTATCGCCGGTCACGAATCGCTCGATATGACGAAACATATTAAATGGGGTATGGCGAAAGACGACGTCACACCGCAAGATATTTTCCGGTTGGCGAAAGGGTCGTCCGCCGATCGCGCCATTGTTGCGAAATATTGTATTCAGGATTGTAACCTAGTACAGCATTTGATGAATAAGATCGATCTGATTACTGGATTCAGTGAGATGTCGACGATTTGTAGCGTTCCGATTAGTTTCTTGATCACCCGTGGTCAGAGCATTAAGTTGACCAGTTTCGTAGCGAAGAAGTGCCGCGAGAAGAATACGCTGATGCCGGATCAGGATAAGTGCACGGACGGCGATAAATACGAGGGTGCGATTGTTTTGCCTCCGAAATGCGCAATGTATATGGACAATCCCGTGGCTTGCGTGGATTATTCGTCGCTGTATCCGTCCTCGATGATCAGTCAGAACTTCTCTCACGATAGTAAGGTGTGGGTCAAAGAATATGATTTGGACGGGAAACTGATTGGAGAGACTGGTGAAAAGGACGCTCAAGGCAAGTTCATCTACGATCATTTGCCGGGTTATAAATACATCGATATTGACTTTGATAATTTCAAATATTTGAGGAATCCCGCGAATCCGAAATCGAAGGAAGTAAAGACCAAGGTAGGAAAATTCGTAGTGCGCTGGGCTCAGTTACCCGAAGGCGAGAAGTCGATTTTACCTGCGATTCTGGAGCAACTGCTAGGTGCGCGTGCTTCGACGCGGAAAATGATGAAGTCGGAGAAAGATCCCTTTATGCAGAATATTTTGGAAAAGCGACAACTCGGTTATAAGGAAACCGCGAATTCGTTGTATGGTCAGTGTGGTGCTCCTGTTTCGCCGCTTTACGAAAAGGACGTTGCTGCATGTACGACTGCAACGGGTCGTATGATGATTATTTACGCAAAACGCATTGTGGAAGAGGTTTACGGGGATTTGGAATACGATACGGAGATTCACGGACCCGTGAAATGCAAAGCTGAGTATATATATGGTGATAGCGTTGCAAATTATACGCCCGTTTATATTAGAAATAATGGTGTGTTTAGTGTATGCACGATTGAAGATTTGGCAGTTCGACACGGTGGAAATAACTGGGTAAAATGTTCGGAGCCCGGTAAACAAGATAAGGAGTTTTGTGAATTATCGGACGTGGAGACGTGGACGGATAAGGGGTGGACTAAACTACATCGCGTAATTCGTCACGAACTCGCGAGCTATAAGAAAATGGTTCGCGTTCTAACACATACCGGATTGGTTGATGTAACCGATGACCACTCGTTACTAACGCCTAATGGAAATGAAGTTTCATCGAAAGATGTGAAAATCGGAACGGAGCTTTTGCATCATGCATTTCCCGTTCTTTCGGAGACGTCAAAATTTACAGTTGAACAGGCGAGAGTTATGGGATTCTTCTTCGGAGACGGAAGCTGTGGATCGTATAATTGCGAGTCTGGAAAAAAGAGTTCTTGGGCATTAAATAATGCTTCTCTCGGAATAATTGATCAATATATTGAATTATGTAAGACGGCTTATCCAGAATTCGAATGGAGGTACATGGATACCCTTGAAAGTTCGGGTGTTTATAAAATCTCTCCGAAATGCGAAACGTACGGTTCGATTTCTAGGTTTGTAGAAAATTATCGTGAAATGATGTATTTTGAAAAGGCGAAGATTATTCCGTCAGAAATTTTGGGTGCGCCTGTTGAATTGCGTCAGGCGTTCTGGGAAGGAATGTATGATGCAGACGGAGATAAGGACGCAAATGGTTACGTTCGAATTGATCAAAAAAATCAAATTAGCGCTTCGTGTATATGTTTGTTGGCTTCAAGTTTGGGATGGAAGACGTCCATTAATACGCGGTCTGATAAGCCGCACATTTATAGAATCACGATGACCAAAAAAACGCAACGTAAAAATCCTATCGCGATCAAAAAGATGCACGAGATTTCCTATAGCGGATATGTCTACGATTTGACCACCGATAATCACCATTTCGCAGCTGGAATCGGAAACATGATCGTGCATAACACGGACTCGGTGTTCTTCACATTTAACCTGGAGGATCCGAAAACCGGCGCAAAAATCCTCGGAAAGCCCGCGCTAGAAATGACAATTGAGATCGCACAAGATGCAGCGCAACTATGCTCGAAATATCTGAAACCACCGATGGAACTTTCGTATGAGAAAACCCTGATGCCGTTTATCTTGCTTTCGAAAAAGCGTTATGTGGGAACCTTATACGAAACCGATCCGAATAAGGGCAAGATGAAGTACATGGGTCTCGCTATCAAGCGCCGAGACTCGTGTGATTATTTGAAGGATACGTATGGTGCGGTTCTGAATATTCTCATGAAAGACGCGGCGTCCAATCCGGGCGGCGAAACCAAGATCCAAAAAGCGATCGCGTATCTCAATAACTCGTTGGAAAACCTCATCGCAGGAAATGTGAGTATGGATAAACTCATGTTGACCAGTCAACTGCGTGGATATTATAAGAACCCCGATCAGATTGCACATAATGTCCTGGCGAATCGCATCGGGAAGAGAGACCCAGGAAATAAACCCAAGCCCGGCGATCGGATGAAGTATTTGGTGGTTTGTAATGATGATTCCAAAGCGAAAAAAGGCGAGCGCATCGAGACGCCCGAGTATATCATCGAAAAAAAGCTACCAATTGATTATCTGTTTTATATCGAAAGTCAGCTTATGGAACCGTTTAAACAGCTATTTGGTCTAGCGATCGAAGAGATCTGGGACTTACAAAAGAAGACGTCTGCGATCAAGACCTATCGCAAAGATATTGCGAAACTGGAAGAGGAATTCACGGATCTAGAGACGTTTATGAAGAAGAAGGAAAAACACTGCTCAAAAAAAATAGAAGAGTTATTGTTCAAGAAGTACCTGACGAAAATCAACAACGATAAAAAAGGGTTACAACCGATCACATCGTTCTTTATAACGAAGTAAGGTAACGAAGTAAGATAACGAAGTAATTAAAAAATTGAAACCCCTTTTTTGATTTTATCGAATCCAACTAACAACGCGCACATTTAATATGCAAGAGGTCTCTAAAGAGAACTTGGTTCCAGGCAAAGAGTATTATTTACAAAGTTTTGCGCCTATGTGCTTACCACCAAATAAGCCATGTAAAATGATTGGCTCATTTGAACAAATAGTTCATCTCTACATAGAACGGATTTGTTTTACTAATTTCAGATCGCTCAAACAAAGGAATGAACCAAGTTGCGGTAGAAGCATAGAACTAGCTCTTCATTGGAAGTTCTATGAGATTAATGGTCCTACAATTCAAAAAAACATGGAGAACCGTGTTTATAAAGAGGTTTTATTAGACGTTATTCAAGACGAATGGTTCGAACCCATTGACGTTTTATAATAATACTAGTTTCACAGAGCAATATAGATTGGTCTCCCACTAAACCCTTCTAATTATTATAATACGTATATATAATGGACATTACAAAATATAGATTCGATCTAGTTTTTTCATATTGGATTTTCGCATGGTTTTTACTATATTGGTTTCGAGTTATTCCCTATAGCCCGAAATTAGCCATGTGTCTATCCATCTTGGAAAACGCGGTTTTATTGGGCATAATGATTTTTTTATTGAAATCGAGTATGGAAACAGTAATTAAGTTTCTGATGATTAATTCGTTTATAAAAGCCATACCATTATACGCGGTTTGGAGTGACAAAATAAATTGGACGCAAGATTTTATTCGAATAATAATTTTATTTGGTATTTACGCGATTTGGTTATTCATAAATTCGTCGTCGATAGTAGAAGAAGAGAATGAAATATTACAGCATTCCACTCATAAAAAATCATCACTTAATAATATTGTGAGTTACCTTATCCCACCAACTACACCGGGAATGATATTATACGATGACCTAAAAAAAAACTTCATTCGAGTTCCCTGATAATCGTCGACGCCTGGTCTTTCCACCTGCACGATTGTTTCTTTTATTGAACGCATCTTTCGTTTTTCTATACGATTTACCGAATACCGAATTTTCTTTATTGACAGGCATCCAATCTCGATGATCCGCGTCTAGCAATTCGTCTTTGAATTGCGCGGTTCTTTTCATTGTTCTCGATTTCGCCTTTTTCTCTTTCATTTTATTTCGCTGTGATTTGATCTCATTTAATAATTTCTCGTTGAACTGTTTCTTAAATTCCTGTTTCACGACGGGTAGTTTCAAAAATTGTTGAGCCAAATTTATTATTTTGTTTACATCAGTTTGATCAGGGTTCGTATTAAATTCGTCTATATCTTCGGTCAAGCTATACACGTCAGCGTCGTCGCCTAAAGCGAAATTTCGAAAGAAATGATATCCTTCCCTAAGATTCGAAATATCACTTGAATTTAATCTCGAATTGGCGGTTTTTACGTATTCTCTAGCAAATAGCTTATCAAATATGCCTTTATTGTCTTGGATGAATTTCACAAACTTTACTCTACTATTCTCTATTTCGTTGTCATCAAACTCTGGTATCATATGTATATTACAATTACAAAAAAATACAATATGTAAATCGAAGTGTGTGAATATAATATATTATTTTTTTACAGTTTCTGAGTCATAGGCTGGCTCATGGACCGCATAGTATTAACCGCGCTCGGCGTGGCATAGCACGAAATGACTGTATCTGATATCTGATGTCGCTCGATTGAATCCTCGTCTTGTATCATTCCGATTGATTCAAATTCGTCTTCAATGTCCGGAAACGGGTTTACGCGCAAACCTCCGCGTGTGGGTGTTCGAAACATGGCATTCGGACGACGCGGTCCAGGAATAGGTTCTTCGCGTTGAAAATCATCATCGAAATCGGGTGGATTATGAAGAGGCGTTAGGACATTTTGGCTCAGTGCACGAGGCGACGGAATGTGGCTCTGTTGGCGACCTTGTGTAACTTGACGTGCGAGTGTAAACATACGTCCATTTCGAGTTCCAATCGTACGATGCGTAATATAGAGATCATCACATAGTTGCTTTAGCATGGGATCTCCTTCGAGATCAGACTCACGAATGTAAACACGCAATTTTCGGAATAGGTCACTCATCTTGTCTTTGATCTGAGACAAGTGGTTCTGATTGGATCGATCCACTGTTCTGGCTTCAAACATGAGCTCTTGTGTTGCCTGGCGGAATATATGTTTAGAGAGATCCGTCGCCGACGATGCGATTGTTCCTGTTTCCATGGATTCAAGATCGGGAAGCTTGAATGCAGTATCGAGGAGCTGGACTGTACTCGATGGGTCGTTTGCGCAGATTCCGCGAAACTCAATCGAAACTGACTCTGGTTCCATAGTCTTGACATGATAAGTGCGCGTGGATTCACTTACCAGAATTGGCTCCGAGATATCAGAAACCCATTGGTTTGTCTTCCAATCGTAGATTAATCCACCGTCAATATGCATGGTCAAATCCTTTACGGCGGGATAAAGCAGTCCATGAATAATATCGCCGTAAACAAGACCGGTATTCTCATTGTTATCAACTAGGCTATAATTAGCTAGATTCCGATCGCTCATCTTTCGCAACAAATCCGCGTTATGATTTTCACCGAACCCGATGAAAGTATTCGGAAAGGATTCTACGACCATTTCGGCGAGAAGAGAATGAATCATCAGACCTGAGGTAGCCTCACCGTCGGTCATGAAAACATGGTGTACGGAATGCGTGGGATTCGCGTTGATATAGTCGAGCATGGCTTCGTTTGCGGCTTGGATGGCACAATCAATAGCAGTAGAATCCTTCGTGGTAATGTTCGCAATCTTTTGGCTAATTTCCTCGGCGTTTTCGGGAGTCACAAGAACGGTTTCGATGATCACCTGAACGGAAGTATTGAAGGTATGAACGCGAATATAAATCGGGGCGTTTTTCTTGGAAATGAAATCGACCATTTTCTTAAACGTCTCCTTGACGTAATGAATCTTGGTGAATCCTCTGGCATCGATCTCGCTCATAGAGTCGGTTTTGTCGATGGTAAAGAGGACGAAAACCGGGAGTTGCGTTATAGTAGCTATACCCGCCTTTACAGTGAGAACGCCGAATTTTTCCGACTGGGAAATGGAATATCCTTCCAGAATATCGCCTGAATGGAAACCCAGAGACGTTTCTTGAAGAGGGGATTCACTCAGGGGAACAGAGGTAGAAGAGGCAATGAAATTCGACATGATTGAATGGGGGGATTTTGATAACTCATTAATCACAAATTTCAGATTCAATTTTTTCTCACAATACAACAACGGAAATGCGAAATTATATTATTCTTGGAATCGGAATTGTGGTTTTTATTATATTAATGGGACACGTTATGAATGGGTGCAAATGTTTAGCGGAAGGTTTTACCGATGGAATGGGTAACGAGGGATCGAGGGGACATGGCGGAGGAGGTGGGCATGAAATGGGACGTCATATGGCAAATGATCATGGTATGGTAGGCGGTCACAGTGGAAGTGGAAAAGGTCACATGGGCGGTGGTCATTACGGAGCAAATAGAGGAAATAATAACTGGCTTTATGGACCACCAACAGTTGGAAGAGTTAGCGATTGGGGATATTATCCTATTTATACGCAGTACGAATATCCAGTTTATTATACAAATCCAAATTATTACTACGAAGTGTCAGATCCTAACGGGATGTTTTACTATTTTTATAATCCCGGTTTATTTTTCAAAAGAATCTTTGGTTACTAACGCGTTAGATAAACTTTTGTAGTATAACCCGCGTTCTTCACATGGACCATTCGCCGATCGAATCGTGTGGGCACTTTGGTAATTCACTAATCCGGACACGACATCCATTGCTCCAAATTTGATGCATTTCCCAGCTTTGTTGCGATAATATACGCAAGTCTTGCATATCGGAAAATTCACGTTCTTAATAACCTGAGCCAACATATTATGACATTATCATAATATGTTTTTATATTTGTTTATCGATTCAAAGGAAATTGGAATTCATACAACAAATTCCCTGACGCGTCGAGGTTTGGGTTTTGCAAAAAAGCGTTCATTATATTTGAGAATGCGTCGGAAATCTGTCGTTCCGGAGTTTGGAAACTCACATTTGTATTTGTATTTGTATTTGCATTTGCATTTGCAGTTTCATCAAAAGGATTTGAATCATCGCCAGGTTCAGTTGGAACATCTTCGTTAGAAGCAGCATCCACATAACTCCTCAATTCATAACGACAAACCGGACACCTCGAATTTCGACGAAGCCAATTCATAAGAAGTGGTCTTTTAAATTTATGCCTACATCCGCGTATTTCGCAAATAACGTCCCCTTCTTGGAAATGCTCTAAAGAAATGGGACACACATTGCCGCTTGCGTCTGGGTTTCGTTCGGACAGTATGAATCCATAGGTAATTGTAGACCTGGCAATTTCTTCTCGGGTCAATGGATTGGGTTCGGTTGTTAATCCGACGTCCTGATTAATCGGTATAGCTGAAAAAAAGGACATGAATAAATTATTTCTAAGGGGGTCCGTGCGAGTAGTTGTGTCATTCCTACTCCGTCTAGGTCTAGGCGCGACAACGGGAGCAGGAGAAGGTTGATTTATCCTAGTCTGATGATTTTCTATCAAACTTATAATAGATCTTATATTTGTGTTATAATCTCTAATATTATGAGTATATTCGTATATAAGATCTGATATTACTTCGATGTCTGTTGTCGTGCGATTCGCGTTAGATTCGTGGTTTGTTTCGTTATAAAAAATATTGCGCATAACATTCCGAATATTATTTTCCGTACTATTTGACCCGTCATTAAGGGGTCGGTTGTTTTCCATGTTGTAATATAACTATATAAAGTTTTATGTTGTTATATCAATATATCATTAATGGAAAAATATTCAAATAGAGGGTTTACAGGTTTAGTAAATCTTGGAAATACTTGTTTTTTGAACTCGTGTATCCAAGCTTTGAATCATACATACGAATTGAGTGAATATTTATCTTCTGACAAATGCGCGAAAAATACCAAGACTGCCGAAGTGGATTCTACGATAGTGAGAGAATGGAACGATTTGCGAAAAGTTATGTGGGATAGCAGCGGCGCCGTTTCTCCGAATCGGTTTGTTTATTACGTTCAGCAATTGGCAGTTGCGAAAAATCGAGAGTTATTTACCGGATGGGCACAAAACGACATGCCGGAGTTCCTCCTTTTTATGATAGAATGTATGCATAATAGCGTTTCTAGGAGTATTAAAATGAAAATTATGGGTTCAATCGAAAATTCGGTGGATAAACTAGCTACGGAATGTTACAAAATGCTCCAACAAACATATTCGCGGGAATATTCGGAGATAATGGATTTATTCTATGGAATTTATGTTTCTGAATTATTGTCTATAGACGGACAAACCTCACATACATCAAAAGCAGAGAATTTCTTTATTTTAGATCTTCCTATCCCTAAAAAAGACGCATCATTATACGAGTGTTTTGACGCATTTACGTCGACCGAGATCATGGATGGTGATAATTCTTGGAAAAACGAAGCCACCGGAAGAAACGAAGATGTACAAAAACGCATTACATTTTGGAATTTTCCAAAGATTCTTGTAATAACATTGAAGCGATTTTCGCCTGACGGAAAGCGTAAAATGCAGGATCTCGTTGATTTTCCACTCGAAGATTTGAACTTGTCGAAATATATAAGCGGTTACAATCCAAATCAATATATTTATGATTTGTACGCCGTTTGTAATCATTCAGGGGGTCCGCACGGCGGTCATTATACATCCCACGTAAAAAACATAGACGACGAATGGATCCATTATAATGATACGAATTTGGAGCGTAATATTGTTCCTGGGAAAATAATAACACCAAAGGCATACTGTTTATTTTATCGCAAAAAAAATAGCTTGGTATAATATAATTAATGTCTTCAAAAAGTCAAACTCCAAATATCCCTCCTGTAGGAAATCAGGTTCAAGGGAGAAATTTATCAAATGCAAGTAATTATATTTTTTCGAAAGAAACATTCACGCTATTAATGTGGGCTTTAGCAATTTATGTTATAATTTGGTTTGGTTCGAGGATTTTTGTAAAGAGAGAGATAATAAGTGAAAGTAGTGATCAAGTCATTTACGGTCAATCTATTGATATGGTAGTATTTGGGTTATTAATCTTGGGGCTTATTGCAGGATATCACGGTTTGAAGCAGGAAGATAAATCAAATTTATTTGGGTGGTTTATAAAATGGACTCGTGATTTCTTTGATAATCCGAACACACTAATAGAGGCGGGAATTTTCACTTTGGTATTTTTTGCTATGGTTTATTTATTTCGTGTTCCCATGACGCCTGAAGCCAAACCCGTTACAGTATTTCTTATTGAAACTAAAATATGGATAGTGTTTGCCTCGTTATTTGTCGTAATGTTTTTTAAATATGTATTGGGAATCCCTATCATTGGGATACTTTTCGATAATAAATTTGTTCATGGTCTAGAAAACTTGCCTACGAATAAGAATACCAAATCTTCTTCTTCTGCTGGTTTCTTTTCTAGGTTGTTCAATACAACGACATCACCTCCTTCAACTAATGCTTCTTCCAATACAACTAATGCTTCTTCCAATACAACTA
>Ga0209550_10001420_pt1 | contig 22936 bp, 17 predicted proteins | sample LauGreSuBDMM15SN_2_FD_187567 | JGI IMG/M metagenome (GOLD analysis project Ga0209550, IMG submission 187567) | Freshwater lake microbial communities from Lake Michigan, USA - Su13.BD.MM15.SN (SPAdes) (version 5) | ecosystem: Environmental > Aquatic > Freshwater > Lake | place: Lake Michigan... | reverse complement strand
TTGCTTCAACATAATTTTACGATATTCTACTTTCATTTTTGGCATTACATGAACTTGTAATCCTAATACGCCATTGTACTTTCTATTTTTTGCATCCTCATCTGTAACTTCACTCATCAAAACACCATTGATATAATGCTTCAAATTATTGTCTTTTACAACAATGTGAATTTCATTCCAGTCTCCCTTTTTAATCTTAGCCTTAAGAGAATCTGAATTGCCCAATGAACCAGTAATAGTAGGTTTCATGTCAGATTTTAAAACTGATATCTCACCACGTTTTGCTAAAAATCCACGACCACGCTCTTCATAATTCTGACCAGTATAAGTATCGGCTCCATCAATATCAGCTTGATACCCTTTTAAAGCAAAGCGAATATTAGGTAGCTCTTCGCTGCGATATTGAACACCGCTATTTCCTTCTGGACTGATGCGATACTGAGCAATAAATTCAAAGTTGGTTGGTAATCCACCACGCCAAATTAAAAAAGTATTTGTTTTTAGTGGTTTTGCTGCAGTAACTTCTCCAACAAAACTTCCATTTTCAACTCTCCAAAAAACAGTATCACCCTCCCATCCTTTCATTGTTTTGCCATCAAATATTTTCACAAAACCTTTTGCTTTATTTTTATCTTGAGCATGCAAGGAAAATATATTTCCTGCTATCAACATAAAAAGAGCTAAACGATAACTTAATTTTTGTATCATAATTTTTTTTAAAGATGGTTAATGTATATTTTTTATCGAAAAATTTTAAGAAATATTACAATCTTTCCAGCTTCTTGATTTAGCAGAATCCGATACTGCCTGACAAACTTTTTGTGTATCAAGCGCCTCTCTAAAAGTAGGTGAACAAGGTTCGCCAGTTTCTAAGCTTTTCAGAAAATCTGCAACCTGGTGAACAAAAGAATGTTCATAACCAATGCCCAAACCTGGCACCCACCATTTATCCATATAGGGATGATCTCCATCGGTAATATGAATGGAGCGCCATCCTTTGAGTTTTGATTCATCTGCATTATCAAAAAACTCTAAACGGTTTAAATCATGTAAGTCCCACCGGATAGAAGCATTGGCTCCATTGATCTCAAAAGTATACAAAGCTTTGTGACCACGTGCATATCTAGTAGATTCAAATAAACCCAATGACCCATTATTAAAATGACAAAGAAAAGAACAGGCGTCATCGATGGTTACTTCCTGTACTTTTCCGGTCAATTGATGCATCCGTTCTTTTACAAATGTTTCAGTCATGGCACTCACATCCTTTATTCCTCCATTGAGCCACAAAGCAGTATCAATACAATGAGAAAGTAAATCTCCCAATACACCTGATCCAGCTACTGCCGCATCCATTCTCCACAAACCCTCTCCCCCTTGTGGAAGATTTTCATTGATCGTCCAGTCTTGTAAAAAATTAGCTCTGTAATGATATATCTTACCCAACTTTCCGGAATCAATAATTTGTTTAGCTAAAGTAACAGCAGGTAGTCTTCGGTAATTGTACCAAACCGTATTTTTTACGCCTGCTTTTTCAATCGCCTCCACCATGCCAGTAGATTCTACTAAATCACGCGCAAGTGGTTTTTCACAAAGGATCATTTTTCCTGCTTTTGCCGCTGCAATCGCAATCTCAGCATGCGTATCATTGGGAGTGCAAATATCAACTGCATCAATATCTGGACGTTCAATAAGTTTTCTCCAATCTGTTTCAATAGATTCATAGCCCCACTGCTCTGCAAAGGCTTTTAACTTTGTTTCATTGCGAAAACATACTGCTTTAAGTACTGGTGTATACGCTAAATCAGGAAAAAAATTAGCAATACGAAGATATCCATTGGAATGAGTTCGACCCATAAAGCCACCTCCGATTAAACCAATGTTGAGTGTTTTTTTTGTTGCCATTTTAAAAAAAATTAAGACTTACAATTTTATTAGTGTTTATTATTATTCAGCTTCATACCAGCCATGTTGATCTCTCACTTTAATCATTGCTGCTAAAATATCATTCCAGGTTTGTTGCTCTGTCATCACTGCATTTGGAAACATACAGCCATCCCAACAAATATGTTTGAATGCCTTTGTTAAGGCACCATTGTCATCGCGTAACCAAAAACCTGCATGTTTTGCGATGTCAAGTTTGCCATTGGGATCTTTGGCTTGGCAATGACGACCCGTTTTATCGTGAGAACCAGTACCATGTACCGTTCCGTCATTTTGGGCCACATGAAAATCAATGGTCCATGGGCGAAGTGCATGCGTTAATTTTCTAAGTCCTGCATCCAACAACTCTTGGCTGCTCCAATCAAAATCTGCAGGTAATATTCTGTCTTCGGGACTATTGTATCCAAGCAAGTATAAAAGTGTATGCGCCATGTCGGCTTGAAAACCGATATTAGGTCGATCGACTGCCTCTAAAGTATCAATCATTGCTTTCCAACTATGCATTCCACCCCAGCAAATCTCTCCTTCTGCAGCTAAGCGTTCGCCATATGATGCGGCCACATCACATGCCTCACGAAAAGTTTCAGCAATCAGCTTTGTATTATTTACTGGATCCAAAGCCCAAGCCTCTGGCTTACTTGCTGAGTCAATACGGATGATACCATTAGGACGTACCCCATATTCACGCAACTTCTGTCCAAAGTGGCAAGACTTACGCACCATCTCTACAAACACCGCGCGATCTTCTTTACTTCCCATTGCAGGTCCACCCCAAATAGGAGCCACTAAGCTTCCAATATTTAAATTAAGAGAAGACACTTTATCGGCTAATTTTTTAATGCCATCATCCGAACTGTCGATATCAATATGTGGCTCAAAAAGTCCGATATCAATTCCGTCAAATTTTACGCCATCTACTTCCGCATCAGCAGTGTATTTTAGTAAATCATCAAAAGAAATAGGTGGCTCAGAATCTGGCCCCTTGCCTACAATACCCGGCCATGTTGCGTTGTGCAGTTTAGGGTAGTTATTTTTTTGCATGTTGTTCTTTTTATAAATTAAAATAATGAATGAATTTTTTATTCCTTAGCAATTGCCACAGGTCGATAGCCTCCCTTAGATTTAAAATAAAATAAAATTAAAAGATAGCATAAAAACATGAAGGATGGGAAAATAGCTACTGTACGAAGGGCGCTTTTTTTAGCATCGTTTTGAACAGCACTAATTTGATTTACTACTTCTACCGGGGCAGTTGATAATTTTTTACTGTCTACCGCTTGATAGGATCCAAAGAGTCCTGTTTTAGATTCAGTTAAATAATTAGCATGAAGGGTAGTATTATTTTTTTGATCGTAAGTAGCAAGATTTTGATCGAGTTGCTTATCCTGAACAAATCCAAGAATAACCGCACCAATAACTCCTACACCCATCATACCCACCGCGCCTGTAAAATTAATGGCAAGAGCTCCTCCCTTTGGAAATTGTTCTGATACAACTCCCAACATGGTAGGCCAGAAAAATGTTTTACCCAATGCATAAATAGTAGCCGCAATAATTATTAAATAACCTGTAGAATAAGAAAGGAATACCAACCCGATTACTGCAACCAATGATCCAGCTACCAATAAGCCGATAGGAGAAAGTTTATGTACAATAGGTCCCGCATAAAAACGAAGTAAAGACATAATAACAGAAGTGTAAATCAATACCCATCCACCTTGAAATCCCATTTCCATCATAGCGGGTGTCATCAAATCAGTAATCCAACTATCCGTTCCTAACTCAGTGGTGGCAAGGGGAATCATGATCGCTAACAGCAGAATAAAAAGTGGTCTTCCAAGAGAACGAACAAAATATCCAAATATACCCGTCAGGGCCAGCGTGATGATAATACTAACGGTGAAGGACCATTGAAAAAGACTACCTAATTGAAATGAACAAAGCGCAGCGATAATCAATGCGCCTAAAATACCTACTTCTTTTAACATTTCTAGGTAGCTAACGCCTGCCTCCACACGCTCATTCACTGGGAAAGATCTCTTTGCTATAATCCAACCATAAACAATTGCAGGTAACAATACAAATCCGATAATTAATTGCCATGGAAAATGTTGATTGATCATAAATATCCCTAACAAACCTCCTACCACCATTCCAGCAGGCCAGCCAGCATGTAATATATTTAACCACTTAGTTTTTTCTTTTGGAAACATCGTGGCTACTACTGGATTCACCACTGCTTCTACTGCTCCATTTCCTAATGCAAATAAAAACGTGCCTAAATAAAGCATCCAATATCCAGTTGCAAAAATGGTGATCGCCACCGAAACAAGATGGCAGACAAATGCAAAAATCATTGATTTCTTGTAGCCAATTTTATCAATAATTAAACTAAAAAAAACAATGCTAATACCAAAAGGCCAAAATCCAACTCCAAATATTTCTCCTTGTTGCGTTTTACTTAAATCAAACTCTCTACCCCATTGATCCATAATGAATGCACGAAAAACAAACCCAAATGCGGTTGCTGTTAATGCAATAAAACATCCCCAAAAAAGTAATTTTTTACTTTTTTCATCATCAGATGATTGGTCGGTATTCAATTGTGTGGAATTCATATAGTTTTTTTTAATTAGGGTGAATATTTAAAAAATAAGCAATCGATTAAATTCTTTTCATTCAATTAAAGTCCATGCACTTTGCCTTGTTGTTTAATAAACGACAGTCCATTGATTGCCATATCCCAAGGTTTTGAATATTCTCGCCACACATTAATAGCATTGGCAAAATCAGGGTCATTTCTCGAGAAAGCCTCAATAGTAAGCCAGCCATCATATTTCACTTCTGCTAAAGAAGAAAAAACTTCGTCCCATTGCACATGTCCATCACCGGGAGTTCCTCGATCATTTTCGCTAATGTGAAAGTGTGCCAATATTGGAGCGATTGTTTGAATCGCAGTCCGATTTTTTTTCTCTTCAATATTAGCATGATGGGTATCAAACATTGCTTTTACATTTGGATGGGCAGCAGTGTTTATGAGTTTTGTCAACTGTTCTACTGTATTACACAAATAACATTCAAAACGATTCAATGCCTCAAGGGCAAGAGTGATACCAGCCTGAGCAGCATAATCTCCGGCTGCATGTAAAACTTCTCCGCACCATTTATATTCTTCTTCTAAAGGAGGATGCTGAGCAAAAACTCCGTGTGCTGAGTGAAAGGGTCCGCAAAGTACGGTTGCCTTCATATCATGTGCTCTATCAATACCCCATTTAATTCTATCTAAACCTTTGGCTCTGACAGCAGCATCAGGACTAACAGGATTTTCATCCTTACCTACTACAAAAACTGCCGTAGTCTCTAGTCCAATATTATGTGCGTGATTGCCAAATCGCTGATACGCTTTATCATCTGGTGAACCTACAAAACATTCCACTCCATCATAACCAATTTGTTTTAATCGATCAATAATTGGTAAAAGATCATCCGACATTACCGCGGACCAAACCAGTGTATTAAATCCTATTTTATTCATGTTTGTAAATTTGAAAATTAATCACGATACGGAACATTAATATCCATTTTACCCGCCCACTTTTTAGGAATCGGTTTACCAGCCACAAAATGAAAGGCATTAATAACAAGATGCTGAAAAGGCTCCTGATCAAAATCTTCAGGATGCCCCAAGGTGGTGAAGAAAAACTTTGCACCATAACTATTGATACCTGTCCATGCTACTGGATTATCATAAGCTTTAGAGTTCTCAGGTTTGATTGAATGCCCCATTAATAAAGCAGTAGCGCCATTAGAGGGAAAATTAGGCAACACCTGATAAAGCCAAGATCTAACGTGAAAATTATTACCCACTCCAGTAAGTAAAACATTGTTTGCCTGTGCAGGAACAATGCTCACATCAGTAGAAGAATTATGGCCATAATGAGTATGTTTATCCTTGCCGCCCCATCCAGGAGGAGAATTAAAAGCCATCTCACCAAATGCATTCCATTTTACAAGCGGATGTCCTTTAGGATAATTAAATGAATGAGTAGTAGTTCTAAATCCAATGAGTGGCTTAGCAGTTTTTAAATAGTCCTCTATTAATTGTACTTGTTCTGCTGGAAGTCTTCTCCAGCGAAGAAAAAATACCGCAATATCCGCTTCTTTCAACGCTTCTAATCCTGGAATATTTTCCTCGGAATTATGATCTGGAAAAGCTTTTAAAAACTTGGTGCGAAAGCCATAATTTTTTTCTAGCTCAGCGGCTACTTTTGGAAGCGTTGATTCACCACTGTATTCATGGTCGCCAGTTACAAAAACAATAAGTGGCTTTTTTGATGATGACCTCTTTGCTTTTTGTGCAAATCCAACGATGCCCATATAAAGGGAAAGTAATAGTAATAAAAGGTATTTCAGGTTGATTATTTTTTTCATAAAGTAAAATTTAAATCTAAAAACAATATTTAAAAAAATACAAATTATTTACCAAACGGATGCTGTTTAAGCAAGTCCTCTGGTGTATAAAAACCTACTTTACCTTTGATAGATGCTCGAACTGCTTTCACCTTATCTGCAGTGACAGCAGGTGCTTTGTTGCCAAATGAATTTCGTACATAAGTAATTACTGCTGCTACTTCATCATCTTTCAACATACCTTCAAAAGGAGTCATTGGCACTTGACCTGGGTATTTTTTACCATTCACTTCAATTGGTCCATACATTCCTTTGAGTACTAATTTAATAATTCTCTCATCACTACCTAGCACCCAATTAGATCCGGCAACTGGCGGAAACCCTGCTGCTTCAAGCCCTTTACCATCGGCCTGATGACAGGTTAAACAATAGCCGTCTCTAGAATAAATTGCTTTACCAGCCGCTAAAATTTTATTGTCAACTGCTCCCGGTTGAGTAGCAGCTAACACTGATTTTTTCTCTGCCATGCCCTGTCCATTCAAATGAGCTACTGATACTTGATAAGGTTTCAACATCCATGAATCCATGGGTTTTTTACCTGCTTCTAATACTATTGGCAATCCTTTGTCTTTGTCTAACCAAGAGGCAGACACGATGGATTCCAATCTTACTCTTTCACTTTCATCTTTAGCAGCATCCATTAATAATTTTGCTTGGTCGGTTACTTGATGTCCAGTAAAACGAAGTACTTCCACAGCCGCAGCTCTCACCTTGAAATCTTTGGCATGAAGCAACTGGCGAAGCAATGGTTGATCTAATTTATTAATTCCCCATGTCACCCACAATGCTTCTAATAAATCATGTTCATATTGAGCTGATTTTTTATCCAAATTAGCTACCCACTTTGTAAGTGCTGGAAGAACTTCAGAAGCTTTGTGTGCTCTTATTTCTCTGCGACTACGGTAACGAGTTCTATATTCAGGAAGTTTTAAATTATTCAATAACTCATCAATGCTTGCACCTGCTACTTTAGCTGGAACAACCAATGGTCTTGAAGGATAAGTTACTCTGTAGATTCTTCCATGGGAATGATCACGCAATGGATCTCTTGCATTGTGTTGCATATGACCTATGAGCACGTTGTGCCAATCAGCAATATAAAGCGAACCATCAGGAGCAAATTCTAAATCAACTGGACGGTAATTCATGTCAGAAGATTTTACTAAATCTTGACGAAATTTACTTTTATAACCGGCGCCGTCATCTGAAATAGCATGTTGCTTAGTCCCTAAAAATCCAATGGTATTGTTAAGTAATAAATCACCTTGTACATCTTCAGGAAAATGTCGGCTAGATACAAATTCAAGTCCGGAGGTTGGTCTTACTCGCTGACTTTCCTCAATAAAACTTTTCCCTTTGGGTGTATATTCACCGTACCTTGGTTTTACAGTTCCAGGAATCATCCAGGTTACATCCGGTCCTGATGTTTCTTCGTAAAAAACCTGTCCCCACTCATCAAAAGCAATACCCCAAGGATTAGGAATAGACAATTGTGCAATGCGATCTAATTTTCTGCGATTGATATCATACCTAAAAAATCCGCCGTTGGTGCCGCGCACAGGTCCATAAGATGTTTCAACATCATTCACAAGAAACACTCCTTGTCCCATATAAATAGCACCCGATGGATCGGTGGTATAAGCATGGTGAGCATGGTGCGTATCGTGGTCATCAAAACCACTTAAAAGAATTTCTTTGGAATCCGCCTTATCGTCTCCATTGGTGTCTTTTAAAAGATAAAAGTTGGTACCCTGAGAAAGATACACACCTTCAGGAGCAAGCTCAAATCCAAGAGGAAGTTGCAATCCATCTGCAAAAGTGGTTTGTTTATCTGCTTTACCATCCTTATCAGTATCTTCTAAAATAATTAATTTATCATTGGGCTTGGGATCTCCTGGTTTCCAATGAGGATAAGTAGGCATAACGGCTACCCATAGACGACCTTTATTATCAAAGGAAATCTGCACCGGATTGGCTAGATCATTAAACTCAGATTCAGAAGCGAACAGTTCAATTTTATAGCCTGGAGGTACAGTAAATTTATCCAATGCCTCCTTGCCGTATAGATAGCTAAGGGTTCCATTTCCAGTACTAGTAGCATAATTTGTTTTTACCTCTGTCAATGGAGATGTTTTTTTATCTGCTGCATCTAGATCCATTTTTACTCCTTTCACTGCTTGCCAGATGGCTTCATCTCTTATCAAAGTCATTTCACGAATTTTAATAATTTCGGCAGGATAATTATCTGGACCAAATGGATCGTATCTGCGACCAAAAACATGAACTCCATTAGGAATTTTATAATCATTGTGCCACATCCAATTTTTTTCTAACACTGCTGCGCGAACCAATTCCCGATGCTGTTCTGCTTTAGCAATTTTTTTTCCAAAAATTCCATCTGCTAGCATTGGGGCAAACTTAGCATAACCAGCTTCTGTTAACTGAGAACCATCAATAGTAAAAGAGGGAGTAGCATTTTTAAACCACTGACTAGTGGGAGTAAACACATCTAAAAAATGAACCTTATTTTTTGCAGTTACCTCTTTCATTGCAGCAGTGTAAAGCGCAAGATTTTTATTTTCTACTTTGCCATTGGGTAAATCAAATTTGCTTGAAAGATCTTCAAATGCAATGGGTGAAACTACCGCCAACTGAGGAGCTGATACTCCGTTGTACTTTTGCTTAAGTGTATGTTTAATAAATGCATCCAACTCTGCTTTGTAATTTTCTAATCCCGCCTTTCCTTGAAAAGATTCGTCGAATCCAAAGAATGCAATGATGACATCTGCTTTGTGCATAGTGATCCATTGATCAGGATATTCTAAAAATCCTTCGGTTTGAGGACTCTTAGCTAATTCTGTTTGGAATTTTTCAGCACCTGGAAAAGCCCATGGGGTGGGTCTTCCAGAATGAGGCCTAAACCCTGGTGTATTTCCTCCATCACACATATTGCGGATATACAACTTACTATCGGGATAACGAAGCTGCATCTCGGTCTCGAAATGCCCGTAATTCATCATCCTAGAACCTAGATTATTTCCAATTAAAATAATGTGAGAGCCCTCGGTTATTTTAAGCCCCGTCGCAGATTCAGAATTTTGCATCATAAATGCAGATAGCACAGCTAATGCAATCGCAAAAAAAGAAATTTTCAGGTACTTTTTTTTCTTGGTAATGAGGTGCATTGGGTTCATTTTTTAAAATTAAAGTTCAGAGTACGGTTTTAAAAATTCAAATAATATTCAACTTATTTTGGTTCGATAATTTTCATTTTTATAAAATCATATCTGGATTACCTGGTCCAAAATGTTTTAGTATTACAATTGGATCAGTAGCAGAAGAATTGGAAATAGTCACCCCATCTTTTGCTGCATTTTCGCTGATAAAAAATTCATCATTGGTCAACTGACCATAACGAATAAGTGCTGGAGTTTCAATATCCCAAACGCCCATTTTTCCATGCCCTTGCATTACAATAATTCCATACGCTGCGCTATCTTTTATAGTAACTGTTTGACCCGGAAGAACAGTCAACTCTTTGGCTCCAAAAGCATCTGATTTATAACAAATCCAATTTTCAATATATCCCTGCGATTTCATTTCATCGATTGCTTTTACAGGCTTCGGTGCCATAAATCTATTGGCCATTGTATTTGGATCTACATTTAATTCCCAGTCCAATACATCTATCAATGCATCGTAATCTCCTTTACTTTCAGCCGGTGTTCCATTCCATAACAATTCGTCAGGAATGATTGCTTCGTTAACCAAGGATTGATACATAGCAAATACATCCGACGCCTTTTGAGGCTCGTAGGTACACATACTGCCAGGCGCATGAAGTAATCCTGGCGGCACATCCCAGCCAGTGCCAGGCTCTAGTCGATAAGCCTGAGAATAGTTAGTGATTTTATTATCACCTTTCGAAAAATTAACTAGACATTCTTTAATTTGTTCTTTGGTTGTACCAGGTGCAATACCAATAAAAGTATAAGGGAAGTCACCACCATGATTATTGAGTTGCGGTGGAAAATAATAAGCTTCTGGTTTTCCCTTCTGACCAATCAATGCTGCTTTTTCATCATTGTGATGCACATGATGTGGCAATGGTCCCATGTTGTCAAAAAACTTTGAATACATCGGCCAGCTTTTATATTCATTCCAAAGGCGATCTCCAATTAATGCACCTTTTAGTTCATCAATTGCATCCTTCAATAAAAAAAGTTGCTCTTTTCCTCCGTCATTAAAAACTACTGCACTGAGTCCTTCATTCTCTCCTGTCAATGGTCCGTTTTTTGCAGGAGTAGTAGATGAAAGCCAGCGTTCGTCTATGCCTCCACGTATACCACCTAATACATAGTAGTCATCAGGATGTAATTTAATTCTGCGACCAGGAACACAGAATGATCTGGGTACCCATGTAGGTGCTAAACGTACTATTCCTTTTCCTTGATCAAGCGCTCTTTGTGCTAAACTTTTTGTGTCCATTGAAAATTTATTGTTGTTGTTAAATCAAAAAATATTATAAATTATTTATAAAAGATTGAATACTATTTTCATTCGTCAATACATTCAGCTCTAAATCATAGTATCTACTTTCTGCAGGTTCAAGGAATAGTAGTGTTCCTTCCTTTCTAGCTTTTGCTTGTCCAATAGGTGGATTTGTACCTGGTTCAATACCTGTTACATATTCCCCTTTAGCAAAATGTTGCCAACTCGTTAACCAGGGCAATTGCTTTTTGGGAAATTGCAAAGTGACAGCAATTCCAATTTTTTTATTTTGAATTCCACAAAAACAATTGCCTTCTTTGTTAGCAGCGATGTCAATAAAATCTACTGCCTCGCCACTACCGTTGTGTGCTTCCAATGTAGTTGGACATTTTTTAAAATGATCCGTTGAAACGGAGGTCTCATTATTTGCAATACTTTCTTGAACTGACTTTTGATCACGATAAAGTAAAATAGCTCCTTCATCTGCTAAAGGCCAACCAAAATTGCAATGATATATCAACATATGCGGAGCCGCTATATTACCTCGGTTAATTACTTCATCATGAATATGAATGGTGGCTTTGCCTAAAGTGGCAGTAATGGTTCTTCTTAATTCAAGACTAGGGCCAAAAATCTGCGTTTGCTTAATTACACCAGTAATGCTCATGGTGAATTTTCCTTTTGCAGGATCAGGTTGGATAATAGATTCAATTTCTGCAGGAATATTGCTGATCATTCCATGTAAACCACGTTCACCCGATTCATCTTGATCTGGCCCACCAACATGCGAAAGTCCGCAGGTAGTAAGCAGGCCTCCGCCGAATGTTCTTAACCAATCTAAGCCCTTATGAGAAAAAGGTTGTGGAGTACTTATTCCAGAATGATTGAGCCATGCAAGACTATACTGATTATAAAAAGCATCGGCAATATCCATTGCACGATCAATCACCACTTTAAATCGAAGTCCAGAACCAGTATTGATCCAAGCAATGCGAACACCCCTACCTAAGCCATTGTCAAGTACAGCAGTTTCAATACCACCCACCTGTGACACATTGGAAAGTTTATCACTCCAAATTTCTACTTGTGATTCCATTGATTTAATTCTTATAAAATCGATTATATTATTAAATTAGACGAAAGGGGAATTACCTTTCGTCTAATTTAATAAACCCAATTAGCCTCTATTTTATTTATTTATAAATCGGACTCTGATCATTGCCGCCCGCTTTAAGATATGCGACCAAATCTTTTAGTTCATTGCTATTTAATCTATTGATCATACCAGGAAGCATCGAAGAAATTTCAGATACTCTAGTCCTTAACACATCTTTTTTATTCAACTCCCTAACAAATTCAGGAGCAAAAGGATTTTGAGAAATATAGTATTTATTATTATCCTGTTTAATTAGTCTGCCCAATACAGATCCACCTTGCCTTAAATAAAATACGGTAGAGCCAAATTGATCTGAAATGGTTTTACTTGGATTTATAATTGCTTCCAACATATCCTTAGTAGAAAATCTTGATCCAAGTTGAGTGAGATCTGGTCCAGATATTCCTCCCTCGCCTTTAATTTGGTGACAAGAAATACACATAGAAGCCGCGAACATCGACTTACCCCTTTCAAAATTACGAGTACCCGTTGCACTATCCACTACTTCGAGAGCGTTTTTCAATCTCCAATCTCTACCAGGACCAACAGGCATAACTGTACCTATTTTGATGCCTGCTCTTGAATTCAATACAATAGAGTCTCCAGAAATTTTATTAAAATATTCAAACCGATCTTTGGAAACATTTGCCAATGCAGTTTTTCTTGCCGTATTAATGAAGCCTACAAAACTAACTCCACCCTTGTATCCAAAGGCCGTATAAAACCATTGGAAATATTTTTCTTGCAATTCAGGTGTCCAACCATTCTTTGCCTGTGTCAACACATTTGCATACCAAGTCTGCTGCAGAGGAGGAATCCTTGAAAGCATAGCAGCGATGTCCATACCATACTGCGGATTTCTGAGAATCAAATCAGCTGACTCAGAAATTGTTTTCTGTTGAGCATCGGTATTGTCTTTTGCAATGGCCAATAATGCCATTGTTTTTTCTACTACATTGGGTGCATCTACATAAACCAACAACTTACTCAACTCACGGTTGAGATAATTCGATTTTGCAGGAAATTGAGGATTCAAATAAGTAGCGACTACCTTTTTAGAAGAAGCATCGGGTTCTCCCATGCGAGTGAAAACCAATTCAAAGGCACGTAATAAATCCAACTGCTGAGATTCAGTTAGCTGTGTGTAATTTATATTGGTCAATGATTTTATTAACTGAGCTTTTACTGCTGGAGTACCTCTTCTTGCCAATGCAATGGTAGACTGAATAAGAGTGATAGGATCTTTTTCTGAAAGCACCTTATTTTCCCACTGAGCCAAAGGCTGAGTTTCAACAGCTATTCTAGCAGCATATCTTACAAAACGATCTTTATCCTTTAAATAAGGCCATGCAAAATCTACTGCCCCTGCCTTGGGTGCACCATGGAAATCTTCCAATTTACGTCTTGCTTTTAGTGCATCCGTTAATTCAGGTACCGGTAACTTTTCATTGTTCCCAGTATTATCACCATAGTAAACCCTATATAAATCAGATTCTAATCTTCGGCCTCCTGTTAAGAAATATAGTGCTCCATCTGGACCAACCACACCATCTGTTAATGGTAGTGGAGATCCTGAAATAAATTCTTCTCCAGTAGTTTTATAGGATGCTCCATCTGGCTCGGTGTGAATGGCATAAATAATTCCAAAGCTCCAATCAAATGCAAACAATGCCTTGCGGTACTTTTTAGGAAAACGAGCATTCGCTCCTGAAACCAAATTCGTTGGAGAACCTTGGCCTACATTAATCGCCGCAGGTAAATTATCTGGATAATTCGGAGACCATTTATCGGTACCCACTCTCCAGCCAAATTCTCCACCACTTGTTACGTGACATATTCTAGTAGGACGGTACCAAGGTGTGCCAAAATCCCATTCCATATCAGAATCGTAGGCAAACATTTCGCCTTGGTCATTAAAAGCAAGGTCATATGGATTACGAAAACCAGAGGCTATCATTTCCCAATTTGTTCCTGTAGAATCCACATGAGCTAGCCAGCCTCCGTGAGCAGTTACCGTATTATCGTGTCCGTTTGGATCTTTAATAAGTGGAAAAAGATTGTCAATATTACCATCTGGAATATTGCGATAACTATTCATTTTTGGAATTTTCGTAAAATTTCCAGCAATTACATAAAGAGATTTTTTATCGGGCGACAATACCACACTATGCGGTCCATGTTCTCCATCTCCATCCATGGCCTTCAAGAAGGTAACTTTATCAAACTGATCATCTCCGTTGGTGTCCTGTAGTCTGTACAAACCACTTCCCTTTTTAAAAGTAGCTTTGGGACCAACATGATTATTTATTACTACATAAAGACTATTGAACGCATATAGAAGACCATGTGCATAGCCCATGGATATACCAGTATCGGATGAAATTTTCAATGCCTCCACTTTAATTTTAGTAACTGTATCTCCAATTGCAGGCACTTTCATTCTAAATAATCCACCATATTGGTCAGATGCTATGATACGACCTTTGTCATCAAAAGTCATAGAAACCCAAGAGCCTTCTCCGTTTTCAGAAGGACCATGTAAATGATCTGCATGAAAACCAGCAGGTAATTTAAGATTGGCTATTTTCGGATCGGTAGAAACCTGCACTTCTGTTTCCCTATTAATCGTAAAGGAAATGCAAATAATAACAACAGTTGTAAATAATAACAACCAAACTGAGGATGATTTTTGTTTCATCGTAGCAATTTAAATTTTGATGACTAAGAAAGTGAAAACCACTTGAACTTATTCATTAGTGAAAAAAAACCCTATTGAAAGGGATGAAATTTAATGTGATTTTAAAAACAATCGACTCTCAATCACTTGTTAAATAAAAACAGTTAATACCTATTTCTACATAACTGATTATAGAAATTCTAAACTAAGCTTTATGTATGAAATAAAAAAATATGAAACCGATTTTATTCCTTTTTTCATTTTGATGGATCCAAATTTATACTTAGACGCTATAAATATTGTAAAAAAAAATATTTGAAAGGCTGCTGCATCAGCGATTCCTCTTATTTAAGCTAATTGTTTATAATTATTACCTACATTCATACTACAATCTAAAATGAATAATTAATTATGCGATCTATCATTTTTTTAACCAGTCTTCTTTTTTTCTTTACAGGAAATATTAAAAGTCAGGGATCAGTAGAAAAGGCCAATCAATTTATCAGCCAACTCAATGAATCCCAAAAATTAAATACTCTTTTTCCTTTTGATGGAGAAGAGCGTTACAATTATCATTTTGTACCCTATGAAAGAAAGGGAATTACATTCAATGAAATGAATGCCGATCAAAAAACGGCTGCCTTTGATTTATTAAAAACCTGTTTGAGTGAGGCAGCTTATAACAAGACCAAGGAAATCATGCAACTAGAAAATGTTTTGATTGAATTGGAAAAAAGAAAGCCAGATGATCATTTCCGTGATCCAGGTAATTATCATATTTCAATTTTTGGTATTCCTTCTGCTAAAACGATTTGGGGATGGCGTTTTGAAGGACATCATATTTCATTTAATTTTTCTTTTGACAAAAAAAATCTTAGCTCAGGGACTCCTGCTTTTTTAGGTACCAATCCAGCAATCGTTTTGAGTGGTTCTAAAACAGGCACTCAGGTTTTAAAAGATGAAACCGATAGAGGGTTTGCTTTATTAAATTCTCTTTCTAAAACTCAATTACAAAAAACAATCATTGATACGGTTGCCTATAAAGATATCTTGAGTTTTGATAAAAGAAATGCGATGTTGGGAGATCCCGCAGGAATTAAATACAGCGATTTAAATAAGAGTCAGCAAGCGCTACTTTTAAAACTAGTCAGCGCCTATGTTCATCGTTTTACTACCTTATTTGCAGACAAGATGTTGAAAGAAATTCAAGAGGCTGGACTCGACAAACTTTGGTTTGCATGGGCTGGACATACCAAAGCTGAAATGGGAAATGGCAATGGTTCTTATTATCGAATTCAAGGTCCTACTATTTTGATTGAATACGACAATACACAAAACAATTCAAACCATATTCATTCTGTACTTCGTGATTTAAAACATGATTTTGGTGGGGATGATTTATTGGAACATTATAAAAATAATCATGCTGCTCATTAATTACAGTGCATTAACATTGGTCTAATTTTTTAAAAAATGTCATCTAATTTGATGACATTTTTTTTGGGGATTATTTTTAAGAAAGCGTTCATCTACAAATATCTGGTATCCATTTTTTCTGAAAAATAAAAGCCCCCTAAATTATTTAGGAGGCTTAAAATAAATCGATTTAATTTCTACACCGATACATTAAAATCTCTCAATGCATCATTCAAACTTGTTTTAAGATCTGTAGAAGGTTTGCGTTGTCCAATGATTAGTGCGCATCCTACTCCAAATTCACCTGCAGGGAATTTCTTGGTATAAGATCCAGGGATCACTACACTTCTTGCTGGCACCCTTCCTTTCATTTCAACCGGCTCGGCGCCGCTTACATCAATAATTTTGGTTGATTGTGTCAATACTACATTGGCACCCAACACCGCTTCTTTTTCTACCCTCACTCCTTCTACTACTATACAACGGCTTCCAATAAAACAACCGTCTTCAATGATCACTGGACTTGCTTGCAATGGCTCTAATACACCACCAATGCCTACACCACCACTTAAATGAACACCCTTGCCTATCTGGGCACAACTTCCAACTGTAGCCCAAGTATCCACCATAGTACCTTCGTCTACATAGGCTCCAATATTTACATAAGAAGGCATCAATACTACATTCTTAGCCAAATAAGCACCATACCTTGCCACTGCATGGGGAACGGCCCTTACTCCCAGTTCCGCATACCCGCTTTTTAATTTCATTTTATCATAAAACTCAAAGGGAGGCAATACCATCGTTTCCATTTGCTGAATAGCAAAATACATGAGCACCCCTTGTTTTACCCATTCATTTACCTGCCATTCAAGACTACCATCAGCACTAGTGCCAACAGGTGAAGCAGTGCGAAGTCTTCCTTTGTCTACCTCTTCTATAACTGCTCTTACAGCATCAGCGTATTTTTTGTCTTTCAATAATTCCCTGTCTGCCCAGGCGGCAAGTATTAATTCCTTTAATTCCATAGTGATTATTATTTAGATTTTTTTTAATATCAGGTGTGCAAGATACAAAAAGATAAAAATTTAGTTGCGAAGGATTTGTTCACCGTGTTGGCTGTTGAAAAAATCAATTTTGGTTATTAGAAAAATAAATAATCACACATTAAAAATCACCGTCAGCGCCTGTACCTACTTCCAGGCCAAACGAAACCACCTGTTTTTTATATCTTGCACCTAATTAAGCAATCAATAGTATGAATATAGGGTACGATGGTAAAAGAGCTTTTCAAAACAAAACGGGACTAGGTAACTATTCTCGATCTTTGCTTAGTATTTTAAACCGCTATTTTCCCCAGTTGCAATACACTTTATTTGCACCTAAAAAAACTAATTTATTTGATATTGACTCTTACCATAATTTCCAAACCATACAACCCCAAAATTTTTTTTATAAAAAATTGCCTTCCCTTTGGCGCAGAATAGGAATTGTAAAACAGATTGATCAAGCCCATTTAGATATTTATCATGGGCTAAGCAATGAGTTACCGAAGAATATTGAAAAATTAAATATTAAAACTGTTGTCACTATTCACGATCTCATTTTTGAACACTTTCCAAAAACATATCATTTAGATGAACGCTACACTCACCGATGGAAAATAAAAAGAGCCTGCAAAATTGCAGATGCGGTTATTGCCATCAGCGAGCAAACAAAAAATGACTTGATTGAATTGTACGGAGTATCTCCACAAAAAATAACTGTCTGCTATCAAAGTTGTAACCCAATTTTTGAAAAAACAATCAGTGAAATAGAAAAGAATAATGTTAAGAAAAAATATCAGTTACCCGATCAATACTTTTTATTTGTAAGTTCAATCACTGCAAGAAAAAACCTGATAGCCATCTGCAGAGCTATGATCATTTTAAAAGATACCCTTGCTATTCCACTGGTAATCATTGGAGATGGAAAAATCGAAAAAAATGAAGTAAAACAGTTGATGAAAAAAAATGGTATAGAGCATAGATTGCTCTTTCTAAATGAATTGTCTGCAGCAAAAGAAGACAGCTTTACCAGTGCAGCAGATTTTCCGGCAATTTATCAGCAAGCGTTCGCCCTTGTATATCCTTCCATTTTCGAAGGGTTTGGTTTGCCAATATTAGAAGCCATGTGGAGCGGATTGCCTGTCATTTGTAGCAGCGTTTCTAGCATGCCAGAGGTTGCCGAAGATGCGGCCTTGTATTTTTCACCTGAAGATACCAATCAACTTGCCCAACATTTACAAGCGATTGCATCAGATCAACAACTAGCTAAGATTTTGAAAGATAAAGGACGAGAGCAAGCAAAAAAATTTAGTACAGAAAACTATGCCAATCAAATAATAAAAATTTATAAAAGTTTGTAATGAGTCAATTTTTAAATGACATAGAAAAATGTAATGAGGTGCTAAAAATGGGAGGATTGATATTGTATCCTACTGATACAATCTGGGGTATTGGCTGCGACGCGACGAATGAGCAAGCAGTCGCTAGAATTTATGCACTCAAAAAAAGAATTGCTAGTAAATCAATGATTGTATTGCTTGCTGAAGAAAAAGAATTAACGAAATATATAGTGCAGCCTAATCTTCAAATATTTGATTATATCAAAGGTGTATCCAAACCTACTACTGTAATATATGAAGGGGCAACAGGCGTAGCAAAAAATTTAGTAAATGAAGATGGTACGCTTGCAATTAGAATAGTAAAAGATAAGTTCTGCGAACAATTGATTCAATTATTTGAAAAACCCATTGTATCTACTTCAGCCAATCTATCTGGTTATCCTTCGCCTGCTATTTTTACTGATATCGATATAGAAATAAAAAACGGTGTTGACTATACTGTACAACACCGTCAGGATGATATTAATTTAGCTGCCCCTTCAGCAATTATAAAGTGGAATAACAATGGCATTCCCACTATCATTCGGAATTAATTTAAAAAATTGCTAAGCCAATTCCAATCTGAATACTTTGGCTTTTCCAACTGTCCACTTTGTCAATGTCATTTAAATTACTTAGCCCTAAAGCGTATCTACCATAGATACTAAATTTTGAAGCCTGTAATTGCAAACCAGCTAGTACACTAAAATCACCAGTCTTAAAAGCATTCTTCCCATTTTGTAATAAAGTTTCATTTTTACTCATCAAGATAGAATACTGTGGACCTGCCTGAATGGTAAGGACGTTAGAAACTTTGTAACCTATTAAGACAGGGATATTAATGTAATTCAATTCGATTTTAGACTGTGTAGATCCCAAAAAGCTGTTGTAAATAACCCTAAATTGGCTAGAAGTATCTTGCTTAACCTGACTAAAAAAAACTTCCGGCTGAATGAACAATTTATTTCCAATTCCCGCTTCTAAAAATCCACCAATATGATAGCCGAAAGTAAATTTGTCAGAAAAAGACTGGCCCGACAATTTGTTCATATTGGCTCCCCCCTTAATGCCAAGATGAACAGTTTGAGCATTTAAATTTGACAAGAATAACGCTGAGAAAAAAAACAGCAGAAGATATGTTTTCATAATTTCAGTTTTATTTACAATAATCATTACAACTTATATGCCAATGATTCAAAAAGAGTTAATAATATTGAAACGAATTTTTGAGTTAAAAAGTATAACCAACCGTTAACATAAATATAGAAGTTGTTTTTTCGGTACTATTAGAACCAAGATAATAATCTAAGTAGTACTGAGGTTCTATATTCAGATTTCCAATTGAATAGCTTAAATTCAAATTAAGACCAATAGACTGAACATTAAATTTGCTAGTTTGTGTACGAGGCGGTCTACGCTTTTTGGATTGCATTCTAAAAAAATTACCCCCACCCATCGAGGCTGCATTGGTTAAATGAGTTACTGTATAAGATCCGGAACCTGCATTAACCATCAGTGATGGACTAAAAATTATACCATCAGATTTGTCGAAAACGGAATTCCATAAAAAATCATGACCAACAGAAAATATAGTGTAAAATGAACTAGTTTTATAATCTAAAGTGTCATAAAATTGCCTTTGAATCCCATTGATTAATGTATCCTTATTACTAACTTCTCCATAGGCACCATTAGAAAAACCCAAAGCAATGGAAGGTTTTAGCCAAGACTTTTTATAACCAACAGAAGAATAAAAATCATTTAGTACCGTTGATGAAAATTCAGAATATTTATTCTTTACAAAATAACGAGTAAAGGATATTCCCAATGAAATATTTTCATTTCCAATTAAACTATAGGAAGGAGAAAGTGAATATTGATTGAAACCAAAGTCATTGTTATCTCTATGAACATTTGCACCCGCTGTAATACCTAAGCCCGTTTTGTTAAAATAAGAAATTGAAGGTGAATATACCACTACGGATGACTTACCATGACTAGCATTCAAAGACTTATTATTAGGATTGTACAGACGATTTCCAAATCCTACACTCGCATAAAAATAACTAACTGCCTTTTCATCAGAGCCTAACAAATTCTTTAACTGGTTTTCTAACTCAATTGAATCCTTTTCAGAAAGACTTTTCTCTGGCTGAACTTGAGCATAGGATTTGGATGCTATGATTGTAAACGTAACCAAACAAAGGAATAATGAACGCATACAACTGGATGATTTATAGTTTTGACAATAAGAATTACAATGCAATATCCATCAATTTATTTAAAAGATAAAAAACGAACTGCCTCACATTTAATAAAAATGCTATTTCTAAAAAATAAGCATTACATTTGCAAAATTATTTATAACGAGTATTGCATGAAGTGCCCAAAAGGCTGTTGAGATAAGTAACTTTAGATTTTTTTTAGTAGGAATTAAGTAGCGCAACAACAGGAAGATAGCATATCATGTAAACACAAAAACATTTACATGAATGCATTTGAAGCCTTAGGCTTAAACGAACAGTTAGTCCAAGCTATTACAGAAATGGGATTTGAAACTCCCACTCCCATCCAAGAAAAAGCCATCCCCGTTTTATTATCAGGAACAACCGATTTTGTAGGCTTAGCCCAAACCGGTACTGGTAAAACTGCTGCTTTTGGATTACCCCTTTTACATTTAATTGATGTCAGTCAAAAACATCCCCAGGCGCTTATTGTGTGTCCAACTAGGGAATTGTGTTTGCAAATTTGCAATGACTTAATGAATTTCAAAAAACACGTGAAAGGCTTAAATGTTGAGCCAGTTTATGGTGGCGCCTCCATCGTAATGCAAATACGTGAATTAAGAAAAGGTGTTCAAATAGTGGTCGCTACTCCAGGTCGTCTAATTGACCTTATTGAAAGAAAAGCGATTGACTTACAAAAAGTAAAATATGTTGTACTAGATGAAGCAGATGAAATGCTGAACATGGGCTTTAGAGATGATATTGACTTTGTTCTAAAAAACACAATACTTAGAGAAAGTATTTGGTTGTTTAGCGCAACAATGCCTACAGCCGTAAAAGCAATTTCTAAAAACTTTATGACTAACCCTATAGAGGTTACCATGGGTAAAAAGAACACAGCAAACGTAAATATCGATCACCAATATTTCATTACACCCGCACATAGTCGTTTTGATACATTAAAACGTCTAGTAGATTTTAATCCCGGAATGTACGGCGTTATTTTTACTCGTACCAAAGCCGATGCACAAGAAGTAGCTGAGCGCCTAGTAAAAGAAGGCTATGATATTGAAGCACTCCATGGCGATCTTACACAGCAACAAAGAGATAAGGTAATGGGCCGTTTTCGTGCTAAAAGCATACAGCTTTTAATTGCTACCGACGTGGCCGCAAGAGGTATTGATGTAGATGGCATTACCCATGTAATCAATTTTGAATTACCAGATGATATTGAAGTATACACTCACCGAAGTGGTAGAACTGCAAGAGCTGGAAAAAGCGGTATTTGTATTACCATCTGCCATAGCAGAGAAGCTTACAAAATAAGATCGATCGAAAAAATGATTAACGCACAATTCCATCGCCTTGATATTCCAAGTGGTAAAGATGTTTGTCGCAAACAGTTTTTTCACTTCATGGACAAATTAATGTCAGCTGATATTTCTAATGGTGAATACGAAAATTATTTACCTGATCTACAAGAAAAATTTGCAGAGGTTAGCAAAGAAGATGTTTTGAAAAGAGTAGCTGCGCTAGAGTTTAATCATTTCTTGAAATACTATCAAAATTCCGAAGACTTAAATACCAAAACAGATTCAAGAGAAAGAAGAGATAGTGGAAGAGATGCAGGTTCATTTGAAAGAAAAGAACGCAGTAATTTTAGCAGAACAGTCGACAACGGCTTTAGTAGATTATTTATCAATCTAGGAACTAAAGATGGTTTTTACAAAGCTAGCTTTTTGCAATTCATTTTAGATGAAAGTAATTTAAATAAAGAGGTGCTAGGAAAAATTGATATCCGTGAAATGAATGCATGGATAGAAGTTGATAAAGCAGCCTCAGCAAAAATGATCAAAAGTTTGGATGGAAAAAAATACAACGGACGCCTAGTAAGAATGAATGAGGCAGACGGTGGATTTAAAAGACCCTCCGATGAAGGAAGAAGCGATAGAAGTTCTAGAAATGATGGAGGCGGAGATAGAAGTTCTAGGGGTGATAGCGGAAATAGAACCGAGGGAAGGAAAAGAATTCCAATGAGAGATAAAAGATAAATTATCATATTCAATAAAAAATGCCTCGAATAAATTCGAGGTATTTTTTTGAATATGCTCTTAGAAATATATTTAAATAGA
>Ga0209550_10001418_pt1 | contig 22969 bp, 19 predicted proteins | sample LauGreSuBDMM15SN_2_FD_187567 | JGI IMG/M metagenome (GOLD analysis project Ga0209550, IMG submission 187567) | Freshwater lake microbial communities from Lake Michigan, USA - Su13.BD.MM15.SN (SPAdes) (version 5) | ecosystem: Environmental > Aquatic > Freshwater > Lake | place: Lake Michigan... | reverse complement strand
GGCGTCAAGTTGGTAGTCGCTGTTGGCGGAGCGGATGCCGTCGGATTCGCGATGATTGTAGTAGCCGTAGTAACCCAGCGGACCGGTGGTGCCGTCGAGATAACTGAAGGTGGAGTAGTAGCCGTCGTCGCCGAACGTGTGGAGTGTGCCGCCGCCCAGAGTCGCATCGGTGCGGGGGCGGTGGGTGACATAATTGAGTGCGCCGCCGGGCTGCGGGCCATACATGAGACCGGCGCCGCCACGGATGAATTCAACGCGGTCAACCGTGTCCAAAGGCGGCGCATAGTAGGCCTCGGGATAACCAAATTGGTCGGCGTGAATGGGAATGCCGTCCTTGAGGACTTGGCTGAATTGGGTGCGGTGCGGGTCGAGACCGCGATAACCGATGCTGAGGAGCGGCGACGTTTCCTCGCTGAGAATGAGGCCGGGGGCTTGGGCGAGAGCTTGACGGTAGTTGTTGCCGTTGATGCGGGGGAGGGCATCGAGGTCGAGCATCGTGGTCTTTTTGCCGACGTTGATTTTTGTGCCTTGGAGATCGGGCAGGAACGGGCCTTGGACGGTGTGATCCTGCTCCGCTTCGGCCTCGACGCGCAGCGCAGGGAGTGGGATAGGAGCAGGGTTTGTTGGGAGAGAAGAGGCGCTTTGAGCCGAATTCGAATAAAGGGACCCGACTGCACCGAAGGTGAGTGCGAGCAGGAACCCAGGGCGACGTGCGATGCTCGCTGCGCTACGGATTGTTAAAGTGCGGCGGAGACGGAAAAAAGGACGCAAATCGGACGGCATTCCGTTTTAGAAATTGAGACTTAGTATCATGTCAAATGGTATATTGAGACAGCCTCTCAATATCAATGCTACTGGACGTTTGACCTCAGGTGAGTGGGTTCAACTAATCATCCTACATGGTTGAGAAGTTCACAGTTAATCTTGGTGAGAGGAGTTACCCGATCTGGTTTGGAGAGAACTTGGAGTCGGAGGTGAAGGCCCAATTGGCCGAGTGGGCTGGTGCCGGAAGAAAGATGGTGATCGTGTCCGATCGCAACGTGGCTGCCCGGCAGTCCGGGGCGCTGAGGGCGATGTTTGGTGAAGCGCCGACGCTGGAGCTGGAGCCGGGCGAAGGGACCAAGTCGTTGAGCGAGTTGGGGCGGGTGCTGGATTTTTTGGCGGCGAACAAGATCGACCGCCGCGCGGTCTTGGTCGCGGTCGGCGGCGGGGTGATCGGCGACCTCGCGGGATTTGCCGCGGCGGTGTATTTGCGCGGGATAGATTTCGTGCAGGTGCCGACGACCTTATTATCGATGGTGGATAGTTCGGTGGGTGGCAAAACCGGGCTCAATCTGGCGGCGGGAAAGAATTTGGTCGGCGCGTTTCACCAACCCAAGGTGGTGTTTGTCGCGACGGAGATGTTGGCGACGTTGCCGGTGCGGGAGTTCGCGGCGGGAATGGCGGAAGTGATCAAGACGGGGCTGTTGGGCGACGCGGAGTTATTTGCCCGGCTTGAGCGCTCGCCCTTGACGGTGGATTCGCCGGACTTGACGGGGGTCGTGCGGCGCTGCTGCGAGTTGAAGGCGCGGATCGTGGAAGCCGATGAGCGTGAGTTGGCGCCAGAAGGCGGTCGGGCGCTGTTGAATTTGGGCCACACCTTCGGCCATGCGATCGAACAAGTGACGGGCTACGGCGGCTATTTGCACGGCGAGGCCGTGGCGGTCGGCCTCTGTGCGGCGGCGCGACTTTCGGCAAAACTCGGAATGATCGGCGCGGGTGACGCAACTCGAGTCGAAGCGGTGGTCGCGGCGCATGGTCTGCCAACACGGCTGCGAGAACCGCTGCCGCTGGCCGACTTGGTCGACGCGATGGCGCGGGACAAGAAAGTGCGGGCAGGTGGGCTCCGTTTTGTGGTGTTGAACCGGCTGGGGGAGGCGGCGACGCAGAGCGGAATCGCCCCGGCGTTGGTGGCGGAAAGCTTTCGCGAGGTGGGAGCGGCCGGGTGAAAGCTCGCGGCGTGCGGGAATTCGTGAAACAACGGACGTAGTCTAAAACGCCCCCATGTCCGCCATCGATGAAGGAATCGTCCGCGAGTATTTCGAGCAGAACGGATTTTTTGTGCGACAGGCGCGGAAGTATTCGGTGACCGCGCGGAAGAAAACCGGGGAAGAGGAAATCGATCTACTGGTCTCAAATCCGGCGTGGCTGCGGGGCGGACGAGAGCCGGATTTTTTTCTCTTTGCGAGCGAACTGCCTTTTATCCAGCGGGCGGTGGTTTCGGTAAAGCCATGGCATACGAACGTCTTCACGCCAAATATCCTGAAGAGCTCTCCGGAAATTTTTGGGTTTCTCGAGCAGAACGTGCTCAAGCAATTGCCGCGCTTTTTCGAGGCGGATGCGCCGGGAAATGAGGCGGGCGCGCGCGTGACCAAAATTCTGGTGCTGCCCGCTCTGCCGACGGCGGAGCCGTTTCGCTCGCAGAGTGTCGCTCTGCTGAAGGAGCGCGGGGTGGATGCGATTATCTCGTTCCGGGCGATGCTGACCGACTTGATCGACAAAATCGAAAGCAACCAGAACTACAGCAAGAGCGACACGCTCCAAGTTATGCGCATTTTGAAGAACTACGACCTGATCAAGGACACGCAGTTGGAATTACCGGTCGGACGAGAGCCGACGGCCCGCAAACTACGCGCGGAGATTTTGAAATGAGCTCCACGATTCACCCGACCGCGATCGTCGAGGCGGGCGCGCAGATTGGCGCGGGTTGTGCGATTATGGCCTACGCGATTGTGACGCGGCACAGTGTGCTGGGTGACGGTGTGGTGATTCACCCCTTCGCCGTCGTGGGCGGGGATCCGCAGTATCTGAAATTCGACGCGACGCTGGCCACGGGCGTGCGGATCGGGCCCGGCACGGTGATTCGTGAACATGTGACGATCAACCGCTCGATCCATGCCGGCAAGGCGACGACCGTCGGCGCGGGCTGCTTTTTCATGGCGAACGCCCACGTGGCGCATGATTGCGCGGTGGCGGATCACGTCGTGCTCGCGAACAACGCGATGGTGGCCGGACACGTCGAGATCGGCGCGCACACGTTTGTAGGCGGCGGGGCGGGTTTACATCAATTTTGTCGGATCGGTGAAGGCGTGATGGTGGCGGGCAACGCGGCGGTCACGCGCGACGTGCCGCATTTTACTTTGGTCGCCGAGCGGGACGAGGTCATTGGGTTCAACGTGGTCGGACTGAAACGGCGTGGCTTCAGTCGTGCGGCGATTGCGGAGCTTAAAGGGGCTTTCCAAGAAGTTTATTTCACCGCGGGCAACATTCGCGAAGTCGCGGCGGGCTTGGCGGCGAGCGGGCGATTTGGGAGTGCGGAGGCGCAAAAATTTCTGGCCTTCTTCAGCAGTGGAAAGCGGAGTTTTGCCCGGGCGCGACGCGCGGTGACGGGAGAGACCGAGGCCTGATTAAAGAGCGGCGCTTGATAATTGGACGCAGAGCGCAATGCTTGGAGCTGTGTCATTTCCTGCATCACCCGAAATCATCGTGCCGCTTGTGTTCCCGGAAGGCGTGCGCGAAGGGAATGAAAACTTGGTGAAGCTCACGCCGGCGGCCGGCGGCAAAGTGGCGGCGTTGATTGCGCGTGAGGCCCAAGGAGCGTTCCTGCGGATCGCGATCACGGGAGGTGGGTGTAACGGACTGAGCTATAAAATGAAATTTGTGCCGGTGCCGAAGCGGGGGGACATTTTGGTCCGGACGGCTGACACGCAGGTTGTGGTCGATCCGAAGACCGCGCTCTATTTAAAAGGAACGCATTTAGACTACTCGGCGGCAATGGTCGCGGGAGGGTTCAAATTTTCGAACCCCAATGCCAAGGCGAGTTGCTCGTGCGGCGAAAGTTTCAGCGTATGATCCGAGTCGCCGGCGGGTCTCCAAATTGGTGTTGCCCCAAGCGAAACGAGCGGAGAGATACAAAGGACACCTTCCTTCTGACCAAAACTAATTGATGGCTACTTCGTTCCCTTCTGCCGGCGCCGGCGGCAACCGCTCCGGCTCTTATCAGCGTCGCAATGTCGACCCGTTCGCGGCCATTCGCCGTAATCATCGCATCAAAGTCCCGGCCGTCCGCTGCATCTCACCCGAGGGACGTCAGCTAGGCATCCTCGACACCCAGAAGGCTATCTCCCTCGCGCTCGAAGTGGGCCTCGATCTGGTCGAGGTCGCGCCCAACGCTACGCCGCCGGTTTGCCGTATCATGGACTTCGGTAAATATGTTTACGAAGAGCAGAAGAAGACTTCCCACGTCAAATCGACGGCGAGCAAGATCAAGGAAATCGAATTCAGCGCGCGGATCGCAGACGGAGATTTTTTCACCAAGGTGCGTCACGCCGAGGAGTTTTTGGGTCACGGCAATAAAGTGAAATTGCGGCTCAAGTTCCGGGGTCGCGAAATGGCGCACACCGAGATCGGTTTCGCCGTGATGACCCGGAGTGTCGCCGAGTTGGTCGGCATGGGTGTGCCGGATGCGCCGCCGAAGTTGATCGGTCGAAATATTCACGTCATGCTGACGCCGCTCGCGCCAAACAAGCGCAAGCCGAAGTACAAGCCCTCGGCGGATTCGCCGGCCGTTGATGACGGTCCGGACCAGTCGGGCGACGACGACGACGACGATTCTTCGGACGCGGCGGCGGGAAAACCGGCGAGCGGGTCTTAACCGATTAGGAAATGAAATTCCGGCGCGTCCGGCAAGTTGCCCTTGGGGTCGGCTTGCTTTTGGTCGGCCAATTCTTGGTGGCCCAAGAACCGGGAGGGCGCTCCGCGCCGACCCGTCCAGGCAGTTCACCCCGCGTCGAGGTGCCACCGCCGACACCGCCGGCCAATAAATCGGTTGCCACTCCAGCGGTGCCAGCTCCGGTCGGGCGCAAGCAAGCAACGACCCTCCGATTTCCCGATCCGGAATGGGTCAATATCACGACGGCGGCGCGGCGGTTGGGCTTGAAGTTGGACTGGAAGGTCCGTGGTCGTGAAGCGATTTTGACGGACAAAGGAACGAGGTTGGAGGTCGCGGCGGACCGGATCGAAGTCGATCTTAACGGCCAGCGGGTTTTTTTGGGCCAAGCGCTGCTGCCCCGCGGCGGCGAACTTTTTGTCACGAAGATCGATCTCGAGCGATGTTTGGTGCCGTTGGTGCGGCCGGCGTTGATCGGAAGCGTGAAGCGTCGACCGCAGGTGATCGTGATCGATCCCGGTCACGGTGGTCCGGACAAGGGGATGATCAACGAGCGGCTCAATGTTTTCGAAAAGACCTTTACGCTCGATACCTCGCAGCGGTTGAAAAAAATTCTCGAGGCTCGCGGTTGGAAAGTCGTCCTGACCCGGAATGACGACCGGCAGTTAAAACCGAGCAAGGCGGACGATCTGCGCCGGAGGGCGGAAATAGCGGATGAGGTCGAAGCCGATGTTTTTGTGAGCATCCACTTCAACGCCGTGGAGGACCAAGTCGAGAAGGTGCGCGGGCTGGAGGTGTTCCGTTTTACCCCGCAGCATCAGCCGCCGATCTCGCGGGCGATGCGCCGCCTCGACGACGCCCAACTGAGTCCGGGCAATGGGAATGACGCGTGGAATGCGCTACTGGCGCATTCGGTCCAGAACGCGATGCTCACGCGGTTGAAGCTGGAGGATCGCGGTTTCAAACATGAGCGATTCGCCGTGCTTCGGCTGGTGTCGTGTCCGGCTGTTTTGATCGAGGGCGGCTTTATGTCGAACCTGTCCGAGGCAAAGCAGATCGCGACGCCGGCGTATCGGCAGCGGCTGGCGGAGGCGATTGCCGATGGACTCTCGGCCTACCGTGCCACGCTCGAAAAGCTGGGCCCCGCGGGCAAAGCGGCGACTCCGTAACGGTCCTGGACCTCAGTCGAAGCTCTGGCGGGAGTTGTGCTTGAGGTAGCCGGCGATCGTGGCGGTGAAGACCTCGCCAAATTCAGCTCGCTTCTTTTCGCCGATGCCGGGGATGCCTTCGAGGGCGGAGAGGGACTGGGGATATTCGCGCGCAAGGGCCCGGAGGGTGTTGTCGCCAAAAATAATGTAGGCGGGAACCTTGCGTTCGTCGGCCAAGAGTTTGCGCAACGTGCGGAGTTTCTCGAAGAGGATTTCGTCGCAGTCGATATCGCCCTCGCGGCGTGGGGCGACGCGGCGGGATTTTGGCGCGTCGGCGGCTGGCTTGGTCAGGGTGATGGGAGTGCGGGCGCGGAGGACGGTCATGCCCTCGGCGGTGAGCTCGAGGGTGGCGTATTCGCCGGAGCCGAGCCCGACATAGCCGAGGCGCATGAGCTCGCGGCCGATGCTGGCCCACTGGGAGCGAGAAAGTTCGCCGCCGATGCCGTAGGTCGAGAGTTGATCGTGGCCCCAACGGGCAATCTTGTCCGTTTTGGCGCCGGTGAGAACCTCGATGACGTGGTTCAGGCCCGCGCCGAAACGGCTGGCTTGCTGGATGCGAAAGACGCAGGAAAGAAATTTCTGGGCGACGACGGTGCCGTCGAAGCTCTCGCGCGGTTCGGCGCAGTTGTCGCAGGCGCCGCAGTTGTTGAGCGGAAACGTTTCCCCGAAATACTGGAGGAGCTCGGCGCGGCGGCAGCCGGAGCTTTCGGCGTAATGGACAATCCGGCGGAGTTGGGCGCGGGCAATCGAGCGTTCCTGCTCGTTGGTGATTTCGTCGAGGAAGTGGGTTTGCTTCGCGATATCGCCGGGGCTAAAGAGCAGGAGGCAATCGCCGGGGAGACCATCGCGACCGGCGCGGCCGGTTTCTTGGTAGTAGCCTTCGATGTTTTTCGGGAGATCGTGATGAATGACCCAGCGGACGTTGGGTTTGTTGATGCCCATGCCGAAGGCGATGGTCGCGCAGATGATGCGGGTATCGTCGCGCAGAAACATTTCTTGGTTGCGCGCGCGTTCGGCAGCGTCGAGACCGGCGTGATAAGGGCGGGCGAGGAAGCCGCGGCCGGCCAAGCTTTCGGCGACCCGCTCGGCGGTGGCGCGACTGGCGCAGTAAATGATGCCGCTCTCGTGCTCGCGTTTGCGGACGAAGGCGATGATTTGCTTCGCCGGCTCGTCTTTGGGCACAACCCGGTAGGTGAGATTGGGCCGGTTAAAGCTGGCGACGAAGGTTTGCGGGTCGCGGAGTTTGAGGTGGGTGACGATGTCTTCGCGCACGCGGCCGGTGGCGGTGGCGGTGAGGGCCATCATCGGCACGTCGGGCAAAGCGGTGCGGAGTTTGGCGAGTTGGCGATACTCGGGGCGGAAGTCGTGGCCCCATTCGGAGACACAGTGGGCCTCGTCTATGGCGATACAGGAGACGTTCCAGGTTTTCAGATTTTCAATCCAACCGGCGAGCATCAGCCGCTCGGGCGCGACGTAGAGCAGCTTGTACTGGCCGCGATGAAGCCCGCGAAGACGGGTGCGGGATTCCTCGGCGCCGAGGGTCGAGTTGAGAAACGTCGCGGCAACGCCGCTGGCTTGAAGCGCATCGACCTGGTCCTTCATGAGGGCGATGAGCGGGGAAACCACGACCGTGAGGCCGTCGCGGGCGAGCGCGGGGAGTTGGAAACAGAGCGACTTGCCGCCGCCCGTGGGCAGGAGGGCAAAGACATCTTCGCCGACCAGATTAGCTTCGATGATTTCGCGCTGGAGCGGGCGGAAGGTGGCGTAGCCGAACGTGGACTTGAGGAGCTGTGGAAGAGTGGGCACGCGGATAGGAAATCAAGCGGCCGCCGGGGAACCGAGGCGGTAGAGAACGGTGGCGTAGGCGTGGAAGATACGTTGCTTGGTTTCGCGGGGCAGAGGCAGAAAGGCCATGAGGAGATGGTAGAAATCTCAGTGCGAGTAGCCGCTGGAGAAGAGGATTTTTTTCGGAGCGTTGATCATCTCGAGCACTTGGAGAAGCTGCTCAGGGCAGTCGCTTTCCTCGATGGGCTGGGTCGCGAGAATTTCTTTCGCGGCGGCGGCGGGGTCGGAGTGGTTCACGACGATGGAGCCGCGGAAACGGTCGGAGGGGACAGCCAGCGGTTGGCGAGATTTTGATTATAGGCGGTGGCGATGGCATGGCCCCAATCCGGGTCGGGGTGAACGGAAAGCCCGAGGACGTGCGAGCCGTTGAGGATCGCGGTATCACTGCCGTAGCGGTCGAGGTGATCGGTGAAAAGAAACGCGGGATCGCTGCCGGCCAAGCCGCCGGACGGCGTACGGGCGTCTTCGCGTTGGACCCCCATGTGAGAAGCGTAATCGGTAGAGGGAACGACGATGCCGTGGCGTTCGGCGTAGACCTGCCATTCACGAGAGAGGTAGGGCCGGAGCTCGGCCCGGATATCGGCAAAGGCGTTGTGAACGTCCGTGTCGATGATGCGGGGCCGAGGGGAAAGCGCGGGGGCAGACATAAAAAGCAAAAGTGGAAAGAGGGAACGCAGGTGGCAAGCAGGCCGCTTTCGCCCGCGAAGAAGGCCACGAAGGCTGCCTACAGGGCGCGGATCGCCAGCCGAACTTCCGGGCTCAAAGCATCAGATTGAAAACGGCGAGCCCCAACGTCTCGTCGCGTCGCTCCGCGAGCTGATCCGGGAGAAAAAAAGACGTCGCCCAAGTCAAACCAACGGTCGCACAAACCGCAGATTCCGACCCCCGCACCTAGGCCGGCAAGGACCAAGGAAGTTCGCTCAAGCCAAGAGCGTCGGGGCAGAGTTACGCAGGAATCCATTGAGGAATACTACCGATAAAATGGGGTCAGCCATGGTGCGCACTTTGTTTTGCGCGGTGCAGGTGCGCCGGGCGATTATTTGGCGGGCGGCGGTGAGGGCGGAGGCTGCAGCGGTGGGATGACGGTTTTTGGGGCTGCGGGTGTAAGGCTGCGCAGAAAACTCGCGGGTCCCATCGCAAAACGCCACTCGGGCTTCTCGAGCTGCCCCGTAAGTTTTACTTCGAAAGCATTTGAGAAAGGAGTCAGCATGGCGCCGACGAATGACTTTAATAAGGCTTCACTCTCCTGAAACGGGTATATCTTGGCGTTGAAATCGAGGGTGCGTCGATCGAGCGCGTAGGTGCCGGTTCCGGTGATGGCAGAATTTGCGCCCGTCACCCCGATCTCGGAGAAATACAACGCAGGGCCGTTGAGTTTGAAATTGGCCCGAGCGGCGGTGAAGCGGAGCGAGGTGAAACTGAAGAGTTCCGAAAGCAGTCCGAGCAACTTTACCTCCCCGAGCGAGGCGCCGGTGAGCGTCGCACTCCCGTCGCCACGGTAGCTGTAGGGATCGTCGTAGGCGCCCTCGGCCGAAGTGGCGACCGCGAGCGTGATGGCCGATTTATCGTTGAGAAAGCGGTTCGGTGCGGGCGGCGGAGCGTCTTGTCTGGCGGCGAAGAAATTCTCCATGACGGCGATTGCACGGCCGAGGCTGGCGTCTTTGAGCGCGTAGTCGAAACCGACGCGCCGTTCGTTGCCGGTACCCCAGACCTTGGCTCTGCCGTTGGCGGTTCCGCCCGCAAACGAAAGATCGAGGCGGTCGAGGGTGAGCACATCGTCGCGCAACGTGCCGACGAAGGCGAGGCGGTCGACCGGGAAACCCTTGAAGCGAAACTCGGTAGCCGTCTCTCCGGCGAGAGTGATGGATTGATGCGCGCCGATTGGCGAGGTCGCGCTGTCGAGCCGGCCGCTCAGGCGGAGGTTGGGCGGGGTGGTAAACGTGAACGGTGACGTGATATCGGTGGCGGTCGCGCCGAAGATTTTTTCAGCCAGCACGAGATCGATTGCCGTGGTGGTGAAGTTGAAATCGAAGCGTTGCCACTCTTGGTTGGCGGGATTGAGCCGCCGGGCAAAGGTGCCCCTGATCGTGCCCGGTCCTTGCAAACCGTAGAGCTCAAGCGCCTCGATGTAGTGGGGCCGGATGAAGAGTCGAGCCCGGGCGTAATCGAACTTCGCCGTGCGAATGTCGGCTGAGGGCGTCTGGGCGGAGATAATGATACTGGACTCGCCGCCGGTGTTGCGACCCCAGCGGCCGGCGACCTCGACACTCGCCGGAGGAGGGGCGTCGGGGAAAAGGAACGGCTTGAAGAAATTGGTCCACCACGCCGAGAACCAGCCGGAGATGTCGATGGGACGGAGCCGACCCTCGAGCAGGAAACGGTAATGGTGGGTGGCAGGAAGATGCTCGTAAGAACCGCGGGCATAGTTTTCGCCGATGCGGGCGAAGGCCTCTGGGGCGAACCAACGGTCGGGGGTGAGTTCGAGGGCGACGCGGGCGTCGGTGAGCGGAACGCGATAGGCGTTGATAATCGGGACGGTGAGGCGGGTCTTAAGGTTTTCCCATTTCCAGTCCGGACCGATCACCATGTGGGCCGCGGTGATGGTGACGGGTTTTGGAAAATTAATCCACCGGCGAACGTTTTGGCCGATCCGGGCGCTGAGCAAATCTAGGTGGCTGTCGCCGAAGAGAGCGTCGAAGTCTGCGACGGCCGACTTTGCCTTGAGATCGATTTCCGCGCGGGCGGCAAACGGGAGGCCGGCGACGCAGGTGTTGATCTCGGCGAAGAGGCGAGGCAGCGGTTGGGGCTTCAGGCGCAGCACGGGAGAGGGCAGTGCGAGGCCGGAAAGTGCGACGTGATCGGCGAGCAGTTCGACGGAGTGCGGGGTGAACGTGGTCGGGTTCAGTTCGAAGGTGGCGCGCAGATCGGCGCGGAGATTCTGGGCCACCAAAGCGATCGAGGGAACGGTAAGGGATTCAGCCGTCACCCGCAGGAGCGGGTTGAGTGGCTGGTCAACGCGGAGCGGCAGCCGGGTGGTGAGCCGGATGGGCCCGACTTGGAGGGCGGGCGCGGTTTCAATGGCTCCGCGGGCGTCGAACACGAAGTCGCCGACGGGCACGCCCGAGTCTCCGGTGGAGATCGTGACGGTGAGAGCCGGCTGTTCAAAGCGGGAAAGCTGTGGGGTAAATGCGAGCAGGCCGCGAACGATTGCGGCGTAGTTTTTATCGAGGAAATCTGGAATCGGGAGCGGCTTGACGGCGGGATCTTTGAGTCGAGGGACGGGCACGGCGCCGCTGGCGGACACGCGCAGGTTGGCGAGTTCAAAGTTCAGTTGGGAAAGCGTGATGAATTGATCCGAAGGGATGATTGTGGCGTCGAGATTGCGGACGAGTTCCTCGGCGCGGCCGGAGGGTGATAGGATCGCCGGAGCGAGCAGGCGCACACCGGTGAGCCGCACTTCGAGTTCATCGAAACGGCGCAAGAAAATCAGGGACCACGGATCGCAGCGCACGTAAACCGCCCGGGCGAAAGCAACCGGTTCGGGAAACGAGCTCAGGGTGCAGGCGACGTTTTCCAGCAGGATTCGGCCCGAGGGATCAAAGGTGGCGCGACCAAAGGTGGTCTTGACGTCGGACAGGGCCAGCCGCTCCTCGAGGGCGCGCAAAACGGGCGCGGGCACTTGCATTTCGTTGCTGGTGGCAATGTGGATTTGAAATACGAGCGCCAGGGCGAGAACCAACCAAAGCGTCCAGCAAGCGAGCGTAACCACGCACGACGCGCAAAAGCGGGTCGCTTGTAGACATGGCTTGAGGAAGCGCATTTTCAAAAAGTGAGGGCAGTACGGCAGAGCGGGCCGGGCCGGGGTTTAGGTCTTGGGCAGGGCCGGACCGGGGTCGGTGCGGAAAGTCAGGGGCCAAAGGGCGTCGACCATCGCTTGTTCGAGTTCGAAAACGACGTTGAATTCTGTGGAGCCTGCGACCTGCAGGGTACCGCCGAAACGTTCGCTGAGAAAGAGCGTGGTGATCGGCGCGGGGGCGCCGGCGCTGGCCCCGGGCAGCGCGAGGGAGGCATCGAGGCGATAGCGCCAAGGGCGTTCCTCTCCGAGGAGAGGGACGCGGTCGGTGAAGCCATCTTGAGGAAAGGCTTTGGCGCGCAAAGCTCGGAGACCGGCGATGGCGGCGAGGACGTTCTTGGCCTCGGAGGTATCGGGCGGTGGGTTGCCGGCTTCGTCGAGAGTGAGATCGAGCAGACTCTTTTGCGTCGTGAGATCGGTCAGCTTGAGGGCGGTGATCCGGGCCCCGGCGGGAAGCTCCCGGATGAGGCGTTCGCGCCAAGCATTGGGGTTGGCGTTGGACCCGAGGCGCAGCAGGTCGGGGCTCACCGCATAGACAAAGGCGGAGCCGGTCACAGTTGCGTAGGCGTAGAGATCGGGCGGATTGGCCACGCCGAGTTTTAGGGTGAGTTGGGAGCCGGAGGCCGAAAGCGGTATGTTCGGCGTCGGGGCAGTCAACTTGGTCAAAACGAGGGTGATCTCGCGCTCCGGGCGGGCGAAGCCCCAGCGCTCGAGATCGGCGGCGGTGGGCGCATCGCTGGCGAAGACTTGGGCGGAAAGCAGGTGGAGTTGCTCGAGCAGGCGTTTAACCAGCGGACCGTCGGCTGGGATGGTTTGGGGGGCGGTGGCGCCGGGGTCGCGGCGGATGATTTGCCACGTGGCGGCTTCGGCGGAGTTGGCCGGGGCTTCGAGCTTTTGCAAAGTGAGGGTGGGATCGCCAGGGGTGTTGGGAGCCCGGAGGGTGATGGCGGTGACGGCGCGAGGGTCGAAATCGAGCACGCGTTTCTCGCGCAGGGCTTCCTGGGCGCGGTCGAGCGTTTCCTTGAGTGACTTCTCGCCGGTGGGAATCGCGACGGTGAATACGGCGGGGCGACCTTCGATCTGGGCGTAAAAATCCTGCGTCGTCGGGGCGGCGATGGGCGGCGGTGCCGTCGGCGAAAGGGCCGGAGCGATTGGGCGAGGGTCGGGCGTCGGAGTGGGGACAGGTGCACCAAGAAGCAACGTCTCACGCCGATTGTTGCCCTCGATGGTAATGCGGAAGACGGGCGCGGCTGACGGCAACGCGGCCGGCAGATTGTCGGTTACGAACGCTTTGGCGCGGAGGGCCCCGAGGGCGGAGAGCGTGCGTTCGGTCTCGTCGGTGCTGGCGCGGGCGACGATGGGGGTGTCGAAGGTCCAGCGCTGGGCGCCGTCGCGGCGGAGGGCAACGCGCGTGGTGCTCTGGATGCGTAGGGAACGCGCCTCGAAGACAGGGATAGTGAGCAGGGTGTCGGCCCGGATCTGGTCGATGGGGAGCGCGAGAGAATCGAGGAGGGTACGGGAGACGACGTGGATGCGTTTCTCGTCGGGTGAAAGCAGGTAGAGACGGTTGCCGATCTTGGTGGTGTCGCCGAGGCGCACGGTCGTCTTGAGTTCGGGGACGTTGCCTTCGGGAGAAGCGCCGTTGCTGAACTCGAGTGTGAGCTTGGGCCGGTCGAGCCCGTAGTCGGCGAGGGACTGACCATTGGCTTTCAGATCGGCGACAGCGAAACTGGTTTCGTGATCCAGAAACTGAAGGTCGGAGACTATCCGTGCCACCACCGTGGGGTTGGCCGGCCAGGCGAGGGGTTCCGTGATCTGCCAAGTGTCGGCCGTGCGTTTGAGCGCATAAACGGTGCCGGTGGAATTGGTGAGGGTAAGGGTTCTGATATCGGCCGTCTCCGAGCCCAGAACCCTTCGGCGGGCTTCGAGGGAGGCGCGCTCGGTGCGCCAGTCGCGCTCGAACTTAAAGATGAAGAAGAACAGCGCGACATTCAGAAATAGCAGGACGAGCGTGACTTTGGTGCGCATTTTAAAGTTTAAGTTGGAAGTTTAAGTTTGAGAACGATGCGGGCCGGTATGACGGCGTCGGTCAGCGACGCCCTACGCGGTGGAGGAATTCAATGGCGACGCGTCCAGTAGACGACGAGGCCGAGGAAGGCGGCGATGCCCGGCAGGCCGAAGAGGAGGGCGTAGCGGAGTTGGGCGAGATCGTTGGCGCTGAGCGAGAGTTGGAAGCGCTCGATGGGTCGGGCTGGGATGTTGGGTTGGGTGTCGCCGACGTCGGTCCAGTTCACCGCGTTGAGGAAGGCGGCGAGGTTGCCGGCGTTGGCGATGCGGGAGTTGGCGATCACATCGCCGCTGCCGAAGACGACGAGACGGCCGCCGCGGACGCTGAAATCGAGGCCGGCCCGCACGGCGACGCGCTCGGCGGCGGTGACCACGCCGAGGCGGTCCTTGGGCTCCATGCCGGGGAGCGGGCGGATATCGACGCCGGGATCGTAGCGGACCGGCACCCGATCGCGGTAGCTGCGTTCGCCCCAGGCGGTGGGCGACGTGGCGGCGAGGGTGAGGGTGGTGAGGGTGCCGCCGAAGGCGCGGCCGGGATCGGGGCGCACGGTGCGGGTGGCGCCGAGCCGCAGGGTGAGGCCGAAATCGAGGAGGGTTTTTGTGATCGGGTGCGGTTGAAAGGCCCCGATGATAAGGTCGCCGTCCTCGGTCATGTTCCCGTTGCCGATATCAACGACGACGTCGTCGTCGACCAAAATGCCCCAGTCGAGGAGCACCTCGTCGAGGCCGAGGGCGGAGGCACTGAGGCCGGGGGCGAGAAAGAGAATCAGCCGGCCGGCGTTGGTCGAAAGGTATTGGCGGAGGAGTTCCTGCTCTTTCGGTTCGAAGCGGCCTTGAGGCGCGACCGCCACGAGCAACGAGGCTTTTTCCGGAATGGCGCGTGCGACCGTGAGGTCGATTGATTCAACATCAAAATTTCGCAGACGAAGCTGATCGCGCACGAGGGACAGCCCACGATTGGGGTCGGCGTCCTCGGGGCGGAGTTCCCCGTGACCGCCGAGAAAGTAGATTTTCTTCCGCTCGGGGCTGGAAACATCGAGCAGCGCGGCGGTGAGGACCTGTTCGCCTAGGAAGGCGTTGCGCTCGGGTTTGCCGTCTTTGCCGCGGGTGGTGCGGTAAAGCTCGTCGATGGTGAGGACGCTGCGCCGGTCGCCGGCGAGCAGTAGAATCAGGTCGGGCTGATCGAGGCCGAGCGGTTCGGCTTCGCGGCGGTTTTGGTAAACATCGATGTAGTCGACTTTGATGGCGCCGTCCCGGTTGGACTCGGTAGCGAAACGATATTCCTGAAGCAGGCCGCGAACTTCGGGGTTGGTGGCTTCGGCGTTGAGGGTGACGACAATCCGCACGGGCCGGGGGAGATCTTTGACGTAGGATAGCGTCTCCGGGGAGAGGGAGAAACTCCGGTAGCGGGTGAGATCGAGTCGGACCGGATGGTTGTCGGCGAGATAGTTCAGGCCGCCCACGAGGGTGAGCACGAGCATCGCCTGGAGCATCAAGTTGAGCGTGCGGAGCCAGCGGGTGGCGCGGAAACTGTTGAGGAAAGAGGGCAAGGCCGGAAGGTGAGGAACCGAGGTTTGGGCGAAGTGGAGGTTGGGCTCAGCTGTGGATCAGTTTCGCTTCGACCGAGAAGATACTAAAGATGAGCGCGAGCGCCGTGCCGCTGAAGTAAAAGAGCAGGTGGCGGGTATCGATCACGCCCCGCGTGAAATCGTCGTAATGGGAAAATACTTGGGCGTAGTCGACGGCGGCTTTGGCGGGAGCGAGGACGTCGCGACTGAGAAATGCGGCTTCTCCCAACCAGCGGCCGCCGATGATGAGTGCGGCGAGCATCACAAACGCGAGAATACCGGCGACGGCCTGGTTGCGGGAAAGCGAGCTGGCGAAGACCCCGATCGCCACAAAGAGCAGGCCTGATACGGCGATAAAAACGTAGCCGCCGATCAAGGGGCCCGAGTCCAGCAGCCGCGGATCGTTGGAGAAACTTTTTAGGATATAGAAAAACCCGGCGGTGGCGCCCCAAAGGGTCACATACAAAATGTAGGCGGCGCTGTATTTGCCGAGCACAACCTCGGTGGTGGTGACCGGAGTCGTGAGCAAGGTCTCGATGGTGCCGAGGCGGCGCTCCTCGGCGAGGCACCGCATCGTGAGGAGCGGCACCATAAAAAAGACCGGCAGAAAAAACGTGGAGAAAAAGACGATGGCGGGAGATGCCTCCTGCGGCGCCTTGGTGTAACTCTCCAAAATGCCCGTGAAGATAAAGCCCATGAAAAACAGGAAGGCGGTCGCGGCGATGTAGGTGCTCGGGCTCACCAGCAACATGCGCAGCTCGTGGCTGAGGAGCGTGAGAAAGTGTTTCATGGGATCGGGCCGGAGGGTGGCAGCTTGGGGAGATTGGGTTGGGTGGCGTCCCACGTGCGCCGGGTGGCGGCGAGGAAGACGTCTTCGAGCGTCGGGTGGGCGCGACTAAGGGCGCGAACGCGGTAATTTTGAGCGATCAAAGCTTGGAGGAGCGGCTCGCCGAATTCATCGTCGCGCTCGGTGGCCAGAGCAAGTTGGACAAAGCCGATGGCATCCGGTTCGCCGGTGGCGGTAATTTTGAACGAAGGCTCGACGGCCTGCAGCAGGGCGGGTAGCCCGGCGATGTTGCCGGCCACGGTGAGGCCGTAGGCGGTGCGGCCGAGAACTTCCCGACGCAGGGCGGCCGGCGTGCCTTGGGCCACGACCCGGCCGCGGTTGATGATGAGGACCCGGTCGCAGGTCATCTCGATTTCGGGTAGGATATGCGAAGAGATGATGACGGTCATGCGCCCGCGCAGGCCGGCGATGAGATCCCGGACGATCAGAATCTGATGCGGATCTAGGCCAATCGTGGGCTCGTCCATGATGATCACGGGTGGCTCCGCGAGGATGGCCTCGGCGATGCCGACGCGTTGGCGGTAGCCTTTGGAAAGCTGACCGATGATTTTGTGGCGGACGCGTTTTAGGTCGCAGAGTTCGAGTACCTCGTCGATGCGCGGGCCGAGCTTGCGGCGAGGGATTTCTTTCAGCCGGCCGCGAAAATACAAATACTCGCTCACCCGCATATCCTCGGGGAGCGGGTTGTTTTCCGGCATGTAACCGATGAGGCGTTTGACCGCATCCGGCTCGGTGGCGACGGAGTGACCGCAGATCCGGACCGTGCCGGAGTTTGCCGGCAGGTAGCCTGTGAGAATGCGCATCGTGGTGGACTTGCCGGCGCCATTCGGGCCGAGGAAGCCGATGATCTCTCCGCGGGCCACGGTGAAGCTGAGGTCGGCGACCGCCGTGATGCCCGCGTAGGATTTTACGAGGTGATCGACTTCGATGGCAGGTGGGAGCGGGTCGGGCATTGCGGAAGTAAGAGCCTAGGCGGCGGGGTTTTTTTCCAGCGTGACCTCGCCGGCGGGGAAGCGGTGGGTTCGGCCGCGGCTGGTTTTGAGGAGGAGCGCGCCCTCGTCGTCGACGCCGAGGACGGTGCCGGGGTGGCGACGGGTGCCTTCAAGGACCGTGACGGTGCGACCGCGAAGAACATCATAGCGGTGCCAAAGAGCCGCGAAGGTTTCGGCGTAGTCACCGTCGACGAAACGCTGGTAAGCGAGAAGAACGCGGCCGATCACGGCGGTGGTGAGGCGGTTGAAATCCAGCGAGGCGCCGGTAAGTTCGGCGAGGGAAACTGCGCGCAGGCCGAGGTCGGCGGGCCAGGCGGAGGCCGGGCTGTTGAGGTTGAGGCCGAGACCGAAAACGAGGTCGCGGATCTGATCGGCGTCGACGCGGGCCTCGGTGAGGATACCGCCGGCTTTACGCCCGTCGAGAATGAGATCGTTAGGCCACTTGAGACCGGGCTTGAGGGCGGTGGCGTTGGCGATGAGTTCGCAGAGATTGAGGCCCATCCAAAGCGTGAAAGGCGTCATCCGCGCGGGCGCGAGTAGGGGGCGAAAGGCGAAGGAGACGTAGAGATTGCCGTTGGCCGGGGCGTGCCACGGGCGGCCGAGGCGGCCGCGGGCTTTGGTCTGGCGCCGGGCGATGATGGCGAAAGGCGCGACGCGGCCGGCGGCGAGTTCGCGGGCGGCTTCGTCGTTGGTGCTGTCGGTTTCGTCGAGAACGGTGAGGGAGAATTCGCGGGGGCGAATCTTGAGCTGGGCCTCGATCAGGCCGGCATGGGCCTCGGGCGGTGGGGAAACCAACCGGTAGCCGCTGGAACGACGGGTCTCGATGCCGAAACCGGCAGCGCGAAGTTTTTCGATGTACTGCCAAACGGCGACGCGACTGACGCCCAGCTTCTTCGCCAGATCGCCACCTGAAACCCAACCGGTCTGGCGCGCGAGCAGGGCGCGGATGACGGTGGGTTCCGGTGATGACATGGGTTCGAAAAGGGAAAGAGAGTTGAGCGCCGAACGTTGAGCGATGAGGGCTGAAAGGAGGAAGGTTGAAAAGCAGGAGGCCGGGGCGCAAGGTGGCTCCCATGACTTTTGCGAAATTTAGTGAGGCGGTCGCGGGCGCCGGGAACGTGCCGTCGACGGGTGTGAGCGGCGCAAGGGCCGCGCTCTGGCACGATGCCCGCGGCGATTGGGAGGCGGCGCATAACGCGGCGCAGGCGGACAAGAGTAAGGCGGGGTCGTGGGTCCATGCGTATCTGCACCGCAAAGAAGGCGACGAGGGCAACGCGGGCTACTGGTATTCCCTCGCGGGGCGCCGGATGCCGTCCAAAGGGGTGACCCTGGCGGCGGAGTGGGAAGAGATCGCGCGGGCGCTGAGTGACGGAGCCTGAGCGCCTGACGAGGGCGTGTGGCGGGGAGCTTGCGCGTGGCTCGGGAGGGCGGGTCGGAGGCCCTGCGCTAGGGTTTACTTGCTTTTTTGCCAGCCGAAGTCGCCGGCGCGCATCGTCGTGTTTTGGATGTCGCGTTTGATGTAGGCGCCCTGGGCTTTGTCGCGGGCGCTGATCATGTCGGCGGCGTCGTTGAGCTCGGTGATGTTCTTCAGGCGTTCGTCTTCGGCATACATCGCGAGGGCGCGCGCTTCTTGGGTCTGGCCGAAAAGGGGAATCGTGAAGCGATTGAGTGCACGGCTGGCCTCGGTGCCGTAGCGGCGCATGGCGATGTTGGCCAAGCCTTGCTGGGTGTTGATGTCGCGCTCGCGGAAAACGGGCGGCTTGGCGTCGCGCACGACGTAGTCGGGCAGGCGAATGATGGTATTCTTGGGCTTGTCGATCTCGCGCAGGTCGGGTTGCTGCTCGATGGGCGTGGGCGGTGGGGCGGGCTTGGGCGGATTATACTTCGGCATCGCGGCGGCGAGGGAGGCGGCAACGTCGCCGGAGATGGCGCGGTCGCGTTTGCGCGAGGCGGGAGCGGGCTCGCTCGGGGCGCCGGGCGCGGCCGCCGGCGGAGTTTGCGCCGGTGCGACGGCCGGTAGGAGCGCGAAGACGGCGAGTCCGAGGGAGCGGCGAACGAGACGTTTCATGGCGGTGAAAATAGGAACGGTGAAACGAACGGTGGTTCCGACAGGGTTTGAAAAATACGCGGGCGAGTCGGTTGAAATGTGGCCGGGCGACGGCGGTAGTTCAATCGCCGCGTCGCGAGCGGATAGGCGGGGCGCGGCCGGGTCAGTTGAGCAAAAAATTCCGTTCGCGTAGCCAGTAGAGACACTGGTCGGCCCACGGGGGCGCGGGTTTGCCGGGTCGCCCCAGGCCGAGGCCGTGCGCGCCTTTTTCGTAAATGTGCAGCGAGTAGGGCACGCCGGCGCGGCGCAGGGCGGAGGCAAAGAGGTGGGCGTTTTCGACCGGCACGGCTTTGTCCTCGACGGTATGCCAAATGAAGGACGGCGTGGTCTGAGCCGTGACTTGCAGCTCGGCGGACAGGGAATCGACGAGGGCGGGTGCGGGTTTGTCCCCGAGCAGATTTTTTCTGGAACCGGCGTGCGCGAACTCACCGAAGGAGATGACCGGGTAACAGAGGATCGCGACATCGGCGCGGGAGCTTTCGCGGTCCACGGGGTCGGCGGCGGCCGGTGCGCCGGCGTCTGATTTCGTCGCGAGCGTGGCGGCGAGGTGGCCGCCGGCCGAGGAGCCGATGACGCCGATGCGGGCGGGGTCGCGGCCATCACGTTTCGCAAAGGTGCGGACCAAGCGCAGGGCGCGGGCGGCGTCGTTGAGCATGGTCGGGTGGCGGTAGCCGTTGGAGCCGAGCCGGTATTTCAAGACGTAAGCGGTGATGCCGTTGGCGGCGAACCACTCGGCGTAGCCGGTGCCCTCGTGTTCGGCCAGGCTGCCATAGCCGCCGCCGGGGAGGATGAGCATGGTCGCGCCGGTGTCTTTGGCGGCGGCGGCGGGAAACGGCGTGAGGGTGGGAATGTCTTGCGGGCGTTGGCCGAGGGCTCCGGGCGCGTCGCCGCTCCAGAGGCGGATCGGGCCGAGGATGAGTGGATAGGGAACGGGCGCGGCGGCTTTGGGCATGGACTCGGTTTGGGCGTTGGCGGACAAGACCCCGGCCACGGTGAGGGCGAAACAGGCAGCGAGCAGGCGAATTTTGGTCATGGAAGGTAAGCGGTTAAAAGAGGGGTGGGTGGGGCAGAGAGGCAAGGTGTAGGATTGCCAGTAGGGAGATACGAGGGGGGGAGCGGAGGGATTGAAACTCTAAAAAACTGAGGATCCTAAAACCTGACCGGGTTATTCACCTGCGGACTTGCCACGCGCTCCCCACGGGAAACGCTGCTCTGTTTTTCCCGCTGCCATGCGCCCGTCTGTCCTCCCCATCTATGAACTCGAATCCGCCGTCGTCGGCGCGTTGCGCGCGGGCGGGCGATTGATTGTGCAGGCGCCGACGGGTTCGGGCAAATCGACGCAGATTCCGCAGATGCTGCTGAACCACGGGTTTCTGGACGGCGGCGAGGCCGTCGTGCTGCAACCCCGGCGGCTCGCGGCGCGCATGCTCGCGAAACGCGTCGCGGAGGAAGTCGGCTCGGCGCTGGGCGACCTCGTCGGTTATCAGATCCGGCTGGAGTCGAAGGTGTCGGCAAAGACCAAGGTGCGTTTCGTGACCGAGGGCATTTTACTCCGGCAGATGTCGTTTGATGCGAAGCTGCGCGGGATCAACGCGCTCGTGTTTGACGAGTTTCACGAGCGGCATCTTTACGGCGACATCTCGCTGGCCCGGGCGATCCAGATCCAGCAGACGACGCGGCCCGACCTGAAGATCATCGTGATGTCGGCGACGCTCGATGCGGGGTTGCTCCGGGAGTATCTCGCGCCGTGCGAAGTGCTCGTGTCGCAGGGGCGGAGTTTTCCGGTTGCGATCGAGTATCTGCAACGCTCCCCGAACTTCGATCAGGAGCCGGTGTGGGACGTGGCGGCGCGCGAGTGCGAGCGCGTGGCGGGGCTCACGGCGGGCGACATGCTCGTGTTCATGCCGGGAGCGTATGAGATCACTCGCACGTTGCAGGCGATTCAGGGCGGGCGCGGGTTGCGGGCGTTTGTGAGCTTTCCGCTGCACGGGGAACTGCCGCCGGAGCAGCAGGACCTCGCCGTGGCGCGGACGCAGGCGCGCAAAATCATCGTTTCGACCAACGTCGCGGAAACCTCGCTCACCATCGACGGCGTGACGGCGGTGATCGACTGCGGGCTCGCGCGTCAGGCGCGGTTCGACGCGAACCGCGGCATCAACACTCTGCTGATCGAGAAAATCTCCGCGGCGAGCGCCGACCAGCGCGCGGGCCGCGCCGGCCGCACGGCGCCGGGCGTGTGCGTGCGGCTGTGGACCGAGCGCGAGCACGGCACGCGGGCGTTGCAAGAATTGCCCGAGGTCAAACGGCTCGATCTCTCCGAGGTCGTATTGACGCTTAAATCCAGCGGCATCGACGATGTAGTTGGTTTTCCGTGGTTGGAAAAACCCGAGGCGAAGGCGCTGGAGCGCGCGGAGCTGCTGCTCGCGGATTTGGGCGCGCTCGCGGGCCAGGGGCGGTCGATCACCGAACTCGGCCGGAAGATGCTGCGATTTCCGGTGCATCCGCGTTATGCGCGCATGTTGCTCGCGGCGCAGGAGCGGGGTTGCGTGCGACCGGTGGCGCTCATGGCGGCGCTCACGCAGGGCCGGAATTTTCTGCTGCGCGGCTCGACGAAGGACGTGGAGCAGGCGCGCGAGGACGTGCTCGGCGAGGAGCACGAGAGCGATTTCTTTTTGCTCATGCGCGCGTGGAGTTATGCCGACCAGGCGGGCTACAGCGTCGAGGCGTGTCGACGGCTCGGGATTCACGCGCAGGGCGCGCGGGCGGTGGGGCCTTTGTTTGAGCAGTTTTTGGAGATCGCGCGCAAGGAAGGTCTCGACGTGGGCGAGGCGCGCGGGGACGACGTCGCGGTGCGCAAGTGCGTGCTCGCGGGCTTTTCGGACCAGCTCGGCAAGCGCCTCGACGCCGGCACGCTGCGGGTGGAACTCGTGCACGGCCGCCGTGGCGTGCTGGCGCGCGAGAGCGGCATCCAGCAGGCGCGCCTACTCGTCGCGGCGGAGATCAGCGAGATCGGGCGCGGTGACGGCGAGGTGAACACGTTGCTCACGCTCGCGACCGCGATCGAGGAGCCGTGGCTGAAGGAGCTGTTTGGTGACGATTACTACGAGGCGCGCGGCGTGCTTTACGACGAGCAGGCGAAGCGCGTGGTCGCGCGGAAGGAGAAACGTTTCCGCGATCTCGTGCTCGAGGCCAAGGGCAACAGCGAGGACGTGCCGATGAACGAGGCCGCCGCTCTGCTCACCAAGGAAGTGCTCGCGGGGCGGATCGTGATCGAGGCGTGGGACGAGAGCGTGGAGCAATGGATCGTGCGCGTGAACCGGCTCGCGGAATGGTTTCCAGAACTTGAGGTCAACGTGCTCACCGACGCTGATCGCGGCACGCTGATCGAACAGATCTGCTTTGGCGAAACGAGTGCGCGCGCCGTGAAAGAAAAAGCCGTGATGCCCGTGCTGCGCGACTGGCTGTCGGCGGAGCAGCTCGCCGTGATCGACGATTATCTGCCGGAGAAGCTCACGATGGGGAACGGCCGGAAAGCGAAACTCACGTATCACAAAGAAGGCCCGCCGATCATGAGCGCGCGCATCCAGGAACTCTTTGGGGTCGAAGGGAAGTTCACGATCGGCCACGGCCGCGTGCCGGTGAAATTTGAAGTGCTGGCGCCCAATCACCGCGCGATTCAGGTGACCGATGATCTCACAAGTTTCTGGCGCGACATGTATCCAAAAGTGAAGGCCGAACTCTCGCGACGGTATCCGCGGCATGAGTGGCGGTGAG
>Ga0209550_10001416_pt1 | contig 22969 bp, 21 predicted proteins | sample LauGreSuBDMM15SN_2_FD_187567 | JGI IMG/M metagenome (GOLD analysis project Ga0209550, IMG submission 187567) | Freshwater lake microbial communities from Lake Michigan, USA - Su13.BD.MM15.SN (SPAdes) (version 5) | ecosystem: Environmental > Aquatic > Freshwater > Lake | place: Lake Michigan... | reverse complement strand
AAAAAGTCGATGTGAAAGTAGGTGCGGCGAAACTCGCCATCGGTGATGGCTTTGAGGCCCACGCTCTCTTGAAAGCGCACGATCTCGGTGATGGCTTTGTCTTCGACGGCGCGCAGTTGCTCGGCGTTGATCTCGCCCTTGGCCTTTTGGGCACGGGCTTGGAGCAAATAGTCAGGGCGTAAAAAACTTCCCACGTGGTCATAGCGGGCGGGCAGGAAAGGCAGGGACATGGGGCTTACTCCGTTGTTAGGTGCGAGATGTTAGACGATGTGGCTTGCGGGTCTGAGCCCCACAGTCGCTCGCGTTATAGTCCATGCCCATTGCCTGTGCGCTGGGGTTTTTCAGCGCTGTTTTTTTGGAGTCACCCATGTTGCCTATGTCCTTGCTCCGTCGAAATTTAGCCATAGGCCTGTGTTTGGTGGCCAGCTCGCTGGTTCTCGCACCAGGCGCTGTGGCGCAAAACTTCCCCACCAAAGCCCTCAAAATTGTGGTGCCCAATGCGGCCGGTGGGGCGGCCGATATCACCGCTCGCACCGTGGGCCAAAAGCTCGGCGAAGCCTTGGGTCAGTCGGTGGTGATTGAGAACAAACCCAGCGCCGGTGGCGTGGTGGCGGGTGAGCAAGTGGCGCGCGCCGAGGCCGATGGCCACACGATATTGCTGATCTCCAGCGGCACAGCGGTGAGCGCATCTTTGTTCAAAGCCTTGCCCTTTGACACCATCAAAGACTTCACCCCCGTGACCAAATTGGCCAGCTTTGATCTGGTGTTGGCCGTGTCCGAGACGGGGCGCTTCAAAACCATTGCCGACTTGCTGAGCTTTGCGCGCGCCAACCCCGGCAAGCTCAATGTGGGCACGCCGCAAATAGGCACGACCCAAAACCTGGCCGCCGAGTTGTTTGCCAGCACTGCGGGCTTGAGCATCCAAATCGTGCCCTTCAACGGCACGCCCCCCGTGATCAATGCTTTGCGCGGCGGCGAAATCGATGCCATGGTCGACATCTTGGGCCCGCTCATGCCCCAGGTGCAGTCCAAGGCCTTGCGCCCACTGGCTTTGATGGGCGACAAGCGCTTTCCAGGCTTGCCCGAGGTACCGGTGTTGCGTGAAACGGGTGGTGCCTTGGGCAACTTCAATGTGGCGTCTTGGAACGGCTTGGCCGTGCCCGCCAAAACCCCGCGCGAGGTGGTGCTCAAACTCAACCGAGAGATCCAAACCATTCTCAATGCGCCCGATGTGAAAAAGCGTTTGAGCGACCTCAACGTGATCGCCCAGGGCAGCACGCCCGAAGGTGCGGCAGATATCCTGAACGGCGACATTCGCCGTTGGGCCGAGGTGATTGCCCGCGCAAAAATCGAAAAACAATGACCGCCACAAGGGGCTGAAGATGGGCATCGCACGTTGGGGGGTGGTGGGTTACGGTGAGGTGGGCAAAACCTTTGCCCTGGGGTTCAAACCCCATGTGTCGTGGACCGGTACTTGGGACCTGGGCTTTGCCGACCCGCTTCGCGGCCCGTTGATGCTCGAGCATGCCCAACAAAATGCCGTGCAGCCATGCACCTCGGCCGAGGAGTTGGCGCAGCAAGTTGACTTGGTGGTGTCCGCAGTGACCGCCTCGAATGCGCACGCAGTGGCCCAAGCCGTGGCCCCGCACATTCGCCCGGGTGCTTTTTTTCTGGACCTGAACTCGGCTTCGCCAGCCACCAAGCAGCATTGCAGCGATGTGATCAATGCGGCCGGCGGGCGCTATGTTGAGGCCGGTGTGATGACCTCGGTGCCACCCCACGGCATCCGCACCCCCATGCTGCTGGGTGGCGCCCACGCCCAAGACCTGTTGCCCCATTTGCTCGCTTGGGGGTGTGACGCTCAGATCGCCGCCGATACCGTGGGCGTGGCCAGTGCCATCAAGATGTGCCGCAGCATCATGATCAAGGGCTTGGAGGCCTTGGTGGTGGAGAGTTACACCACCGCCCGCCAGCATGGCGTGGAGGGGCAAATGCTGGCCACCATGGCCGAGACCTTTCCCACCATTGATTGGGAAAAACAGGGGGCTTACTTTTTCAGCCGGGTGGTTCAGCACGGCAAGCGCCGCGCCGAAGAAATGCGCGAGTCGGCCGTGACGGTGCAAGAAACGGGTGTGGCACCCACCATGGCAGCGGCCATCGCCACCAAACAAGATTGGGTGGCGGGCTTGGCCGCACAAGGTGTATTCCACGGCTTGCCCGCCAAACCCGTTTGGCAAGACTATGCCGACCGGTTGATTGCCGTGAACACGGCCAAGCCACGCGCCTGAAACATCTCGTTGACCATCCCATGCCCATCGACAGCCTTTTCAGCATCGCTGCGGCGGCCTTGATAGGTTTGCAATTCGGCAGCTTTCTGAATGTGGTGGTGTGGCGCTTGCCACGCATGCTCGAGCACGAATGGCACGTGGCCAGCGCGGGTCAAACCGCCGGCGCGCAACCCGTGTTCAACCTGGCCACGCCGCGATCGCATTGCCCGCATTGCCTGACCCCACTGGGTTGGCGTGATTTGGTGCCGGTGCTGAGCTTCCTGTGGTTGCGCGGCCGTTGTGGGCACTGTGCGGAGCCGATTTCGGCGCGTTACCCGACGGTGGAGGTGGTTGTCGGGCTGGCCTGGGGCCTGTGTGCCTGGCATTGGGGTAGCAGCTTCACGGCACTGGCTTGGGCGGGCTTTTTCACCACCTTGCTGGCCTTGGCTTTGATCGATGCCGATACCATGCTCTTGCCCGATGCGCTCACACTGCCTTTGATGTGGGCGGGTTTGATCGCCGCTCAGTTGGGGTGGTCCGGCCTGCCCTTGTCCGAGGCCCTGTGGGGCGCAGTGGCTGGCTACCTCAGTTTGTGGTTGGTTTACCAGGTGTTTTTGCGCCTCACGGGCAAGCACGGCTTGGGTGGAGGCGACTTCAAATTGCTCGCTGCTTTGGGCGCTTGGCTGGGTTGGCAAGCCTTGCCGTGGTTGGTCTTGGGGGCTTCGCTGCTGGGCTTGTTGTTCGCCGCTGTTTTGATGTGGCGTGGCCAATACCAAAAAGACCAGCAAATCCCGCTGGGCCCCTCACTGGCCTTGGCCGGTGCGGTATTGGCTTTGTGGCAGCCCGGTGCGGTCTGGGGGTTCTGAGCAGCCCTCAGGGCTGCGCTTCAGCCTGGGGATTTTTGGGCTTGTTCAAAAGCCCGTTCAATGGATTTGTAATACGCCTGCCCATTGGCGGTCAGCAACACATATTTCGTGCGCCGGTTGCGGTCTTTGAACACCGCGTCAACCAAGCCCAGCTCGAGCAATTGGGTGAATTTGCGGTGCAAGGTGGCGGGAGAGGCGATGTGGGCCAAGTTCATCAATTCGGTCACGGTCATGGCTTTTTCGCGCAGTTGGAACAGCGCAATCTCGTCCAGCAGTTGCTTGGAGCTGGCGTCCAGGTCGGGGATGGCTTCCTGATCGGCCAAAGCGCGAACCAAATTGACGAAATTGAGGTAGTAATTGATATCGTTCTCCCAAGGGAAATTTACTTTTTTGTGATTTATAGCGTGCATCAGCATACATCATTTTATCAGTTTGTCTCAGACAAAACTGACGCCCCCTCAAATATCTGACACTTTCTTCCAAGTTGGTTTTTGTCAAAGTCGGCCCAAATGGGTCCGCACCATGTGGCCAACCAAAGCGGCTGTGTGTTGCTGGGTGGGGGTGGTGGCCCGCCTGTTGCTGCTCACCAGCGACAAAGCGATGGTGAATGGCGGGGAGCCTATTTGGCGCAATTGGTAGGCCGAGGGTTTGGTCGACCGGGCCACCGCTTGTCGGCTGAGCAATGCATTGCCCACGCCGTCGGCCACCAGGTCCAAGATGGCCGATACCCCGTCGATCTCCAACACCACTTTGGGTTGACAGTCATGCCGCGCCATCTCAGCCTCCAGGTGCATGCGGATGGCATTGGGTCGGCTGGGCGTGACCAGGGCCAAGTCGGCGACCTCGCGCCAGGCCATGGGCGCGGGGGGCGGCTCCTCGACCAGCCCGGGTGGTCGCGTCTGCACCAGCACCAACTCCTCGTCAATCAGGGCTTGGCGCTGCAAGCCCTCGGTGGCTTGGGCGTTATAGAGCACCGCAATATCCAGCCGGCCATTGAGCAAACTCTCGGCCAAATCGGCCGAAAGTCCTTCCCGGATGCTCAGTTGCGCATGGGGCAATTCGGCGCGAAAGGCGCGGGTCAGCGGCACGGTGAGCACCCGGGCCACACTGGGCGGTAAACCCAGGGCCACGCGGCCACTCATGCCCCCGCGCAGTTGGTCCAAGTCTTCATGGGCACGGGCGACTTGGTGCAAGATGCCTCGGGCGTGTTCGAGCAACAGCTTGCCCGCATCGGTGGTGACCGCCCCACGCCCATTGCGTGTCAGCAAAGTTTGGCGCAACTCCACCTCTAAGCTGCGGATGTGGCGGCTCAAGGCGGGCTGGGCCAAGCCGAGCACCTGGGCGCCCCGGGTAAAGCTGGCTTGCTCGGCCACAGCCACAAAAGATTTCAGTTGTTGGAGGTCCATGTCTTTAATTTAGATATAACCAATTATCTGATATTCAAAAAACGAATATCAGGTAGTGGCACTGTGATGCGTCTGTGCAGCCTGCGAAGCTCCACAATGGAGGGATGTCGAAGCTTGCCAACCCCCAAACCTTCACCGCCATTTCCTCCAAAGCCACCCAAGCTGTGTTGGCCGATTTGACCCAGGCTTACCAAGCACAAAGCGGCATGCTTTGGCAGGTGCAGGCCGTGGGTGGCGTGGATGCAGCACGCCGAGTTCAAGCCGGAGAGGTGTTTGATGCGGTCATCTTGGCCAATGACGCCATCGACCGCTTGATCGCATCTGGCCAACTGGTGGCGGGTTCGCGTGTGGACTGGGTGCGTTCACCCGTGGCCGTGGCCGTGCCCCAAGGCGCACCACGCCCAGATATTGGCAGTGCACAGGCGCTCAAGGCCGCCGTGTTGGCGGCCACCAAAGTGGCGTATTCCACGGGGCCCAGTGGCGTGTATTTGGAAAAGTTATTTGACCAATGGGGCATCACCGCCGCCATGCAAGGCCGCTGTGTGCAGGCCCCGCCGGGTGTGCCCGTGGGGGCTTTATTGGCCCGAGGCGAGGCCAGTTTGGGCTTTCAGCAACTCAGCGAACTCTTGGCTTTGCCCGGCATCACGCTGTTGGGCGAGTTGTCGCCTGACGTGGCCTATATCAGTGTGTTCTCGACTGGCATGGGTGTGGCAGCGGCAGCGGATGCCCAGCGTGCACCTGCGGTGCGCGCTTGGATGGATTTTTTGGCCAGTGCCGAAGTTGAGCCGATCAAGCGCCGGCACGGCATGCACTGGGTTTGATTTTTTATTTCTTGTTCCATCACTGAGGAAAACCATGTCTCTCATCATCGACTGCCACGGCCACTACACGACCGCGCCCAAAGCGCTGGACGATTGGCGCAACCAGCAAATTGCGGGCATCCAAGACCCCACCCAGATGCCCAAAGCGGCTGATCTCAACATCAGCGACGATGACTTGCGCCACAGCATCGAGACCAATCAACTCAAGCTGATGAAAGAGCGCGGCAGCGACATCACCTTGTTTTCACCCCGTGCCTCTTTCATGGCGCACCACATTGGCGACTTCCAGGTGTCGAGCACCTGGGCCGCAATTTGCAACGAGCTGTGCTTTCGGGTGTCCAAGCTTTTCCCCGACAACTTTGTGCCCGTCGCCATGCTGCCCCAGTCGCCTGGTGTGGACCCGGCCACTTGCATCCCGGAGCTGGAGCGTTGTGTCAAAGAGTACGGTGCGGTGGGGATCAACTTGAACCCCGACCCCTCTGGCGGCCACTGGACCAGCCCACCCTTGAACGACCGCCACTGGTACCCGATTTACGAAAAAATGGTCGAGCACAACTTGCCCGCCATGATCCATGTGTCCACCAGTTGCAATGCCTGCTTTCACACCACCGGCGCGCATTATTTGAACGCCGACACCACGGCCTTCATGCAGTGCCTCAACAGCGACTTGTTCAAAGATTTCCCAACGCTGAAGTTTTTGATCCCGCACGGCGGCGGCGCTGTGCCCTATCACTGGGGGCGCTTTCGCGGCTTGGCACAAGAGCTGAAAAAGCCATTGCTGGAAGAGCATTTGCTCAACAACATTTTCTTTGACACCTGCGTCTACCACCAACCCGGCATTGATTTGCTCAACACCGTGATCCCGGTCAAAAACGTGCTGTTCGCCTCAGAGATGATTGGCGCAGTGCGTGGCATCGACCCGCAAACCGGTCACTACTTTGATGACACCAAGCGCTACATCCAGGCCAGCAAAATTTTGAGCGATGCCGATCGGCACGCCATCTATGAGGGCAATGTGCGCCGCGTGTTTCCCCGTTTGGACAGTTTGTTAAAACAGAAAGGTCACTGATATGAACAACATGGGCAAAGTCAAACGCAATATCCAACGCGCCGACAAAACGGCGGTAGAGCGCCTGGCCAAATACGGCGTGGCCACAGTCCACGAAGCCATGGGTCGGGTGGGCATGTTGCACACGTATATGCGCCCGGTTTACCCCGGTGCCCGGGTCTCGGGAACGGCGCTGACAGTGCTGCTGCACCCAGGCGACAACTGGATGCTGCATGTGGCTTGTGAGCAGGTGCAACCCGGTGACATCGTGGTCGCGGCCATCAGCGCGCCCTGCACCGACGGTTACTTTGGCGATCTGATCGCCACCTCCTTCAAAGCGCGTGGCGCCCATGGATTTGTGATCGACGCCGGTGTGCGCGATGTCTCTGAGCTGACCGCCATGGGTTTCCCCGTGTGGAGCAAATGCATCAGCGCCAAGGGCACGGTCAAGTCCACCTTGGGTTATGTCAATTTCCCCGTGGTCTGCGCCGGTGCCTTGGTCAACCCCGGCGACGCCATCGTGGCCGACGATGATGGCGTGGTGGTGGTGCCCGCTGAATTTGCAGCCCAAGCCGCCGATGCGGCGGCTGCGCGCGAGGCCAACGAGGGGGACAAGCGCACCAAACTGGCGGCCGGTGAGTTGGGCTTGGACATGTACAACATGCGCGCGCCGCTGGAGAAGGCCGGTTTGATCTACGTCGACTGATGTGCCAACGACTGCCTCGCTGTGGAGCCTTGCGCATGCCATGGCAATGATCTTGTGCGAGGCAGCCACCGCCATGGCTGACGCACACTGAGGCAGACCCGTCTGCAACCAAGGATAAGAACCATGCAATTTGAAAAAACACCCGGTTGGCTCGATTGGTATACCGGCCCCAGCAAACCCCAATTCGTGCTGCCCGCCGGTGCGGTGGATGCGCACTGCCATGTGTTTGGCCCCGGCGCGGAGTTTCCCTTCGCCCCCGAGCGCAAATACACGCCCTGCGATGCTTCCAAGCACCAGTTATATGCCTTGCGCGACCATTTGGGATTTGCCAAAAATGTGGTGGTGCAAGCCACTTGCCACGGTGCCGATAACCGCGCCATGGTGGACGCCTTGCTGAACTCGGGCGGCAAAGCGCGGGGTGTGGCCACGGTCAAGCGCAGCGTCACCGATGGCGAGTTGCAGGCCATGCACGACGCGGGTGTGCGTGGTGTGCGGTTTAATTTTGTCAAACGCTTGGTGGACTTCACGCCCAAGGACGAGTTGCTGGAAATCGCCACCCGCATCAAGGCCTGGGGTTGGCATGTGGTGATTTACTTTGAAGCCGTAGACTTGCCCGAGTTGTGGGACTTTTTCACCGCGCTGCCCACCACCGTGGTGGTCGATCACATGGGTCGCCCCAATGTGAACCAAGCGGTGGATGGCCCTGAGTTTGCGTTGTTCATGAAGTTCATGCAGCAGCATGAGAACGTGTGGAGCAAGGTCACTTGCCCTGAGCGCTTGTCGCTGGCGGGCCCTGCGGCACTGAATGGCCAGCGCAACGCCTACCGCGACGTCGTGCCCTTTGCCCGCCATGTGGTCGAGACCTTTCCCGACCGCGTGCTGTGGGGCACCGATTGGCCGCACCCCAACTTGAAAGACCACATGCCCGACGACGGCTTGCTGGTGGACTTCATCCCCCACATTGCCCCCACCGCAGACTTGCAACGCCGCTTGTTGGTGGACAACCCCACCCGGCTTTATTGGCCCGAACTTTTGAAAGGCTGAACCATGGCACTTGACAAACCCTACCTGGACGTTCCGGGCACCACCATTTTTGACGCCGAGCAATCGCGCAAAGGCTACTGGCTAAATCAGTTTTGCATGTCCTTGATGAAGGCCGATAACCGCGAGCGCTTCAAGGCCAACGAGCGCGCCTACCTTGACGAGTGGGACATGAGCGAAGAGCAAAAAGATGCGGTGATGGCGCGCGACCTCAACTGGTGCATCCGCACCGGCGGCAATATTTATTTCCTGGCCAAAATCGGTGCCACAGATGGCAAGAGTTTTCAGCAAATGGCTGGCAGCATGACCGGCATGACCGAGGACGAGTACCGCAACATGATGGTCGCCGGCGGGCGCTCTGCCAACGGCAACCGTGTGGTTGGTGAAGACGGCGACGCACAGGCCCACCGACAACCCCAAGGCCGCGCTGGCCAGACTGCAAAGGCTTGAGACATGGCACACATCTCCGCTTCCGTTTACACCTCGCACGTACCCGCCATTGGGGCTGCGCTGGACCTGGGCAAAACCGCTGAGCCTTATTGGCAACCCGTGTTCAAGGGTTACGAGTACTCCAAGCAGTGGCTCAAGGACAACCCGCCCGACGTGGTGTTCTTGGTTTACAACGACCATGCCACCGCCTTTAGCTTGGACTTCATCCCCACCTTTGCCATTGGCACGGCTGCGCAGTTTCAACCGGCCGACGAGGGTTGGGGCCCTCGGCCGGTACCGATGGTTCATGGCCACCCCGAGTTGGCCTCGCACATCGCCCACTCGGTCATCCAACAAGACTTTGACCTCACCATCGTCAACAAAATGGACGTGGACCACGGCCTGACCGTGCCCTTGTCGCTGATGTGTGGCCAGCCCCAGGCTTGGCCGTGCCCGGTGATCCCGTTTGCCGTGAATGTGGTTCAGTACCCGATACCCAGTGGGAGACGTTGCTTTGAGTTGGGACGTGCCATTCGCAACGCGATCAACAGCTTCGACCAAGATTTGAACGTGCAAATTTGGGGCACGGGGGGCATGAGTCACCAGTTGCAAGGCCCGCGTGCCGGTTTGATCAACAAAGAATTTGACGCTGCCTTCTTGGACCACCTGGTCAACGACCCAGAAGCCGCCGTCAACATCCCGCACATCGATTACGTGCGTGAAGCCGGCAGCGAGGGCATCGAGTTGGTGATGTGGTTGATCGCGCGCGGGGCCATGGAGGATGTGGTCAAACGTGCCCCCGGCGTTGCCCAGCCCAAGTTGAACCTGCGTCACCGCTTCTACCATGTGCCGGCCAGCAACACGGCGGTGGGGCATATGATTTTGGAAAACCCTGGCCATTGAGGCGGGTGTTTACGTCAATCGGTTTTAACTTTCAACATCGAATATCAGGAGCTTATCCATGACCATCAAAGTGGCCCTTGCCGGCGCTGGCGCATTCGGCACCAAGCATTTGGACGGCATCAAAAACATCGCTGGCGTTGAAGTCATTTCATTGGTTGGGCGCGAGCTGGCCAAAACCCAAGAAGTGGCCAAAAAGTACGGCATCGCCCACGTCAGCACCGACTTGAACGACAGCTTGAAGATCAAGGAGGTGGACGCGGTGATTTTGTGCACGCCCACCCAAATGCACGCATCGCAGTCGCTGGCGTGTTTGCAAGCGGGCAAGCATGTGCAGGTCGAAATTCCCCTGGCCGACAGCTGGAAAGACGCCAAAGCCGTGGTCGACTTGGCCCAGTCCACGGGCAAGGTGGCGATGTGCGGTCACACCCGGCGCTTCAATCCCAGCCACCAATATGTGAACCAACAAATCAAGGCCGGGCAGTTCAACATCCAGCAACTGGACGTGCAAACTTATTTCTTTCGCCGCACCAACATGAACGCCTTGGGCCAGCCGCGCAGCTGGACCGACCACTTGCTGTGGCACCACGCTGCGCACACGGTGGATTTGTTTGCCTACCAAGTGGGCAGCCCCATCGTCAAAGCCAACGCCGTGCAGGGCCCCATCCACCCCACACTGGGCATTGCCATGGACATGGGCATCCAACTCAAGGCAGCCAATGGTGCCATTTGCACCTTGAGCCTGAGCTTCAACAACGACGGCCCCTTGGGTACTTACTTCCGCTACATCGGCGACACAGCCACGTATTTGGCCCGCTATGACGATTTGTTCACCGGCAAAGAAGAGCAAATTGACGTGTCCAAAGTGGCGGTGTCGATGAACGGCATTGAGCTGCAAGACCGCGAATTTTTTGCCGCCATTCAAGAAGGCCGTGAGCCCAATGCCAGCGTGGCCCAAGTGCTGCCTTGCTACCAGGTGCTGCACGACTTGGAGCAACAACTCTCATGAGCACGCGCGCCCTGGGGCCGTTTCAAGTCTCGCCCATTGGCCTGGGCTGCATGAACATTTGCCATGCCTATGGCAACCCGCCGCCGCCCGAGCAGGCCGAGCGCTTGTTGCTCACCGCCTTGGATGCAGGTGTTACCCACTTTGATACGGCCGCCTTGTATGGCTTTGGGATGAGCGAAAAAATTGTGGGCAAAGCCTTGTCGGCGCATCGCCATCAATTCACCTTGGCCAGCAAATGTGGCATGCAAGGGGTGGACGTCCAAGGGGACGGCAAAATGGTGCGCGTGATCGATGGCCGCCCGGCCACCTTGCGCCAAACCTGCGAGGACGCATTGCGCCGCTTGCAAACCGATGTGATCGACCTGTACTACCTGCACCGCTGGGACAAAAAAGTCCCGATTGAAGACAGCGTGGGCGGCTTGAGCGATTTGATTCGCGCCGGCAAAATCCGCAGCATTGGTTTGTCCGAGGTCTCAGCTGTCACCTTGCGCAAGGCGCATGCGGTGCACCCCATCGCGGCGGTGCAAACAGAGTATTCGCTGTGGACGCGCAACCCCGAAATTGCATTGCTCCAAGCTTGTCGCGAGTTGGGCGCCACGTTTGTGGCTTTTAGCCCCGTGGCACGAGGGTTTTTGTGCGGCAAGCCCATTGACATCGACAAGCTGGATGCGAAAGACATTCGCCGCGGGATGCCGCGCTTCAGTGCCGACAACTTCCCGCGCAACCAGCAATTGCTGCCACCCTACTTGGCCCTGGCGCAAGAACTGGGTTGCAGCCCATCGCAACTGGCCATCGCCTGGCTGCTGCACAAAGCGCCGCACATCGTTCCCATTCCCGGCACCACGTCGATCCCGCATTTGCATGACGACCTGGGCGCATTGAACGTCAAACTCAGCCCTGCCCACATGCAACAGCTCGAGGCCATGATCGGCCAACACAACGTGGTGGGCAACCGCTACAACGACCAGGCCAACTCCGAGGTGGACACCGAGGTGTTTGCTTAAAAGCCGAGGTGGATACAGAGGTGTTTGCCTAAGGCAAGCTTGGCATCGGGCTGTCCTTGCGAGCGATGCGTCGCAATCATCGCGATGACAGGCTCTTGCTGAGTTTCCCTGGCGAAGGTCTGCACAATACCTTTTCAGCTGCCCATCAAAAAAGGACGCCACAGGCGTCCTTTTTTGATGGGGCGTGCCCAGCTCAGATGGTGTCGATGAAGCTGCGCAGTTTGTCGCTGCGGCTGGGGTGCTTCAACTTGCGCAAGGCCTTGGCTTCGATTTGGCGGATGCGCTCGCGCGTCACATCAAATTGTTTGCCCACTTCTTCTAGGGTGTGGTCGGTGGACATTTCGATGCCAAAGCGCATGCGCAGCACCTTGGCTTCGCGGGGGGTGAGGCCGTCGAGGATGTCTTTGACCACATCGCGCAAGCCCGCTTGCATGGCCGCCTCGATGGGGGCGGTGTTGGCGCTGTCTTCGATGAAGTCGCCCAGGTGCGAGTCGTCGTCGTCACCGATGGGGGTTTCCATGGAGATGGGCTCCTTGGCAATCTTCATGATTTTGCGGATCTTGTCTTCGGGAATTTCCATCTTCTCGGCCAAGATGGATGCATCGGGCTCAAAACCAAACTCTTGCAAGTGTTGGCGGCTGATGCGGTTCATCTTGTTGATGGTTTCAATCATGTGCACGGGGATGCGAATGGTGCGGGCCTGATCGGCGATCGAGCGGGTGATGGCCTGGCGAATCCACCAAGTGGCATAGGTCGAGAACTTATAGCCCCGGCGGTATTCGAATTTGTCCACGGCCTTCATCAAACCGATATTGCCCTCTTGGATCAAGTCCAGGAACTGCAAGCCACGGTTGGTGTATTTTTTGGCGATCGAGATGACCAAGCGCAGGTTGGCTTCGATCATTTCTTTCTTGGCGTGGCGAGAGTTGGCCTCGCCTTGGTTCATGCGCTTGTTGATGTCCTTGAGCTCTGCCAAAGGCACGACCACGCGGGTTTGCAGCTCAATCAGGCGTTGTTGCAGCTCTTGCACCGGTGGGATGTTGCGCGCCATGGTGGCAGACCAGGGCTTGCCCGCTGCGGCTTGCTTTTCGACCCATTTGAGGTTGAGCAAGTTGGTGGGGAAGTCTTTGACAAACACGTCTTGCGGCATGCCGCATTTGTCCACAATGATGCGGCGCAGTTGGCGCTCTTTTTTGCGCACGTCTTCCACCTGGGCACGCACCATTTCGCACAATCGCTCGATGGTTCGGGCGGTGAAGCGGATGGTCATGAGCTCTTCGCTCAAGGCCTTTTGTGCCTTCATGTAGTTGGGTGTGCCGTAGCCTTCTTTGTCGTAGGACTTGTGCACCTTCTCAAACAAACCGGCGATGCGGTCAAAACGATCAAGCGCTTCTCGCTTGAGTTCTTCGAGCTTTTTGGTCAGTGCCTTGGAGCCGCCTTTGCCGTCGTCGTCGTCGGCTTCGTCGAACTCGTCAAAGTCTTCTTCGGCCACGTAGTCGTCGGCTTCATTGGCGTTGCTGAAACCATCGACGATGGTGGAGATAACCACCTTGTCTTCGCGGATGTCTGTGGCCAGACGAAGGATTTCGGCAATGGTGGCAGGCGAGGCGCTGATGGCGGCCATCATGTCCATCAAGCCGCCTTCGATGCGCTTGGCGATTTCGATTTCGCCCTCGCGGGTCAGCAGTTCGACCGTACCCATTTCGCGCATGTACATGCGCACGGGGTCGGTGGTGCGGCCAAACTCGCTGTCAACGGTGGACAAAGCGGCTTCGGCTTCTTCTTCAGCCTCTTCTTCGCTGGCCACGGTGGGGCCAGTGTTGGTGATGAGCAAAGTCTCGGCATCCGGGGTTTGCTCGTACACCGCCACACCCATGTCATTCAACATGGTGATCACCACTTCCATGGTCTCGGCATCGACCAATTTGTCCGGCAGGTGGTCAGAGATTTCGCCGTGGGTGAGGTAACCCCGGGTTTTGCCCATCTTGATCAGGGTTTTCAAGCGCAGGCGGCGCTTGGCGAGGTCTTCTTCGGAGAGGATGGTCTCATCCAAGCCAAACTCTTTCATCAAGGCGCGCTCTTTGGCCTTGCTGATTTTCATGCGCAGGGGTTTGACCTTTTCGCCTGCGACGGCAGGGGTTTCCTCGGCAAACTCGGCTTCAAGGTCGGGCAGGTCGTGTTCCAGTCCCGGGCCTTTGCCCTTGGCCGCGGCCTTGCCTTTGGCTGCAGGTGCGGTTTTGGCCACAGGTTTGGCAGCAGGTTTGGCGGAAGCTGCTTTCACGGGTGCTTTGACGGGTGTTTTGGCGGCCACCACGGTTTTGGCAGCGACTTTGGCGGCAGGTTTTGCTGCTGGCTTGGCCGCGGTTTTGGCAATGGGTTTGGCGGGGGCTTTGGCCGTCACTTTCGTGGCGGGTTTGGCCACAGGCTTTGCGGGCGCTGCTGTGGCAGCGACTTTGGTGGCTGGTTTGACGTTGGCTTTGGCGGATGTCACTGGCATGGCTTTCTTGGCGGTCGTGGCGCTGGCGGGTTTCGGGGTGCTTTTCGGGCTCTTGGCAGCGGCTTTCGCACCTTTCGGGGCGGGCTGAGCGGTCTTTTTGGGTTTTTGAGCAGGCATGGAACTCATCCTCCATTGAGAGACAAAAAAACACCCAACACCCGAAGGGCGCGTGGGCTGGGCTGGGGAACCTGCGCAAGGGGGTGGGCGATCATTTGGGGTGCAGTCCTGGCGGGTGGCTGGCCGGTTTGGGCGCGTGCCCTGGGTTGGCCAATTTCGGAGGTGCTGCTGTCACGCTTGCGCTCGGGTGAAGTGGATTATACCTCTGGCTGGGTTTCCAGCGACCGCCGGCGCGCTTGCAAGGCGCGGTAACGCTCTAACGCGCCGGGGTCGATTTGTGCGCTGGCAATGGCCTGCGTCTCTTGGGTTTTCAGTCGCTCAATGAGTAAGCGGGTGAGCAATGCCTTGAGTTCGGCCGCGCTTTCCAGCGCCAACGCTTGTTCGCTCATGGCGCGGGGGCTGGGCTCGTCGGTGTGGGTCATGGGGGTGACCTCAAAGCCCGTGTCCATGACCTTCAAGGCCAGTGCTTCGCTGGGGTGTTCGCGCAGGCCTTCGCGCAAAGCCCCCCAGGGCAAGCTGCCGTGCTCTTGGTGTTGGCTGTCGAGCCAGGCGAACAAGGGGCCGTGCGGTGCGGGCAGTTCACACAGCATGAGGTGTTCTTCGCTGCTCAGGTCTTGCCATTGGCGCATGTCGGCCAGCAGCAAACGCACGGCATGGTCGGCGCGGCTGGCGGGCAGTTGGCGGCCCAGGCCCCGTGGCGGCTTGTCGGTGCTGAAACGCCTGGGGTAGGGCGCAGCGCTGGTGCTGCTGGTCTGCGCGGCCTCGCCCTGGTTTTGGCGGCGTGGCCATTTGGATGGGCTGGGGTTGGGTGGTTGCCACAGCGACTGAAGTTCGTGCAGGCCGAGTTGGATCAAATCGGCAAATTCAGCCAGCAACTGGCGTTTGAGCGCGCCATCGGGCAGGGTAAGCCACAGGTCGCGGGCGTTGCTCGCCAGGTGGGCACGGCCTTCGGCGCTGCTCAAGTCGCAGCCTTCTCGGGCAGCATCGATCAAAAACCGGCTCAAGGGCATGGCTTCAGTGACACAGCGGGCAAAAGCCTCGGGGCCAAAGGCGCGGATGTAGCTGTCGGGGTCGTGTTCGGCGGGCAAGAACAAAAACTTCACGCTGCGCACGTCGGTGGCAAAGGGCAGGGCCACGTCCAAGGCCTTGCGCGCTGCGCGCCGACCCGCCGCATCGCCGTCAAAGCTGAACACCACGGCATCGCTGAAACGAAACAGTTTTTGCACATGCTCGGTGGTGCAGGCGGTGCCCAGCGTGGCCACGGCATGGCCGAAGCCCCATTGGGCCAGGGCCACCACGTCCATGTAGCCTTCGGTCACCAACACATAGCCCGATTCACGCAGCGCTTGGCGCGCTTCGAACAAACCGTAGAGTTCACGCCCCTTGCTGAACACCGGTGTTTCTGGCGAATTCAGGTACTTGGGTGTGCCGTCTCCCATCACGCGCCCACCAAAGCCAATGCACTCGCCTTTGATGTTGCGGATGGGAAACATGATGCGGTCGCGAAAACGGTCGTAGCGCTTGTCTTCGCTGCCGTCTTCGGCATGGTGAATCACCAAGCCACTGTCGACCAGCAAGGGATCTTGGTAGTCGGGAAACACGCTGGCCAGGCTGCGCCAGCCTTCAGGCGCATAGCCCAGGCCGTAAGCTTTGGCGATCTCTCCCGTCAGACCACGGCCCTTGAGGTATTGCCCCGCGGTGGATGAGCTTTTCAGATGCTTGTAGTAGGCGCTGGCGGCTTTTTCCAGCACATCGCTCAGGGTGGCTTGGCGCTCGCGTGCCAGCGCCGCGCGTTCGCGCTCTTGGGGCGAGGCATCGTCTTCGGGCACCGGCATGCCGTAGGTTTGGGCCAGGTCTTTGACCGCTTCGACAAAGTTCATGCCGGCGTGTTCCATCAAAAAACCAATCGCATTACCGTTCTTGCCGCAGCCAAAACAATGGAAAAACTGTTTGGTCGGGCTGACCGAGAAAGAGGGGGACTTTTCGCCGTGGAAAGGACACAAACCCATGTAATTGGCGCCGCCTTTTTTCAGCTGCACGTAGCGACCCACGATGTCCACCACATCGGCGCGCGCCAACAGTTCTTGGATAAAGGATTGCGGTATGGCCATGGGGACTTCGGGTGGATCGGGCATTGTAGGCAGCCACACCCAAGGCGCTCCACCTGGACCCTTGGCCTGGTGCTGAGGTGCCCATGCTGTGGGCCCGAATCAGATGGTTCTGGCGTGGACTTGGATCAGCGTGGGTCAGTCGCCGATCACTGCGCCTTCGCGGCGCGCATCGGCCCCGCCCAGCCAGCCCCCAGTGACCCGTTGCAGGCCATGCAATCCACTGGTCAGATCGGTCTGGCGAAGGGGGTGGCCGCGCTGGGTCAATGCGGCTTGGGTGGCTTCATCAAAACGGCTGGTCTCGAGCCATATGGGCCCTTGCGGCGAGAACAGCGCCAGGTGTGGCAGGTCAAAGGCTTGTTGAGGCCGCAGGTCCATGTGCAACATCGCCCACAAGGCTTGGGTGGTGTAGTGAATGATGGCCGCCCCCCCGGGGCTGCCCAGGCTGATGTGCACTTGCGCAGGCAGGGCTGGGGCGGATCGGCGCAGCACCAAGGTGGGCGACATGGATGAGCGCGGGCGCTTGCCGGGCTCGACGCGGTTGGCGATTGGCAGGCCTTGTTCGTTGCGTGGCACAAAGCTGAAATCGGTGAGTTGGTTGTTGAGCAAAAACCCACCCCCTTCGCCCAGGCTCACCATGGTGTGAGCGCCAAAAGCAGACTCGATGCTGGTGGTCATGGCCAAGGTGTGGCCCCAGGCGTCGGTGATGCTCAGGTGGCTGGTGCCATGCTCGGTTTGCTCGGGCATGGGGGCCAGGGCCTGCGGCGAGGTGCCAGGCCTTCCGGGCTCGGCGTTGGCCATGCGCTTGTGGCCAATCAATTGGGCGCGCTGGTTCAGATAAGCCGGGGCGAACAGGCTGCGCCAATCGCCCCCGGGTGGCGCGACAAAGTCTGGGTCGGCCAGGTACTGCGCGCGATCGGCATAGGCCAGCCGCGCGGCTTCGGCATACGTGTGCAGCCAGGCCTCGTCCCTGGCCCCAATGGCTTGCACCTGGTTGGGGGCGGGTTTGGTGGCCAAGGACAAGCTTGGCGCGGTGCGCGGCAAGGCGCTGTTCAGCATGCCCAAGATTTGGGCCATGGCCACGGCGCCCGAACTGGGTGGGGGGAAGCCGCAAACCTGGTGCACCACCCCCTGGGCCCCATGTTCAAAACACAGGGGCTCGCGTTCCACGGGGCGGTACTGGCGCAAGTCCTCCAGGCTCAACAGGCCTGGGTTGTGCGGGTGGTTTTGCACTTTGAGCACCATGGCTTGTGCGATGGCGCCTTGGTGAAAAGCATCCGCCCCTTGATTGGCAATGCGTTGCAGCATCTGGGCCAAACCAGGGTTTTGCAAGCGATGGCCAACGGGCCAGGGCTGGCCATCGGCTTGGTAAAAATAGGCCCGGGCTTGGGGGTCTTGTTGCAGATCGGTGGCACCGCGCAGCAATTGATGCAGCCTGTGGCCCATGGGAAATCCGTTTTGGGCCAAGACGATGGCGGGTTCAAACAAACGCGCCCAGGGCAAGCGGCCATGGGCGCGGTGCGCCAATTCGAGCATGCGCAACACGCCGGGCACGCCCACCGCCAAGCCGCCATGGGCCGCTTGACGCATGTCCATGGCACGGCCTTGGCGCAAGAACAGGTTTTCGGTGGCAGTGGCCGGCGCGGTTTCGCGCCCGTCGTAGGCCCGCACGCGTTGGCCGTCGTGGTAGAGCAAAAAAGCCCCGCCGCCAATGCCACTCGATTGCGGCTCGACCAGGGTGAGCACCATTTGCACCGCGATGGCCGCGTCCAACGCCGAACCGCCTTGGCGCAAGATGTCCAAGCCAGCTTGGCTGGCCAGCGGGTGGGCCGCGCTCACCCCTTGGCGCGCAAAGGCCACACTGTTTTGGCGGATGAGGCCGGTGGCGGCCTCGGGTTGCAGCGGGGTGTCGGCCTGCCCCCAGGCGGGGGCGGCACACCAGGCCCCCAGAAAGGCCCAAGCCAAACCCATCCAGGCACTGATGCGGGCCCAGCGGTCTGCGCTTGGCCTGGGTTCGAGCTTCATGCGCTCAGGTGTCGCGCAATCACTTCGGTGCCATGCGAATGGCGCCATCCAAGCGAATCACCTCGCCATTGAGCATCTCGTTTTCAAAGATGTGCACCGCCAAGCGCGCATAGTCTTGGGGCGTGCCCAAACGCGAAGGGAAGGGCACGCTGGCGGCCAATGCGTCTTGCACATCTTTGGGCATGCCGAACATCATGGGCGTGCCAAAAATGCCTGGGGCAATGGTCATGTTGCGAATGCCGTTGCGGGCCAAGTCGCGCGCGATGGGCAAGGTCATGCCGACAACACCGCCTTTGGTGGCCGAGTAAGCCGCTTGGCCAATTTGGCCGTCATAGGCTGCCACAGACGCGGTGTTGATGATGGCGCCGCGCTCAGCGGTGGGTTCGGGATCGTTTTTGCACATGGCCTCGGCGGCCAGGCGGATCATGTTGAAGGTGCCAATCAGGTTGACGGTGACGGTCTTGGTGAACACGGCCAGCGAATGCGCCCCATTTTTGCCCACGGTTTTTTCGGCCGGGGCAATGCCCGCGCAGTTGACCAGGCCCATCAGTTTGCCCATGGAGACCGCCTTGGCCACCACGGCTTGGCCGTCGGCCTCGCTGCTGACGTCGCAGCGCATGAAAGCGCCGCCGATTTCGTGGGCAATGGCTTCGCCTTTTTCGACCTGCATGTCAGCGATCACCACCTTACCGCCCTTGGTCGCAAGCATGCGTGCCGTGCCCTCGCCCAGCCCCGAAGCGCCGCCGGTGACGATAAAAACTTTGCCTGAAATGTCCATTTTTGAGCTCCTGGTTGAATCGGTGTGAGTGTTAATTATCGGCCAGTGGTCATCCTGGTTTGTGCATCAGCACCGACAATGGTGGTTGTGCGATGGATCTGCAAACCTTGACCGAGAAGCCCCCCATGCCCCTTTCCCTATTTTCGCGCCGCGTCCAGGCCTGGGCCGCGCTGACGGCTCTGTCTATGTTGGTGGGATGTGCCACCCCTCCGGCACCGCCCAAGGAGGAGCAAATCCCCACCCCTGCGCCGGAGGTGGTCCCCGCCAAACCCAAACGCCTGGGCCTGGCCTTGGGGGGCGGTGGTGCGCGCGGCTTTGCCCACGTGGGGGTGTTGCAAGTGCTTGAAGAAGCGGGCATCAAGCCCGACTTGGTGGTGGGCACCTCGGCGGGCAGTTTGGTCGGCGCTTTGTATGCCAGTGGCAAAACTGGCGCCCAGTTGCAGCGCATTGCCGAGACGATGGAGGAGTCGGCCATCACCGATTGGGCCTTGCCCTTTTTGAACCGGGGTGTGTTGCGCGGAGAGGCCTTGGCTCGCTATGTGACGGCCCAGACCCAGGGGCGCAAGATCGAAGAGTTGCCCATCCGATTGGGCATTGTGGCCACCGACCTGAATTTGGGCGAAGGGGTGCTGTTCCAGCGTGGAGACACCGCCACGGCGGTGCGCGCTTCCAGCGCTGTGCCCTCGGTGTTTTTGCCGGTGCGCATCAACAACCGCGACTATGTGGACGGCGGATTGGTCGCACCCGTGCCCGTGCGCTATGCCCGGGAAATGGGTGCCGAGGTGGTGCTGGCGGTGGATATTTCCACCACCCCTGAAGGCAGCCAGGCCGAATCGATGCTGCAAATATTGCTGCAAACCTTCAACATCATGGGCAAAAGCATCAAAGCCTTGGAGCTCAAAGAGGCCCAAGTGGTGGTGCGCCCCAACTTGACCGGTGTGAGCAGTGCCGACTTCAATGCCCGTTTGCGCGCCATCGAGTCCGGTCGCGCCGCCATGTTGGCCGCTTTGCCGGCCTTGAAAGCGGCTTTGGCAGTCACACGTTGACCCTGGTGCGGTGCTGTGCCAGGCGGGGTGTTGCCGGGCTTAGGCCTATGACAAATTTGGGCTTTGTGAAGCGGCGCAAAAAAAGAGGCCCCGTTTTGCAACGGGGCCTGTAAGGGATCCCGGAACCGAAAGGTTGCGACAGGATCCGAGGAGACAAAGGTTCACGGTGGAGCCATGGGCCCCAGGCGCTCAGCGCTTTTTGCTGGCGGTCTTGGCGGCGGTGACGGCAGAGGCGGTCACGGCGTTGAAGTTGGCCTCGGCCATGTCAGTGGCTTGCTTGACGGCTTTCTGCACTGACTCCATGGCGTTTTGGCCGGCGGCCACGGCGCTTTTGACCATGGACACGGCGGTCTCTGAACCGGCGGGGGCGTTTTTGGCGGCGGAGTCAATCAGGTTGGCGAAAGACTTTTGGGCTTCAACAGACTTGTCTTCCATGGCTTTGCCAAATTGAGCGCCAGTGCTGGTGGCGATGTCATACAAGTGGCGGCTGTAAGAAACAGACTTTTCGGCCATTGGCTGGAACATGCCGGCTTGCAGGGCCATCAGTTCTTGCATGTCTTTGACGCCCATGGCGGCTTGGGCATGGCCCATGGTTTCCGACAAAGCGGCTTTGGAGGCGGTCAGGTTCAGTTCAACCATTTTTTCGAAACCGGCAAAGGCTGAATGGGTCAGGCCGTAAAAGGCTTCGAGGTTGGCTTTGTGGCTGGAGGTGATTTGGTCAGCAGTGATCATGGTATGTCCTTAAGTGGTTGGGTTTCACTGCGACGCCATGAAATGTTGCGCTGCAGCATGGGTCTAAGTATAGGGTTAGCCCTGATGAATTCAAGCCTTATTTGCTGCGGTGCGGCACATTAGAGTGTTGGTTCTAAATCGGCCTCAAACCGGGACAATCGTTCGCCGTGAACATTTATTTCGCCCCCCCCCATGTCCAGCAGCTCCCACCCGGGCATCGGTTTCCCATGGGCAAGTACGAGCGTCTGCGCCAGCGCTTGGGCCAAGAACTGCCCGAGCTGCGTTTGTCCTTGGCCGACCCGGTGAGCGACGGCGAGTTGGCCCTGGTGCACAGCCCGGCCTACATTGAGGCGGTGGTCACCGGCAGCCTGAGCCCGGCGCAGCAGCGTGAAATTGGTTTTCCTTGGTCGCCAGGCATGGTGGAGCGGGCCCGCCGCTCCAGTGGGGCCACGGTCATGGCGGCGCGCAGCGCCTTGCGCGAGGGCTTGGCGGCCAATTTGGCCGGGGGCACCCACCATGCTTACCCCGACAAGGGCAGCGGTTTTTGTGTCTTCAACGACGCCGCCGTCTGTGCCCGGCTGATGCAAGCAGAGTGGCTGCGCAGCCATCGCCATCCCTTGGCGGTGGCCATCATCGATTTGGACGTGCACCAAGGCAATGGCACGGCGCGCATTTTTCAGGGAGACCCCACTGTGTTCACCCTGTCCCTGCATGGTGCCAAGAACTTCCCTTTTCGCAAAGAGACCAGCGATTTGGATGTGGCCTTGCCCGACGGTTGTGGCGACGACGAGTACCTGGCTGCCTTGGAGCAGGCCTTGTTGAGCTTGGGCGAGCGTTTTGACCCGGGGCTGGTGATCTACTTGGCCGGTGCCGACCCGCATGAGGGCGACCGTTTGGGACGGCTCAAACTCAGTTTTGATGGCCTGGAGGCGCGTGACAGGCGGGTGATGGACTGGGCGCATGTGCGCGGGCTGCCCTTGGCCATGGCCATGGCCGGCGGTTATGGGGTGGACATCGAAGACACGGTTCAAGTGCAAGTCAATACCTTTGCCGTGGCCGCCGCCCATTGGCAACGCTGGCAGAATCGGCGCCCATGAGCAACCCTCCCAACGACCGCATGGGCCCAGAGCCACGCAGCGCTTACAAGACATTTCGCAGCATCGGCACGCGCTGGATGGACAACGACGCGTATGGACACGTCAACAACGTGGTTTACTACAGTTGGTTTGATACCGCGGTCAATGCCTATTTGATTGAACATGGTGTGCTCGACATCCACCACGGCCAGGCAATTGGATTGGTGGTCGAAACCCAGTGCAATTACTTCTCGCCCTTGGCTTTTCCGCAAACCGTCGAGGCAGGGCTGCGGGTGGCGCGCTTGGGACATTCCAGCGTGCGCTACGAAGTCGCTTTGTTTGCCCAAGACCAAGACCTGTGCGCAGCACGTGGTCATTTTGTGCATGTGTACGTGGACCGCGTGAGCCGCCGACCGGTCAGCCTGGCGGACCCCCTCAAACAATTATTGGAGACTTTGACATGACCCCCAGCGAACGCACCCAGGCCGTCGACGAGGCCATCACCAGCCGAATGTCCATGCGGGCATTCAGCGATCAGGCGGTACCGCGCGACACCATTGAGGCCATTTTGCAAGTGGCCAGCCGGGCCCCATCGGGTACCAACACCCAACCGTGGAAGGTGTATGTGTTGCAAGGCGCCAGCCGTGACAGCTTGGTGCACAAAGTGTGCGCGACGCACGATGAATGGCGTGAACACCCGGAAAAGGCCGCTCAGTACCCAGAAGCCTACGACTATTACCCCGAAAAATGGGTCAGCCCCTATATAGAGCGGCGGCGCGAAAACGGCTGGGGTTTGTATGGCCTGTTGGGCATTGTCAAAGGTGAAAAAGACAAAATGCACGCCCAGCACCAACGCAACTTTTGTTTTTTTGACGCGCCCGTGGGCTTGATGTTCACCATCGACAAGGTCATGGGCCGCGGCTCCTTGCTCGATTACGGCATGTTCTTGCAAAACATCATGGTGGCAGCCCGGGGGCGCGGCTTGCACACCTGCCCCCAAGCGGCTTGGAACAACTTTGCCCACATCATCTTGCCCCACATCGGTGCCCCCGACAGCGAGATGCTGGTGTGCGGCATGTCGCTGGGTTGGATC
>Ga0209550_10001414_pt1 | contig 22986 bp, 23 predicted proteins | sample LauGreSuBDMM15SN_2_FD_187567 | JGI IMG/M metagenome (GOLD analysis project Ga0209550, IMG submission 187567) | Freshwater lake microbial communities from Lake Michigan, USA - Su13.BD.MM15.SN (SPAdes) (version 5) | ecosystem: Environmental > Aquatic > Freshwater > Lake | place: Lake Michigan... | reverse complement strand
GGATAAAAGCTACCAGTTGTTGGAAGATTCTTTCGAGGAAAACAAGGACGTGATTCCAGAAAAGAAAAAGACCAATTTTGAACATTTCAAGCAGAAATACGATGACGACAAAGAAGTAAAACGACAAATAAAAAACGACGTCGATTTACTCGTGCTCAATGGATTTACTGGATCTTGAAAAAAAGAAAAAAAATTGAATATTTAAGAATTCTACATAATGTATTTCACACAATGACTGAAATACATTATAATCACATCCTCGAACAATTTAGAAACGATTCAAGAACGGTCAAAATGCAATTATCTCATTTAACCAGCGTGCATATAGCAGTTATTGTTCTACGAGGTAAAATTATTGCAGAAGCTACAAACCGTCTAGGAAGTAGAAGTCGTGGATCCGGATATTCCAATCATACAATACATGCGGAAAGAAATGTAGTAAAAAAATTAGGCGATTATAATAAATTGCGAGGCGCTGATATGTATGTTATGAGATGTGGCAGAGGACTAAATTGTGAGAATTTTATGAATTCTAAACCATGTCATGATTGTGAATATTTTCTGAACAAATGTATGCGGAAATATGGTCTTAAAAATGTGTATTATACTTCGTAGGAAAATAGGTCAAACCCGTAAAATAAAAATATCACATATCAAAAATGAATTATTACATCGAAGTGTTTCGTAATCTGAATGGTTTAGTCACATCCGCATTCACCACATACGCTTTATACGAATACCAATTTAACCAAAATAGTTCCCTTCTCGAGAACAATAGTTGGGTCATTTTACTTAACCTTTTGATCGATTCTACCATGATTTCTTCTCCGATAGTGATTTTACACCACGCATTGTCTCTCGGGTATTGTGTGGTTTTATATACGAACTCGATCGAAATCGACATGATGCAAAATGCCATTTCCATTATATTTTCAAGCGAAATTAGCACCATGTTCCTTTGTGTAAGAGAGCTGTCTCTTTTGCACCCGAAAACAAAAAGGAAATACGAATTTCTATTTGCAATCAATGATTTCTGTTTTGTGATGACATTTTTTTATTTTCGAATGTATCTGATTCCCAACTCCGTTTTCTTTGATCCTTCCTTTTTTCATTTGTGTCCTACTTCCGACTATTCTTTTTATTTATTGTCCTATGGACTTATCGGAATAAATGTATACTGGTCGACTCTTATTTTTCGCGGTGTATATAACGCATGTCAATTACTCAAAATTCTCTGAAAAAACCAGAGCTCGATACTCCCCAGATCAAAACGTCATTTTCCGAAAAATGTACGCTCAGATAATCATTTTCATTTTCGTCTTCTTTTTCTTTCAAGTTATTAAATGTCGACAAATCCCCTTTGTCTGCGAAAAACGTATCTTTCAGAAACACAATGTATCGGACAGGCTCTTCTGTTTGATTGATTGATTCGAAAAACTGATTCGAAAAATAATACATCCGACCAAACGTGGGATGTGTCGATTGAGGAGGGAGCAATGTAGAAGAAGAGGGAAACACGTTGACTTGGTTCCAATTCCCTTTTTGTGAGCCATAACTATACAGGACCGAAGGAATGTCTGCGTGATCTCCTGTCTCGTCCAGAATATACATAAGAGATTCATTTTCTTTCAAATAACGAGTGACGATGGGATCGACTGGTGTTTTATTTATAGTATTTGTAACAGTTAACTCGTGTAACAATCCAAAAGTATATGTGTCTTTCCATAATTGAGACAAATAAATTTTAGTTGACTGCATGAGTTTAATAATATATTGCCCATCAATGACCAGAAGTCCCGTTTTCGAATCTTCATCCCACAATTGACCTTTATAGGAATCTTTAAACAGGGTTAATAATTTTTGTTCGGGATAATCAGGAGGATGAAAATCAAAAATCTCGCATAATTGCAAAAAACAACGATTCAGAATCATTTTTTCTTGCTCATCATCATCGCTCTCGCTGTCACTTTCACTGTCGCTTATTGAACGAATCAAATAAGAATTCTTTTTTATGGGGGAATACTGAAACGACGGAAAACAATATTTGCCTTTCGAAAAGGCTTGTAAATACGTTAAATATGGTTCATTCGGCGAATTGTTACAGACGATATAGAGTGCAATATAGTATTGTTTTGTGGCGTTATCTTTAAAATAAAATTCTTGTTCTAAAACATCCTCGTGGTTATGAAGAAAATAATATGATTTATCCGATATACTATTGTACACGGTTGGGTCGTGTCGTTTAAGAATGGTATGTCGGATTTCTCTCGCGGACAAGGTTGTGCTAAATTTTTCCTCTTCTTCTTCTGGCTTCTTTTCTTGTTCTTCTTCTGGCTTCTTTTCTTGTTCTTCTTCTGGCTTCTTTTCTTGTTCTCCTTCAGAAATTTCATCAAAAGCTTCATCCAAAGTTTCATCAAAAGATTCTTCATATGATTCGTCATCTGATTCTTTTTCAGAGTCTTTGACAGAGTCTTCGTCTCCGTAAACCCATGATTTTTCTTCTATAACCGAGAGAGGTGTGGAAAAACTTTTTAGTTTTTCTTTAAACGAAATATTTCCTGGAAGCATATGCTATATATATTTATTATATTATACCCTTTTACACTACATACTACAGGCAAAACCAATATAAAGAAATCACACTATTTTAAGTAACCATGGCAGAATACATTCACGATGAGTCTGAAGACGAAGACGATTATACATATACATCTTCCATGAATCAGACAGTAACACATCGCGTATTGCGTACACGAAAACCAGGTGTGTTTACGATAAAAAGAAAAGTTGCGGGAAGGACCAAAACCGCAGAATACTACGAAACCAAAAATATACCTAATGCAAGGATTGTAAATGCCATTACGGGTTTCCCATACATGTCAGATGACGGGAAAATAAAATATAATATAGGATCAAGAAGCGAGGATTTATTGTTCAAAGTGAAATTAATCACAGGCGAAAATAAAAATGCGTCTGCGATTCTGTTTTATGATTCTCCCGAACAGTATGAGCGACATCAATTTCTGAATCTGAGTGAAAATATTAAACAAGACTGGCAACGGAAGATGTTATTAGCCAATCGTAATAAAAAGTAAGGTAGCAAAACAAAACAGCACAAAAGATATATACATAATTTATTTATATTATGTATATGATAAACTTTTTTTCCATTTGGACGCATATGTTTCACACTCAGATAGTGTTTCGGTCGACTTTACATACATTGATATCTCGTACATTGATTGCACGGCAAATGAAACCGATTCCACTGGGGACAGGAGAAGATTCCAGAATTCAGGATAAGGACCCGTTAATAGATCTGTATATTGTTCATTATTTATTGCAAGATAAATCCCTTTCCTTTCATCCTGATATAACTGTCTCTCGTTTGAGCGCAGGAGGACTGTTTGATGAATGGACTATATAATGCGACTATTTAGTCTTCTTCTTCTTCTTCTTCTTGTCCTTCTTGTCCTTGTCATCGGGTTTCCCTTCGATTTCCGCAGCCAACTCGTCTAGTTCTGCCGAGGTCATTTCTTGTTTTACGATGCTTTTTAGAGCTGGTTCACTGTTCAAAGGACGATATGTAAACGTTTCTTGACTTGTTTGTTGCAGTAAAAAATTGTCTTGTTTTTTTTTCTCTAGCTTGGCTCGAAGTCGATCCTTTGTCGATTGCATTTTCATTGCGTTTGAATCCTTGGGCTTCTGGTCACCTCCCATACCTCCCATACCTCCCATGCCTCCCATGCCTCCCATGCCTCCCATGCCTCCCATGCCTCCCATGCCTCCCATGGTCTTTGCCATATTTTGAAACATTTCATTCATTTGGCTAGAGTTTCCGCCCATTTCCTTCATTTTTTGGAGCATTTCACTGGCTTCCTTCATGATATCTTCCTTGGACAAATCTCCACTCTTCATTTTGTCTTGGAATTTCTGGTTAATTTTCTGCACAATCTTCATAAACTTCTCAGGATGTCGCATTAATTTCGAAAATACTTCTTTCGGGTCCGACGATTCGTTAAAATCTTCAGGGTTAAGTCCCAGGGTTTCGTGTAAATCCTCTGTCAATTCTTCCATGAGTTCTTTCGCGAGGTTACCTAATTTTCCACCAAACAACCCTTTCAAATGATTGTGTAAATCGTCAGGATTCGGCATTTTATTTTCTCCAGGGGTTTCTCGGGTTTCGCCTTCTTCTTTGGGAAACATATTTTGGAAAAACTCGCTTTTATTGTTCGTATCTCCCATCGATTGGAAAAACTCTCCAATATTCCCCATTGCCTCGGTCAATTTGGATTGCAACTCTTGTTCATCGATACCTTCAAATAAATTCATCGATTTACCGAAATCACTCTTGTCCTTTACACTTCCGATAATCGTAAACGTAATTAATTGAATATATTTCCAAATCGAGGTACGTGTTTTTTCCGTGATTCCATCACAACTAAACAACAGTTTAAACTCTACATTCGGGAGAAACATGGTATTGATTTCTTTGGTGGAAAAGATTTCGATATTCTGGTATAAAATATCAAAGAACCGCTCGGGATAAACCGAGAGACAATACTCATACAGTTTTATCCACGTTTTCTCATCCGTGTCCTTATTATATTCGGACCATAACGATGCATATTCTGGAAAGGTATTTGTAAGATCTCCAACAAAGTCTAAAATAATAGAAGAAAAATTCTCGGGCAAAACAATCACCGTGGGAGTTGGAATATCTGACATTCAATCCGATAAATAGTATAAACACCCTTTATTTATACTATTGTTCGTGAAAAGATTAACTTTTTATGAACAAATTCATAAAAAAATTGAATTAATTTTCACTGATTGAAAATAAGATAGATTGAATGGAATACACGAAGATTGTAGAAAAACGAAAAGGAGTTGATATTGGATTTACGACTTCCAATATTCGGCCCATCGATAGCGAAGGATGCGTTGGGGCTTCAGGAATAGACAAATCATTTACATTGGAGATGGTTCTGAAGCTGGCATACAAAATGGAAAATAAACCCAATATTATAATAAAAGCTGGTCCGAATGCGAAATGGTATATGAAAATATGTCAAAAAGAGTTAATAGAACAAGAGATTAAAAAACAAAAGTGGAGAGACACTAGCAGTTGTCTGATGTATATAATTGAATGGGATGAGTAATTATTTTGTGCATCTATGATAGAATGTTTCCCGTCCGTTATTTACCGAATTCGTTGAATCGAAAGGATCGCAAGAAACAAAAAACGATGCTTTTGAAATCCAGAAGCATGTACAAAAAGGGGAAATATTATACACGTAAACACGTATCGTCTGCAAAAACGAAACCGTCGAATCATGTAAGCAATGCGCGAAAAATGTATCATGTTCAGAGCGTGACTCCCACGAAAGAATTGGCTGCAAAAACAGGATGCACATTATCCACCTTGAAAAAAATAGTGAACAAGGGAGAAGGTGCGTATTATTCTTCGGGTTCAAGACCAAATCAAACTCCACAATCGTGGGGATTGGCCCGACTGGCTAGCTCCATCACTGGTGGAAATGCGGCATTGGTAGACTTTGATCTTTTGGAAGGATGTGATCATTCTAAACCCGCGTTTCGTTTGGCGAATCAGTTAAAGAATCGACGAACGCTTCGAAGAACGAGAAAAACGACATAAAGCGTTCGAGAGATTACTATGGAAAGATGGAGAATCAGTATCTCAAATCAGACGATAACAAAATTATCAATGAAAAAGCTATCAAATGGGTCAAAAAAATGAGCGATTGTTTAGAAGTTTGTACCAAATTATCAGGTTGTTCAATAATTGGTGATACGCACAGAATATGCAAAGCCAATAATCCAGAAAGTTATGATAAACTGAATAAACACTTTCAATGAACAAAAAAACAATTTTCAATGATATTTTATTTAATTTTTACAAAAGTTTCAGCACACACATTTGAAATCTATATTGTCGAGCTATGTCATTGACAATGAGATCTTGAAGAAAGTCATAATGAAAGTCCTGCAAAATATTCAAATCCGTTTCAGAACGTACTCCTAGACATGTTAAGAATTGTTCGACACGAGCATAATCGACGAAATTGGTTGGATCTCGCAGAAATATCCACAATTCTTTTCGGGCGGACATTGTTTTTTGTTTTTTTCTTGTTTGGAACAGAAAGAAGAAAAAAACTAATTTTCGGTTGATGGGATAACGTCCCGTTCTAATTCTAAAATCGTTTCCACTCGAGATGTTTATAATCGCGATCTGATTGTGTAGGATGTTCCAATGGCAATACGAGAGAACTTTGGTCTTGGCAATATTTCAAATATCCTTGTGCTTCATTATAAACCGCTTGAACTGCGTAATCCAAAACATATTTGTTTAACGATTCCACTTGTTTGGGAATGCTCTCTGTTTTAGAAAACTTGGCGTATTGTAAAAAAATACTGCGCATAATAATCTTCAAATTGTCGATGTTTTGTGGCGGAATCACCAATTGATCATTCGACATTTTGTATACTCCCGCACGTAACCCATTTTGTAGAATTTGAATATTTCCTTCTGAAAAATAAACGTCTGACAATAGATTTGATTCTAACATTCCGGACAATGGATTGCGATATTCGGTAGCTTTGTTTTTGATCGCAATCTTTTCCGACATTTCAAAACGAATAGAAGGATTCGATTCGTCTAAAATATTCACTCTCCCGTTGTATCGTTCCATATCGACTATTTTATCGGGCAAAGAATTCCAATTCGCCATTGCATTTAAGGAATTCATCTTATATGGTTTATTTAGAAATAATAATATTATTATTCAACGACAATATTATTATGTACCTGTAAAATAAAGAGATGGATTCTTTCTATACGATCGTTGTGTTAGTGGCAGTAGTGTTCTTAATTATCTGTTTAATCATTGTGGGGATTATGATGCAATATCAAAAAGGAGAGGACGCGTTTCCACCAAAAGCAAATACTTGCCCGGATAAATGGACCGTGGGCGCAACTGGTAGTTGTGCTCACGGCGGTAATAATGGGTCTATGACTACGGCTACCGCATGGTGCGAAAACAATCCTGCCGTATGCACGGTGTCGGGGTCGCAATATACGTTTTTGGAGGGTGCATCCGTTTGTGACAAACAAAATTTTGCCAAAGCGAATGATATATTGTGGGATGGCGTCAGCAACTACAACAAATGTGTCTAATTTAATCGAAAGGTTCTAATCAAAAAGTTGTCTCGGAATGGTGAATCGATACTTCTTCTTGATATATTTTCGAATCTATCATTTCACCATCATTGTTATATCTTGTTTTCGTTTCCATGACTTCATATAACTGTCGTTGAATAAATTGAGACAAGGGAAATATTTCCATATACTGAATTTCGGCGGCTCGCTTTATATCTCCCTCATATAATGCTTCCTTGACGAGTTTTATTTTGTCTTGAATTTTTTTTTGTTTGGGAATCATTTTTGATTGGATATCATGCAACTTTTCTTTGTCTTCGAAATAACTATTTAATATCCACTCATTTAATTCATAATTTTCCATCCGTTTCTCAAATCCTTCCAATGCTATTTTATCTCCCATGTGATGGAATAAAGAACTCATTTTATGCATAATCATTTTCTCCTTTTCCTCTTCCACTTCACCCAGAAAATGAGTTATTTGTTCTTCGATTAAAATTTGCTTTTCCGTGGTAAATTCAAATTGAAATCCACAAGACGGAGTGGCACCACAAGTGACAGAAAATTTCTTCATATCCCCATCTTGTCTTCGAGAGAAAATCATCCCAACTGGTTTTTCACATTTTTTACACAGGGGTAATTTGTTCGAATGATCCTTTCTGAGTTTTTGAAGTTGTGAATCGTATTTGTTTTTCATTTCGTAGTAATTCCGAATATTTTGGATCGTTTTTTCGGTCAACATTTTTGTATTCTTTTTCGCATGGGTAACCGTTTCGGGATATTTGCCATCATACACGGATTCCGGGACATCATATAATATCAAATCCGGATTTTCGTCACAATATAAAGTACATAAATTCTCTGCTGATTTTAGGTCCAACGAGATGAGACCATTCGACCGACAATATAATTCTCTCAGCGTTTCTGGCAATCCCGATATTTCTCGGAATTCGTTTTGATCTATACGCAACACCTCTAAAGAGGATAATTTCGAGACATCCAAAGAACGGATAATATTATTCGTGACATGCAATTCTATTAAAGAAGTCGGTAAATCTGGTAAATCGATCAATAAATTATTTGAACATTGAAAAATTTCAATTCCTTCTGGAATGTTTCGAATCGAAGTAATGTCTCCTGGAGCAAATTCGATTCGAACCACCCCTTTTCCTGACAAAACACCTAAATCCAAGTCGCCCTTTAATTCCACATTCACGATCAGATGAGACATGTTCGTTTTATTTTCGAGAAACGCCAAAAAGTCTTCTTCTCCTTTCTCTTCTTCATGAATGATGGTGGCTCGGCGTTGCTTTTTTTCCATAGTATTATATTATCAATATAATATTATCTATACATCCAGCGTATCAAACATTCCGCGAGAGGAAATGGGGATTTGGATTTGGGCGGGAGCCAATTGTTTTTTGCGTCTATATGTATAACACAAATAAAGAACGAGGATAGTGACTAATAAAAACGCAACAATAATAACGGCGTTGTACAGAAATGAGTACGTGGCGACTCGTGTTTCATGACATTGTCTCAAAGAATGCAACATATGGGTTCCTGCGCGATGATCAATTAAATTCGGTCCTTTGTCCATTATGATTTGATACGATATTTGATGTGCATGGGTTTAAACCCTTGAAGATTTAAAATGGGACTTTGTCCCATTTCATTCTTAAGGGTCATGACCGATAAGTTTTTTAAATCTTCAAGGGTGTAAACCCTTCATGTCCATGTAATAATACTAAGAATAAATAAATAAGACAAAGTCGCGAGACAAATCGAGACTAACCAAACGGGTACCACCGTCTTGTGTTTATAGCCAACACCAAAGGGCCGATATGCTCCATTTTCAAGATATGCAAATCCTGGTTTATATAAATGAAATAACGAAAAACACAAAGCGAATATAAGAATGGATAGGGGGAGTTTATAAATCCGCACGACTTTCCGATAGAAAGACATGCAAACTAACCGTTATAACAAAGCTATATATTTATTTTTCTTGCGAATGCCTAAATTTTTAACCTTCGTATTCTGCCATGTCGTATTCGTCATTTTCGTCATCTTCGTTTTCCTCTAAAAAATCGAGGACCGATTCTTCCTCGTCCGCATCGTCGGCAACGTCCGCAACGTCTATAATTTCTTCTTGCAATTCCCCCTCGACGTCATGAATCATTTTGTCTCGTTTTTTGCCGTATTTCTGCAACGTCTTTGGATCGATATAGAATTGTTCTAATCGTAATTTCTTCAATATCGCTTCTGCATTTCTTTCGAGTTTTTCCATTTGATCGAAATGATTTTTCATTTCGCTTTTTTCCACCTCTCTTTCTCGAGACACGTTCTTCAAAATATCTTCGTATAGAATCATACTTTTTTGTTCGTTTTTGAAAACGTCCGTCATAAACTGAATCACGATTTGTTTCACTTTTATATCTGCTTCTTGTATGTCCACTGGTTCAATATCTTCATCATTTTTACTGAGTTCATCCGATTCCAACGAATCAGGCTCTGTGATAATGTAAATGTACGAATTAAAAACGTAAAATAAGACAAATGTAAAAAACCGATTCCACAATTTCGTTCTTTTCAAGGGGAAAAACGTTAAAAACGGACTGATAAAATGATAGAATGGCTTCAAAACAAGTTTCATTTTGGTTTTTAATGGTTCAGCCAAATTCTCATATTCCGTTGTTTTTTCCAATGCGATCGACAATTTGTTTTCGTCCAACGGCAGTAATCCCCAGTGGTCAGGTATGTTGGGTTTCCTCGTATTGGTTTTCAAAATACATAACAAATAAAGGTAGTTTTTCACAAATGATCCTTTCGAGGCAACTGGGATATCTTCATTGGCGAACTTGGTAATATCATTGATTATTTTATCTATTTTTCTTTTCCCGATATCACTCGACAATGTATTCACCGTCTCCTTGTATTTTTTGATTTGTATTTCCAATGCATTTTCCATTTCGTCCAATCGCTTTTCGTCCAATGAAGACTCGAACATTTTAGTGAACAACGCAAGCAAATCAGGTTGGATATATTTGTTGGGCTGTTTCTGAGAGGCGAGCATGGTTTTCCATTCGTTAAACCCTTCGTGTTTGATTTCTATTGGCAGTGTCCTTTGAATACTATTTTGGTTCTGAATGAGACTCATCATATTTGTAAATTTCGCAAAAGACAACGATTGGTTCTTTTCTTTGAAAAAGGCGATTTTTTCTTCTATGGATCCCTTGGAATTGTATTCTCGATGTTTCTCTCGAACAATATTCGACAAGTGTGTGGGGATAGGATAAATTTCCGAATCTAAATTACAATACCGAATCATAACCGTATATTGCAACGCTTCGCTGTATGCACACAATACATTCGGTAACGCTAACGTACTTTGTGTAGTAAAATCGGTTGCTTTCAAATGTAAAAAAGGCGCTTTCACTTGTGCCGATAACGAATACAACATATTTCCAGTTCTTAAAACGACATCATGATAGGTTTGTAAACTTGGTTGCTTTTCCACGAAATATAACCAAGGATTCTTTTGGCCGATTTCAGAACAACACGCGTTTTCGAGAAATGGTTTTTGTAGTTGTGTTTTTAATATCGCATCTTGTTTTTCTACTATTTCGTTAATCGTCTCGAGAACTCCGAAAGAATGTCTCATTATATTCACTTGATTCACGCCAAATTGTTGCCATTGATTAGGACTTCCTTTTTTCATTTGGATAATAAATTCTTCGTGTTGTGGTTTCGATACGGCATGTAATTTATCTTGTATCTCAACGGGGACAGTCGGAGGATAGAAATGGATCCACTGATTCGCGACATTTAATATTTCTGGAACAGGTTCGTTATTTAATAACAGACTGTCTCGTTTTTTCTGGAGAAGTTTGGAAATGTTTTCATCTTTCACGATTTTTTCAAACATTGCCATGATTCGTTTGTTGAAATTATTTTTCGGACTCGGAAACTTGGAATGCTCTGTATGTAATTGTTTGCATAAACATGCCATATATTCAATCGTGCGGTTATCGGTTCCTAGAGGATACCCATCCAAGGAATAATTACATTTCCGCGTTTTACGTTTGGGAATTTTTATTTCAGACGTTTGAATCGTCAAGACAATGCTACAAATCACAATATCATTCAGCGTTTGTGTCTCATACGTTTTAACGGCAGTATTTATTTCTTCCACGGTTTTTTTCTTGTCTTTTTCCATTATTTTTCTAAACGCGTCTGGTTTCAAATACGTCTTTTTAAATTCAATACAATAGTTCATTGCAGGTTCGGATATTCCGGAGATTCCTATTTCTTTACATATTAATGTGATCCAATGATCCATCTGTTTCTCGTCGCCTTTGAAATCAGTCTTTTTCTCCGTATAGGCAATCTCGTCCTCACCCTCTTCGTCATCATCGCCCTCCACCAAATTCATCCACTCGTATCCTTCTTCTGAAAAATCCATAAAACATAAAACATTTCCGCCGTATTTGTCTACAATACAATTGCCGTCGTCGCTTCGTTTTCCATTTGTCTTGCATATTCTTTCCAATGTCGAGTTGTAATTCCCATTAAAGAAAGCGATCGACAAATCGTAAAGTGATTTTTGTAACAGTTTGGTCGACGTCTGTTGGCAATATTTCCAATTCGGATCTTCTACATTCGGAATCGGTTCTCGACAAAATCGGTCGTAAAAAGAAATAATATTGGTCTGTTTATCTACGAAATCATTGGATGTATGCAGAATCTTTTGCAAAACGGCGAAATAGGGGGATTGGATTTTAATATTCGACAATTGAGTATTGCCAAGTTTTGAGTGAAAATAATCATGAGACAGTTTTTTCATTTCATCCATAAAAAAGGATTGTTCGTGCAACAAGGAATATTTATCAATCTCCAATTGAATATTTTCGACCATTTCATCTTGCGTTTTCCCTAGAGAATATACGATTTCTTTTTTCTCGACCGGATTCAATTTACAAAACATATTTTTGGGTTTGGCAAACGCCCGATCGTCTTCAATCGATCGATCGTATACCCATGTATTATTCAGTCTTACATAATATCGAATTATTTTTCGAGTATCGGCTTCAATTTCGATTTGGCGTTTCTCCGTTGTAGTCAATTCACATTCCTCGACATTTCGAGGCAAAGAAGGTTTCAATTCGAGTTTGGCATAATCGCCTTCTTGTACCATTTGATGATCTTGCATGAGAATGGACGCCATTTGATCTGTGTTTGTTCTCGAACAACCATATTCTTGCGCCAAATATTCTGCAAACATTTCTGCCATTTTTACTGTCGACAATTCTTTTGCATGCGCTTTCTTGAACTTTGTAAAAATGGAGTAATCTACCACATCTAGATCAGAGTCGAATTTCAAAGGCGTATTATTGTCTTTTTGTAAATCTCCGAGCGATTTGTATTTTTTGGCTATTACCTTTTGTTTCGAGTTGACAAATCGTTGAGGCTCAATCCACGGATGCATGAGATTAATGGTAATCAAATGTGCGTGCAATTTGAGAATTTCCAGATGAAATATTCGACCATTGTCTTTCAACATGATTTGGGGCAATCCTTCACTACTCGATAACTTGTATTTGTGTTCTACTTCGTTCTTGACACTTTTTTCTGCGCTCGAAAAATAAGTATCTAGAAAAGAAGCTGGTTTTTTTTCGTTTCGATAGGTCGTATTAAGTAAATTCATAAATCCATTGAACTTGTTGAGTTGTCGCTGTGTCCTACGTTTTATATTATCTTCCACGTGTCTTTTGATCATTTTGAAAGCAGTAAACGGGATATGTTCGGGGTAAATCAGGTAAGGTTCTAAACATTTTATACACTCCGTGGCGGAATACAACAATGGATTTTTATGACAAACCGATTGAATGAGTGCATATAAATTGGGGATCGTATTGTGCAGAAGTGTTTTGTAACTATTTGTTTCGTTTGAAATTTGAGGTAATTTATATCGCACCACGTGTCCTTTGGCCATCGCGTCCTCTTTGTCGTCTTTGTTTACTTTTTGTAATTTCGTTTGAATATTTGCGTCTTGTAGAAATTCGTATAATGGAGGTGTTTGAAACACGGTCTTTTGTAAAATACTCGTCGCTTTGGAATACAAATACGAAGAGTTTGATATAACAAATTCTGGTAAACAAACAATAGAATCCACAATTACCTTGTCTGCTACCATTAATTCTCGTTCGATCGACTGTTTTGTTTCTCGATCGTTTTGTGGATACATAATGGCAGAATTCACACGTTGCGCCATAAATGCGAGTTTTTTTCCTTTCTCCATTTGCACCAAACATTCTGCATCCTCGTGAATAGTTAATTCTTGTAATTTGGGAGAATATGACGAAGATGTAAATGGAGTCATGAAAGATTGAATTTGTTTGTGCATGTTTTCATAATAAACTCCCACGTGCGTCTGTCGAGTCGAAGAATAGGATTGAATGATATCGTTTTCTTCCAAGAGCAGGGAACACAAATTGTCTTCGTATTTTTTCTGGGTAGTGAGAATAACTGGCAAAAGCCATGGCATTCGAATACTCGCTTCCATGAGGGCATCTACCAGCGGTTTATATTGACGAGGATCTTTCCTTCGAATAAACCCGTTAATTTGTTTATACCGGTCATATGTAGAAAATTGTTGTCGCAGTTCTTGAAACCGATACAAATGAATGAAAATTCGATTCATCACACGTTTTGATCGATTGTCGTCTGGGATTCTCGAGAGAAAATCGTCCAATAAATCATTGAGTTGGATTTCAATTGGATATCGTCTTGTATTGGATTGAAACATGGAAACGGCCATAAATTCGTCTTCTTCTCTATCGTCTTCTTTTGTCCCTTTTCCTTCTTTTCCTTCTCTCCCCTTTTTTAACGATTTCCGAAAATCCTCTTCCATTCTCACTGTTTTCGGCATACGAATAACCATTTGGCCATTTTCATATTCTGCACTCATGTCGTCGTCTTCCTCTTCTCCTTGGTCCATGCCTTGATCCATGCCTTCGTCCATGCCTTCGTCCATGCCCTCTTCGCCTTCACCCTCTTCGCCCTTGTGATATGAGGAAGGTTGATTACGAATGCAAATTTGTGTAAGTGGGACGTTTACTGGAATTCCTTTGTACTCGAAATCCAAAAACAATACTTTGAAAGATGGATACGTTTCCATTTCAATCATATCTTCTTCTAACTTTGTAATTTTCGCAGTGATTATCATTTGGATTTCGCCTCCAAAATGAAGTTCTATCCAAGTGTGTGGCACCAATCCGTTTTGTCTCGCATACCCTCGGTGAGGACTTCTATTTAATAATGCGATTTCTTGAATAGATTTGTCGACAAGTTTCCCCCGTTTTAATATGAGTGTATGCATTTCGAGTGTCGATACTTCCATTAATTCCATTTTAACTGCCATGTCGATATAAGATATGAAAAAGGAATGATCATGAAATTGTTTATTGTCAGGAGCAGTTATTTTGACAATATCCCCTAATTGTAATAATTGCACAACCATTAGAGATATATGATATCCACATATATTTCTTTGTACCTTTGTACTTCTCGACTCTTTCTAAAAAGCTTAAGATATTTAGACGTTCTCTAAACAAAAAAAAATCATATCGTCCATATATATAAAATGCCTGCACTCACGACTCTTCTTTCTGATTATTTTAATCCAAAAAAAATGTTTTTTTGGATGTTATTATTGGTCATTCTTTTGATTGGAGTCGCCATGTATGTATACAGCACTTCGAAAAGTTCAAAAAGTCAATTGACTGATATTCCCAATGCCAATGGCAGAAGCGGGGAAGTTGTGGTCATGATTTTCACTGTGGATTGGTGCCCTCATTGCAAAAAGGCCAAAGATCCATGGAACACGTTTGTCGAAGGGTATCACAACAAAACGTTTAACAATTATACCGTGAAATGTGTGGAATACAATTTATCAGAAGTGGATGGTGTGGTTGATGAAGTAGCAAAGTCTGCTTCGGCAAAGTACAAGGTGGAAGGATATCCTACCATCAAAATGGTCAAGGATGGACAGGTGATTGAATTTGATGCCAAGGTTACCACTTATTCTTTGCAAAAGTTTCTCGAAGACATGGTTTAATAATGGGATTTGTCCCATTTCATTCATCACAAATCTTCATCGATCGAGACAAGAATTTGGTTGCTTCTTCCGTTCCCTCGGCAATCATTTTTTTGCGTTCCTCTTGTGAATTAAACACCACCATTAACTGTGGAATGCTCGTATCTGGACACAATATTTTAATTTGATTCGACACTCGTATGCTGTCTTCAAGAGATGGAGTCGCTATGATACGGACCCATAATTTCATGACAAAAGAAAGCAGATAGTCAAATAATTTATAAAGCGATTCGCCTTTCAAGGGATGTGCATTTCGTATTTCATTCTCACAATCCGAAAAATAATATATTCCCAGTATTTCGTCAGGGTCACGGCCATCGCGTAAGCAATTCGACAATGGATAATTGGTTATTACCGCCCCGTCAATATACATTTCGGATTCGTTCGGACAAAAGGGCACAAATAAGATCGGCAAACAACACGACGCATATACCGCATCTAATAATTTCCAGTTTGGATGCGTTTTATAGGAAATGTCCACGAGTTCTAAAGTCGTATAATTGGTAGCATACAAATGAAAGTCTACTGGATTGAATTGATAAAACTCTTCCAAGGTAATATCGAGAGAAAGATCTTTCCCCAATAATAACGGTCCCATTGCAGTGTTGGCAATACTTTTGTCGAATAGTCCACCCGTTTGTATTGCGCGCAAAATGGCAGAAAGGTCTATGCGAAAAGCTTCTCCCCAAGGTCGTTGGACTAAAAATGTCTCGATCGTTTCCATATCGTATTTCAATAAAATGAACAATGCGGTTAACGTTCCTGCAGAGGTGGCATATACTGATTCCAATTCGTCGCATTTCAGAAAATGTTCATCGATTAATTTTTGCAAAACTCCGAAAAACGAAAACCCTGCGTTTGTTCCTCCAGATATAACCAAATGTTTTATTTTCGGGGACATCGTTGTTTAGCCAGAAATGTTGTATACACAAAAATGTATATTATCCATATACACTTTTTTCATGTCGTGTTTTCTTTACGTGACAGATGAAGAATCGAACCAAAAATTGAATTTGGACGATTTATACGAAAAAAAACAAAAACGTAATTTGAAACAATTGTCTATCTTCAATAAAATATTAAAACGCATTCACACACGTATCCAACTCACGGGGAAAAATAAATCTACTGAACAGCACATTTGGTTTACGGTGCCTGAATATCTGTTTGGAGAGGCAGTCTACCACCAGGGTGAATGTATTTCTTATTTGTTTACGAAATTACAAGAAAATGGGTTTCATGTGAAATATATGCATCCCAATTCCATGTTTATTTCGTGGAGTCATTGGGTACCTAATTATGTACGAACAGAATTCAAAAAGAAAACGGGGAAAACCATGGATCCATATGGAAATGTGACAGATCCTGCCGAAAAAGTGGATGACGAAGATGTGAATAAAGGAATCATGAATGATCGTTCCACCACCAATTCCATTCTGAAAAAAGATACGAAATATATGCCGATCGACAAATACAAACCGACTGGGAAATTCGTTTATAATCCGGATATTTTGGAGAAGATTGAAAAGAAAGTGTCTTTTTAGTTGAACTTCTGGTTCACTTCTTTAACGCACACTTTTTGTATCCATCCCGACATTTCGTCCGCAGTTAAATTTCCGCCTTTATATGACCTTTTCGTTTTCCGACGTTTTCGTCTACGTCTAGTTCTTTTTCTTTTTCTTTTTCCTCCCATCATTTGCTCTATTTGTTTACGTAACTCTATAACCTCTGGCATTCCTCGAATGGCAGTGCTAACCGCGTTTTCTAGTTTCGTTTTAATATTATCGTTTTTCGACGTTTCATATTCTGCTTTCAACCTTTGAACATCGTCTTGTAATATGCCTAGTACTTTCTGCAAAATGAGTGAAAATGGTTTGAAAATAACATTTTCTTTTACGCTGTCAGAAAATGTTTGAATGCTCACATCGGAACTTTGGCCATCTGAACTTTGACCAACTGAAGATTTAATGGTGTCGATAAGAGAAGGGGTTTTTTTCATTCGTAAAGGTTCTTCCGTTTTTGCAATAACATAAACCCATAAACTCTCGGTTAAATGGAATATAAATAAATCTCGAAACGAATCGAAATAGGAGAGACCTGCTTTCTTATAATCATCTGGAGACAAACTAGATAAAACCGTTACAGCCTCAAATAATTCTTGTAAAGGCGTTTTTTCTTCTTCACATGCCATCTATAATTACTTGGCAAAAAAAATTGATTTTTTTTGTCCGCGTTCAACTTATTTACAATTAATATAATTACACTACAAATGTTCGAAAGTCTCCCTCTAAATGAAGATAGTAAACAAAGAAAAACCCAAAAGAAAAAACAAGTACTGAATTTAGTGGACAAGGAGAAACTGTGGAAAATATACGATGAAGACAAAATGTTGGAACCAGAACCTTTAGACACTCTCTCTTCAGAAATTCGAGAGATGGATATGTGTATCAAGTGTCAATCCGTTTTGATTTATACGGAAGAAGGATTTCCTGCATGTACGAATTCTTCGTGTGGTTTCATGAGCAATTACATTCTTGATTATTCTCCCGAATGGCGATATTTCGCTTCCGACCAAAAAAGCAATAATCCCGATACGACACGATGTGGCAATCCGATTGATCCGTTGCTAGAAGAATCCTCGTATGCTTGTAAAATCATTTGTTCTTCAAATGCGTCTTATGAAATGAAGAATCTCAGGAAATGGACACGTTGGCAATCGATGCCTCATCGAGAGAAAGCGCTGTACGACGAGTTTCAAATTATTACAATTATGGCGCAAAATGCGGGGATTCCGAAACTGTTTATTGATCATGCAAAGGGGATTTATAAAGATTTGTATGATCAAAAGACTTTCCGAGGAGTAAAACGCGATGCCATTCGCGCTGCGTCTATTTGGATTTCGTGTTGGAAAAACGGCTGTCCTAGAACATCGAATGAAATCGCCGAGATTTTTCGGATTGATAAAAATAGTGCGTCTCTCGGTTGTTCTTTGGCGGAAGAAATGTTACATAGCCACGAACGAAATATGGAACAAGTGGATAAATCACATTTGTGCGCTTTGACTCCGAGTGCATTTATTGAGAGATTTGCGAGTAAAATAGGATTAAATCCTGAACTGACACTTTTGGCAAAATTTGTTGCTTTACAAGTTGAAAAACAACATACCATGTTGGATAACCGTCCTCAAGCGATTGCTGCGGGAATTTTGTATTTTATTTCGTTTCATTGTCAGTTACATTTCACGAAAATGGATATTAAAAATATACTGGGCGACGAAGCGAGTGAAGTCACCATTAATAAATGTTTCAAAAAGCTAAACGATAGCAAACAACAATTATTGCCTTCGTGGGTTTTCAAAAAGTTTGCTACTCACAAAGAAATGCAGGTTTAGAAAAAAAATGTGCCTATATGTAAAATGCAATGTCCTTATCCTTCGAAACCTAGGTTCCCGAAAAAAGTAAGAAAGCAAAAATATGATTCTTCGTCGGAAGAGGAAGATGAGGTACAATATTATCAACCGAGTGGCTTAATGTGTCCTTCGCATCCGTCTATGATGCAAAATCCATATATTATGTCCCCGTGTAATTCTGATCCTTTTTTTCCTCCCATTCCTCCTCACGCTTTTCCTCATGCTCCTCATCCTCCTCATCCTCCTCATTCTTTGCCTCATGCTCCACCTTTTTCTTGTCCAAACATTCGACCTAGTCCATCTATATCGACACATTCGTCCGCATCCGTTTCATTGCCATTGCCTGCCTCTCCTCTTTCTTGCCATTCTGCTTCTCTTTCGGCACCTGCCTCTCCTCTATCGTGTCATTCTGCTCCTAGAAAAAGACGGAATGCCATTATTTCGATCGAAGACGATCCATTTGCTCCCCCATCAGAAGAAAAAGAGCTGATGGCAGAGTACTTGAGACAATACCGAAAAGAAATAAAAGATGAGGAAAAAGAACAAGACAAAATGTCGTGTCATTCGTTGCCGTTGTCTTATCAAGAGGACAACGACTCTATTTCTTCAAAATCATCTTGTTCTACTTCATCCAGTTCATCCAGTTCTGAAGTATCTGAAGTATCTGCTCCAGTCACGAAAAAAACATTTATCATACGTATCCCCAAACGGAGACTTCCTTGTCTTCAAAAATAGTTATGCTGATTGAAAAATACGCAATCATCGGATAAAAGGTGTAAAAAACGCAACATTTTTTTTATCCCTCCAATTTATTATGAATCCGGTTCCGAAATTTGTATTTATCATTCCCTATCGGGATCGCAAAAATCATCTGTTATTATTTGAGCGCCAAATGAAATATGTATTAGAGGATATCGATCCCGCGGAATATAGAATCATATACGCGCATCAATGTGACACTCGATCCTTTAACCGTGGTGCCATGAAAAATATTGGATTTTTAGCTATGAAAAAAGAATACCCCAAAGATTATCTATCGATGACATTCGTATTTCATGACGTGGATACCATGCCTTATATTAAAAATACATTTGATTATAAAACGGTATCTGGTGTAGTGAAACACTTTTATGGATTCCAATTTGCTTTAGGTGGAATTGTTTCCATCACGGGTCATGATTTCGAAAAAGTAAACGGGTTCCCTAATTTTTGGGCATGGGGATATGAAGATAATGAGTTACAACGCAGGGTGTTGCGAGCAGGTATCATCATTGACCGAAGCCAATTCTATTATATCAATCACGATGCGATTCTACAGATTTTTCATGGAAAAAACAGACAAGTAAATCGCGGAGAAGCAGACAAATACAAATATCAAACATTTGCTGGATTAAACGTTGTGAATAAAACAGAATACACATTCGATATATCTACGGGGTTTTTAAATATAACGAACTTTACGGTAGGCAGTGAAGAAAACAAGAGACTCTCGAGCGTATTTGATTTAACCACTGCCCCCGCACCATTTCAATCAAGACCAACTCCTGTTATGAAACAAAACATTTCCATAATGAATAAAAATAATAGTCTCGATCGTATGAACGATAATGTGAATACATATGTCAATAAAAGAAGAATCATTCTCAAAGAAGAAATTCATAATAATAATGTACAACCAACCAATCTTACGATGGTTAAAAAGACACGTCACGCAATGAAAGGGTTGGTTTTTTAAACCAGGTTCAATTCAAAATCGGGAAAAATTTATACGTTAATCCATATTCGTCTTCGGTTTCCCAAATACCAGAAATTTTCAAAATCAGCTTTTGACAATCGTCTACTTTCACTTTCCCGCTCAAAAGATGCGCTTCCATTTTGCGTATGGCTTTTTTCTTGACCTGTTTACGTTGCATATATTGAGACAATAATTCTTTTTCGATTTGTAATACCATATATTTCGTATCTTTTCGGTCGTCTATCTTTGTGCATCTTATAAAAACACTGTTCATCGTAAAATTGGCGTCTACATACACCAGTTTGGTAAAAACGCCGTCCATGATAATATTTGGTTTGGTATCTAAAAAGTGAAATCCGTTTGGTGAATAGCCATTTATATCCAATACCAAAACATTCATCGTTTCCTTTTGGAAGTGGAAGGTATTGTTTTATTTCCTTTTTTAGCAATTATTTCCAATATATATATGTCTATATCCTATATATATTTTAATGGGACCTGTCTTGTGGAAAGGAAAAACATTTTCACAAGTGACTTCTACTATGATTCGAAATAATGCTTCTCCCCCGAATGACGATGCTATTTATCACCCGCTTCCTTGGAAACATTACCGCAAAGAAATTCATTTGGCTCATTCGTCGACACATTCGTCTTTTCATGCAATGCTCGATTTCGAGACACCTGGAGGTACGATTGTTACTCAGGAGACGTCCGACGTATGTACTCCTTATTCTACTACCATCGATACGCTCGTGCCCAAATGCGTTCCGATTGTTGCCAATACTTCCCAAAAATATTTGCAAAATCTGTCTCCCCAAAATGATGCTCGACGTCGGGTACGTAGTAGTGGTATGGTTAGACCACGCTATAAACCGGAACAAAACAATGCGCCCGAATATCACGTGAATGCAGAACAATATTTGCGCAGTCGCAATAAAACGTTTCAACAGAACCAATTCCATTCTCTCAGAAGTGGAAATAGCGACGCAGTTCCGGGTACGATCGAAGCTTCCAAAAATACATATGCGTCGAACAGCAATCAATATTGCGGAACAAATTTCAAAACGGATTATGTCCCAGTGTATTATAAACCCAATAATTCTACTTTCGCAACACAAGGTGCAGTCGACTCCAGTTTACGTTTGGAACGTTTGAAATTGTTAACCGCTCAACGGAATGGAGACAAAAAAGATGTTCCTCTCATAAACTCGAGATATACTCTGAAAGATAAAATCGGATATCCTAATACGTGTACGCCTATATTTTCTCCTGTGAACTTGCAACGCAGTACGGTATGTTGAACGCAGTACGGTATGTTGATTACTTCGTGTGAATTATTTCCATGGCATCCATACATCATGTATTGGAACACGAAATTTCGCACACCATTCGATACACTTTTGAATATCTTGTTTCGAAGTAAAATTGTGTTTGGAATGTTCCAACGCAGAAAGAACATAACTCATTTGTTCTAATCGGGGTTGCCCGAAAATCGAGTTGATTTCCTCTATTTTTCCTATAAAATAGAGGGGAATTGGATCCTGGAAAATGCGATCCAGTTTAAGTTCCATTCTTGTACAGTAATTTAAATTTTCTATCATGGTCAAACACGTTTCGTCCAACTCTTCCAATAAAAACCCTTTACAGACCATGAACTTTTCACTAGAGGCAATATCGTTCACGCTCGGTTTGATGAAATATGTTTTTTCGTAAAAATGAGACAAAAAATAAATAATGTCGAGAGATAATTCTGAAAACGTGTCTCCTAACTTTATTATAAAGGTTCCGTTGCGTTTTTGTCGACACAAAGAATAACAAATAAAATCGATGGTCGCGATGCAAGAATCGTATTCCGAATCTTCCGCATTGGTACAATCTGCCGTGATTAAATGAAACTTTTTCTGGCAATCCAATCCTTGTATTTCGTGTGTGTCATTAATAACCCGAAAGCCTTGGCCCCTTTTTTTTCGAATATATTGTATTGCTTGTATCATGGCTGGCGCATTTTCTCCCATATGACAAGTATTTATCGCATTCGAATCCCAAGACAATCTTAACAAATCCACTATTTCAATAAATTCATATACTCCCGCGCTACTTGCTTGAATGTTGGCAATGCAGGATTGATTCTTGTTCGTATACAACCAAATATATGGGTTGTGATGAAAAAAAGAAATGTCTTTGGTTTTTTGTTTTAATTCTTGCAAATACGAATAAAACGAGGGACTATACAAAATAGGATCTTGGTTCGAAAATCGACCACTCACTTTATCAAATGAAATAAACGTTCTGGGAAAAACATAAAATACCATCGATGTATTGCGTTTGGAATTTTGCTTGAACATTTTCTTCTTTGTCTTTCGCGACTAAGGTTTATACCATTTTTTTGGTGAGCTTTTTTCTTCGATTTTTAGATTTTCTGGATTTTCTTCGAGATTTTCGGCCTTTTCTTCGAGATTTTCCACCAGCTGGTGGGTTTAACCAAGATTTTACAGTACCAATTG
>Ga0209550_10001412_pt1 | contig 23001 bp, 26 predicted proteins | sample LauGreSuBDMM15SN_2_FD_187567 | JGI IMG/M metagenome (GOLD analysis project Ga0209550, IMG submission 187567) | Freshwater lake microbial communities from Lake Michigan, USA - Su13.BD.MM15.SN (SPAdes) (version 5) | ecosystem: Environmental > Aquatic > Freshwater > Lake | place: Lake Michigan... | reverse complement strand
AGCGTTTTGCGCAGCTGAATAAGGAATATAAAGACCTCACCAAGATTGTGGATGAGTATAAGATTTACCGCAATTTGGTGAGTAATATTGAGGCCAATAGGCAAATTTTAGCTGCCGAGAAGGATGAAGAAATGCGGGAAATGGCTAAGATGGACTTGGATGAGTTGTTGGTGGCTAAGGAGGCGAAGGAAGAGGAGATTCGGGTGATGTTGATTCCGAAAGATCCGGAAGATGCTAAGAATGCTATTTTGGAGATTCGTGGTGGTACGGGTGGCGATGAGGCGGCTTTATTTGCCGGCGATTTGTACCGCATGTACATGCGTTTTTGTGAGCGTAAGGGCTGGAAAATTCAGGTGATGGACGTAACAGAAGGTTCGGCAGGTGGCTATAAAGAGGTGGTGTTGGAGATAACGGGCGAAGATGCCTATGGGCAGTTGAAATACGAAAGTGGGGTGCACCGTGTACAGCGTGTACCCGATACCGAAACGCAAGGCAGGGTGCATACCTCTGCGGCTAGCGTGGTGGTATTGCCCGAGGCCGATGAGTTTGATGTGCAGGTGAATATGAACGATATCCGTAAGGATTTGTTTTGTTCCTCGGGCCCGGGTGGACAATCGGTAAACACCACCTATTCAGCGGTTCGTTTAACACACATTCCTACAGGTATTGTGGCGCAATGCCAAGATGAGAAATCGCAGATGAAGAATTTTGATAAGGCTTTATCGGTTTTACGTAGCCGTATTTACGAAATGGAGTTGGCTAAAAAGAACGAAGAAATGTCTAAAAAGCGTAAAACCATGGTGGCTACTGGCGACCGTTCTGCTAAAATACGCACCTATAATTACCCGCAGGGTAGGGTTACCGAACACCGCATTGGTTTAACCATTTATAATTTGCCTGAGGTGATGAATGGCAGCATTCAAGATGTAATTGATGCGCTACAATTGGCCGAAAATGCCGAAAAAATGAAAGAGGGTACGGTTGCTTAATTTTTTACATTATTTGTTGCACACATTGTTTTAATGCGCTATATTTGCCCTCTCTTTTGGGGAAACTGGCCCTTAAGATGTTCTTTATAATATGATCTTGTAGCTCAGCCGGTAGAGCATAACACTTTTAATGTTGGGGTCCTGGGTTCGAATCCCAGCGGGATCACTTTTTTTAGGACCGGTAGTTCAGCTGGTTAGAATGCCGCCCTGTCACGGCGGAGGTCGCGGGTTCGAGTCCCGTCCGGTCCGCAATTAACATGATTAAATCCCTGTAAATGAATAATTTACGGGGATTTTTGTTTTACAGGTACAACATAGGTACAACAATTTTCAATTTCTTTTCCCTGCGCTCTTTTTATTTGCTTTGTGCAAATCTGCTTAGGCCGTTTTCCTCTTGACTAGTGTACTTTGGAAATACTCCATTGTCCATGTGTGAGGAGAGGTATCCTCCATGGCCAATATTTGCCACTTCAACTCGTAACTTACATTGTTAGGTGCTATTCTTCATATATAGCATTAAGCTACTTTTAGTAAAGTTGACTTTATGTATAGATTATTTCTGTTTTAGTATAATTTATTGAACTGAGTTACGCTTTTGTATTAACTTAGTTGGAAACCTAACCTAAAAGCATAAGTATCCTAAAATAAATTGGCTAGTGTTTTTTTAGCTCCTTGCCACTTAAACGATAGAGATAATACCACGTGTTCTCCCAATTAATCTGATTATCAGGAAATTCTCTCTTGATGAAATAGGCAATCTCTATGGTAAACATAGGCATAGACCAGTTATTATAAGCTAAGCTTACTAGGAATGTCGAAACACCATCTAACTCATCGTAAGGTCTAGTTTCTAACAGTGTATCGTGATAGATGTCAGCCAATACATAGCGTTCTGGTACATTTTTAATTAAGCCAAATTCATTATTAACAAACATAATAATACTTCTTTGTGCTGGGAGGTGATCAATACTTAACATACTATTTAAAATTAAAAGGTGAATAAAATGGGTGGTGCTATCTGCCTCTTATGAAGGAAGTCTAAAGTAACACCGTAAATTGATTTTTGAGTTAGGAATGGGCAATAAACCCATACTTAATAAGAGGCATATCTTGTCCTTTTTTAGGGTGCGGCCTAAGTTATAAATATAACATATTTTATTGATAAAAACAAGCTAATTAACTGATTATGAAACTTTTATACTAACTAAAATAATTATAACCTTCCAATTTTAATTAGTTGTCAATAACGAGTTTGATTAGAGAAGAACTATCTCCTTAATATAGCAATGTCTAGGCTAATCAAATTCGTTATTTTTTCCTATCTGAAGGAGCTTAGGGTACTCCCCATTAAAACCCCACCAACAATCTGCAGCACCAGGGTATCCCCCTGGGTGCATTAATCAACATCATTATTTCATTTTAAAAAAATTAACATGGTTACAGTAAGTAATTATGCACTTCGTGTGCGTAAAGATGGAAGCACCTTTGTGGTGCTAGAATTAACAGGTGGTTTGGAAATCATCCAATCCAGTAACACAGGTAAACACTATGCAACAGTAAGGAAGTGTACTATTCCCAGCACCTTTTCTGAAGAGGTTGCAAAAATTATGGTGGGTGAATCCATACCTGGAAACATCGTGAAGGAGGAAGTGGATGCTTATGAGTACAAGAACCAACGTACTGGTGAGCTGATGCTTCTCAATCACTCCTATGCTTTCCAACCTGAAGGAGCTACAAACACCATTGGTCAAACCAAGGTGATGGAAATGGAACTAGCCTAGGGCTAGCAAATCAACTATTGAAGGACAGGAATCAATTTTCTGTCCTTCTTTTTTTACCTATTCATATAGAAAACCATGAATTATAAACCAAGAATCAAAAATTACGATAGTCAATCCCTTATGCTTATTAACGCTAAAGGAAGATTAAGAAGACTTTATACCCCTTTTAGAGTACAAACAATTCAGCCAGTAGGAATCATTAAAACCAATAGTATTGTATATGTAACAGCTGTTATTCATGACGAACAAGCAAAACTGCTATATAGAATCCTCAATAACTGGATACCCTACCATCAATTCCAACTTATCACACTTTACTAAATGGAAACCCTATCAGAAATACAAGTGAGCTATAAACCAGGTTTACGCAGCTCCCAAACAATTAATAACTCCAAAGAGGCATTCGACATATTAGACACCCTATTTCCTCAAGAGACCATTGCATTACAAGAACAATTTGTGGTGCTGTATTTGAATAGAGCAAACAAAGTGATAGGTTCTTATGAGCTCTCCAAAGGAGGCATTACAGCCACGATAGCTGATATTCGAATCATCTTATCAGTTGCTTTGAAAACGCTTGCTACAGGGCTTATATTAGCCCACAATCACCCTTCAGGAAACCTCAAACCTTCAGAAGCTGATGTAAACCTCACCAACAAGATAAAAGAAGCTGCAAAACTCATGGATATTCAAGTGCTGGATCACCTAATTCTAGCTGAAGGTGACTATTTTAGTTTTGCTGATGAGGGAATGATAGGGTAATTTGTCCTAGTAAACTAAACAGAAGCCAAAGTGTAACATCAACGACATCTTAGACATCCGACATTATCTATTCTGATGTCGAATGTCGTAAAATGCCACATGTTATTGGTGTTCCGGTAATTCTTATATTTCTATTTATTGTCGAAGTTTATGAGGGTATTCTAACTCTGTTGTACCGAGGGTAAGAGTGCTGGATGAAATGCATGGGAGGGTGATTGGGTAGCCCTCCCATACAGGTTTATCCAGGGAAACATTTCTTACTATTCTCTTCGAGAAGACGCTGAGCTTGAACAAGCATTTTCAATACATTATCAGTAGCATCTTCATAAGAGGCCAAAGATATTGCCACTAGTTTATAATCTCGCATTTGGTTTGCCTCATTATAAACTTGATCCCAATTAACGACAATATGCTCAAAGTAGTTTTTACAATGGGTCCTAATTCGATTTAGGGAGAAACCCTCTAGTGGCTCACCCTCAGAGATTCTAAGAATCCTAAGCAGTACTTCATCTGGTATGGAGTTGATTCCTGTCCAACTTTTTCTGGGTAGTGGATATGGAAAAGAGTCATCCTTAGGGTCAAGCGCTTTTTTAATAAAGTGTTTCCCCGTTTCTACTTCTTCAATCAAAGTAGAGAGAAGTTCAGCACCAAGAAGACTATAATTCTTTCTAGATATCATTTCTGCCCTAGATGAGAGTAAATAATAAGAAATTATCGCCACTAGGAATGGCATAAGGAAGTTTTTTAGAAGCTCTATTTCAAAGTCGTTTGACATAATAATGCTCATAAAAGTCATGTTTTAAAGTTGAAAGAGGTTATTCTAGGCTTGGCATTAGTTTTCAGAGTTACATAAATAATTTTGCCTACTTCTTTATCATCTTTCTTAATCCTCACCAGTACTTTCAAAGAATCGTTGGGAGCTATTTTCTCTGAGGCCTTTAGGTTAAGCGCCGTACACTCACAACTAGAAGTAAAATCTTCAATCACCAGAGAGTCGGTTCCCAAATTGGCAATAGTAAAGCTCCTAATAGAGTCTGCCGTATTTTTCAAGCCATCAATATTTACTTGAATAGCCGGTTTCTTAGTACATGATACGAGGATAAACAATATCAAGCAGCATAATAAAAGAGTATTTTTCATAATGTTTTTTAGATAAATGACTATGATATATCAGGTTGAGTTCCAGTGCATCTTTCTCTGCATGACTCTGTGCCAAACAGGCCACACATTTCTTTATTATCGTCAATATGGCAATCCCTTACCTCGCAATAATTACCTAGACCTGGACACCCTAAGTCATACTTGCATGTACAATTACTACTTGGTGCTACAGCTACTAGAGGAGCTATCATAGTGTCATCAAAATTGGAGATTGTCATCCCGTCATTTAGGTAAGGACTTTCGATCAAGATATTTAATTGAGCCTTATTAAAATGATTGCTAAAATATGGTAGATTGTTTCGAAGAAACGTTGCACCAATTTCAGGATGTTTTAAAAGTGTTGCGATACCATTTTTAAGTAAGACCTCCTTTATCTGAAGTACAATTTTTCTCTGTTCACTAGTAAATCTCTCATTCTTGTTTGTTAAAATAAAGTTCAACTTTGTTCTCCAGAGGATTTCTCTTTCAGGAACGGAAAGCAATGCCTGAGCCTGCTTTAGCTCCTGTAATGTTGGCTGTGAGATAACTTCTTGGGTTAAATCTGAAAGCCGGTCAATAGCTAAGCTATTTTCTTTCTTGCATGATGCAATCAATACACTAGTACTAAGTGTAATCAATAAGATAATAGGTTTAAGGTTCATAACTGTTAGGATTAGTTTGAGTTTAAGATTTCCTTAAAGGAACCATTCAGTCCCTCAAAACAAAAATAATTTTTACGAAAAGGTCTATTTGCTATATAAATCGGTGTAAAAGCTATTTAAACACTGGCTTAAAGAATATGCGTGTCTTAAAAAATGAAAATTACTTGTAAAGTTAACTTTACATTTATACCTTTGAGTGTCACAAATTAAAACCAACAATATGAAAAGCCTATTATTGCCCAACAAATTCAAAAAAAGAGGAGTGTACCTCTTCCTCTCGGGATTTATCCTTTGGTGCGGAGTACAACTAGGGCTACTCCACCCCCTGTTGCAAGCCACAACTAATCCTCAGTTACTAAAAAGTGTGCTGCTGATAACAGCCTTTTTTAGTGCCCTTTCAGGGTTCTATGCCGCTATCTTCTCAAAAGAAAAAGTAGAAGATGAATTTATAGAAGCACTCAGACTACGGTCATTCCAACTAAGTTCTATTTGTCAGTTTTTCTATTTCTCCTTTTCATTTTTGGCAATGCTTCTATGCAAACTAGAACCTAGAGGAGATGGTGGCATGCTTAACATCGTACTAGTAGGCGTTTTAGTTTATTGGTTAGTATACATTTCTTATTTCCATTTTTGCCTAATTAAAAATAGTGTAGGCACCCATGAAGAATAAGGTAAAAGAATACCGCATGCAATTGGGCCTAACTCAGCAAGAAATGGCCGATAAACTCTGCATATCCCGACAATCTATTTTCTCGATAGAAACTGGGAAATACATACCCTCTACCACCTTAGCACTTAAAATGGCAAAGCTCTTTAGAAAGAAAGTAGAAGAAGTGTTTTCGTTAGAAGAAGAAGACTAAAAACAATTGTTTTAAAGGCTGTTCCACCCTCTTTGCACAAGCAGAGAGGTTTTTTTCCAAGCCAATTGCTAAAAATTTCTTTGGAATACAAATTAGTTGCATTCCGGCAATTTCAGAAGGTTGTCGTCCTCTGTATCGTTTGGGTTGGTTTTTACATACTTGTTACCCTTACTGCTTATTGCAGTGATTAACTTCACTCTACTATTATTCTTTTCTACATAGGCATAGCCGCCTTCTTTAACAAATTCATACATCTGGATTCTACTAGAACTCCCACTTTTTTGAGTTAGGTCGTCAATCCATCTAAGTGATGAAATGGCTTCACAAGGATTCTCATGATTGCCATTCTCTTTCTTAATACATTTAATTTTAATTGCCATAATTTCTTTTTTAAATGTAAATCTAAGTTCAAGTCCGTTATGTATAGCTTTTCGGTATTTTGGAAAAATTTATTGGCCTGAGTAAGGCTATCTTTTATAGGTTTTAGTTTGTTTTAAAATGCCAAAACAAATATAGAGTAAGCGCTATAGCAAACATGCTAAGCACAGGGTTGATTAGGGGTTTCATCTTTTGCAAGAAACTTAAATTCTTATTTTCTTCAGTGATTTTCATCAATGTGTAAAATCGGTACAGCATTAAGGCTATTGAAATAAACAATCCAAAGGGGAATACATACGGCTTATAATTCTCTTGAACCACCGTATGTACGAAGAAAATGAGCCCCAAAAAAACAAAATATAATAATTTGTAATGTTTCATATTTAATTAAAATTGTGATAGGATGTAATCAATGCTTCCTTAGTATCAAATTATGGTTAATATGTAAAAATATATTATAATACTAAGAGAAGCATTGGCTAGAAGTATTTTTACATTAGATTATTCAGGCAATTATTTAAATCCACGGTTGCATCACCCCTACAATTGTGATAGGAAATCATACAGCCAACAGCAACTATTCCTCCTCCTATTCCTCCAGTTAATCCTGCAGTAGCGATGGCAATACCAGAACATATAAAATAATCACGATCGCATCTTGACATTTCTAGATTGTAGGTGTTTTGGCATTGCGTAGGCCCACCCTGTGCAGGTGCTGAAAACCCTACTATAGAACTTGGACTACTCCAGCTATTATCCAAAGCTTTAGATACTTTTAAATTTCTTTCATCTAAACTAAGCTGGTAGAAACTCGGGGTTAGTTCTCTGAATTCATTTTGAATAGTACTCACTTCTTTGAGTATAGTAATCAATTCTTTAGGATTACTCACTCCAACTCCTTTTAATATAACCTCAAGAGAACTTTCATTCTTACATGCTGTCGCAGATTGGAAGAATTTATCATCGAGTTTGAGATTTTTATACTTGTTTAAAATCAACTTCAATCTCCTTGTGTGGGCAAGCATTTTTTGAGAATAGATAAATAGATTTTGATCAACGTCCTCTTTTTTAACAGCAGCTGTTGTATTCATTTTTACGATTGATTTTGGAGCTATGCTCTGTTTAAATTCATCTTTTGCGCAAGATGAAATCAGGCAAAGGAATACAAGAGAAAATACTAAGAATTTTATGTAATTAAAAATAGTTTTCATAATATTAGGTTTGATTATTATTTGTTTTTTAAACAAGATATCTCCCCCAATATGATCTTCCAATATTATTATACCTAAGTATACATTTACTATATAGATACGCCTATTTTCTATATTAACAGAAGTTGATATATTTTTAGTTCAGCCTACATTTGTGTTGCACCAACATGAATATTATGAAACTAAGCCCCCTAAAACAGGTACTCTGCCGTACCCCCGCATTTGCAGTACATGCCCCATTATTTGCTGCATGGAATGAACTCAAAGAAATAATTAAAAGCACCTCTCCCAACTTTTACCAGGTAATTGCTCATACACAGCCCTCAGATTGGGAGCAATTAGAAGATAGAGTAAGGTTTACTCTATGGAAATATTTTAACCGTTCTCGATGCAGAGCCACCCCTTTTGGCGCCTTCGCGTCCTTTAGCCTGCTGCCCTTAGTCCCTAAGGCTAGCCCCCTGTACCTGGCTGAAAAGCTGGTAACGCACCATTTTATAGATTGGGATGAAAAAGAGCAAATTACCAAAAGTGCCCTAGCGCCCCATCACAAACTCATAGCCAATGCAACAGCCTACAGCATTGGGGATGAGCTACGCTACATTATCCACATTAAGGGGCAATTTCAACTCTCCTCGATAGAACTATTTCCGGAGCTGAATACCCTATTGGCCTTTTGCCAAGTGCCCCAAGCAGCAGCAGCTATATGCGCCCAATTAGCAGAACAACATCAACTAGATAGCAAAAGCACTATCGCACTACTAGAACAATTACAGGACGCCCAAATCTTGTTCGATGAGCAGTATCCCAATATTAGTGGCCAAGAATATTTTAGTAGAATAGGCTACCACCAAGCACTAAGCTCAGAAACCTACCTCATTTCAGAAAGACCCTATAAAACAGGTGCTCTTGGCGAAGAAGTACTTAAGCACTTGCCCGAATTTTTAGCATGGATGTCTCTAGTACTGCCCACAAACGAATCTGTAGAGCTAAACACCTTTAAAAACGCCTTTCTCAAAAAATACGAAGGCAAAGAAATACCTCTAAGCATCGCCCTAGATCCCGAACTAGGCATAGGCTATGGCAACTTGGAACAAGCCGGAAAAGAACAAGAACTCATTGCCTTCTTGCAAGACGCAGCTAGCAAAAACCACACAAGCCCCAGAATTGGCTACGGCATCTTTCAACAATTTTTACTCCGAGAAATCAATAAAGGCCAGCCCATTGCTCTCGAAAAATTTCACCCTGAAACCAACAAAACAGTAGCCCCCAAGCTCCCCAATAGCCTAAACGTATTGCTTCATTTTTTCGAGAACCTGCCGGTTATTCATAGTGCTGGAGGGGCATCAGCCAATGCGCTATTAGGGCGCTTTACCCTGGCATCTGCCTCCTTAGAAAACTTTTGCCGTTTCATTGCAAACCTCGAGCAAGAAGCCAACCCCGAGGTGCTATTCTTCGATATTGCCTACCAAGCAGAAAAACACATAGACAATGTAAACCGAAGAAAAAAAGTCTACGAACAGGAGCTGCCCATTTTAACCTGGTCCGAAAACCAAGCCCCACTTTATGTAGAAGATATCTTGCTCTCTGTGCAGCAGAACGAGCTGGTATTGCGCTCTAAAAGCCACAACATGAGGTTGGTGCCTAGATTGCCTACCGCCTATAACTACAGCCGCTCCGATTTATCTCTTTACCGTTTCCTCTGTGATTTACAACAGCAGCACCTACACTGCCAGTTATCTTTTCAGCTATCCGATTTCTTCTCAGATTTAGACCATTATCCCCGAGCAAGCTATAAGGGCATCATCGTATCTCCCGAAACTTGGCTGGTGCCCGAAGACCTTCCTGCTCAACCACGGCCCTTGGCACAATGGCTGGCTGAAAAGGGAATTCAGCAGACCTTTAAATGTGGTAAAGCCGATCATTTACTATGTTTTAATCCACAGTCAGAAGAAGATAACTGGGCCTTTGCGCAGTACCTTCAACAACATCAACATGAAAAAGTTTACATCTGGGAAGCCCTGATAGACGACTCTACGATGCTAAACGATGAATCTGGCAAGGCCTATGTTGCAGAATACGTGCTTAGCTATGCACACCACCAACAAGTATATCAGCCCCTGCATAAACTTGCTGCAGCTAGTACGACAATCTTGGTAGAAGAGCAGGTAAAAATGCCCGGCGAAGATTGGCTTTACCTCGAAATTTATGGCCACCAAGCCCGAGCAAACGCCCTGCTCTTAGGCCCTATACTAGAATGTATAAACGCCCACGAGTACGCCATTAGCAAATGGTTTTTTATTAGATATACCGATCCTAGCCCACACTTAAGGCTACGTATGCACTTAAAAAAACCCCAACATCTAGGCGAACTACTTAGCGCCTTCTCGAGCCAATTAAAACCACAAGTACTATCGGGCATGATTAGAGAAGTACAAGTAAGAACCTATTACCAAGAAGCCAGGCGCTATGGGCCTAAGCGCATGGAACTAATCGAATCTATTTTCCATCGAGATAGTATCTACGTGCTCGATCTTCTGCAACAAATAACCGAGCTCGAAGAACTCCATGCCAATACCCTCAGCTACCTAGAGCAGTGCTGTACGGAAGCCTACCCCGATATAGAGGAGCAAGTGGCTTTTGCTAAAAAAGGTGCAGATGCCTTTACAAAAGAGTGCAACTTAGAAGCAGAACATTTCCGAAAAATAAACCTCCAATATAAAGTCTTAAGAGACAAAATTAGGGATCCTTTGTTTAGTACAACGGAACCAGACTTGGCGGACCGCAGTTTAAGAAACCAAGCCTTAAAGACTTGTGAAAACGATTCAGAGCGACACCAACTTTTAGGTGATTTAATTCACATGCACATCAATAGAGTGTTTTCAGATCATCAGCGTATACACGAAGCCCTGTTGTACCAATACCTAGCACAACACCTAAAAGCTAAAAGAGCTATTGCATTCGCTCAACGGGAATACTCAGCATAGTTTCAAAGAGTTTCTCTGTACTGGTGCTATACGAGAATTGTGCATCTTCAGCATAGCTTGTTTTTAGGCGCTGTTCAACATTAGCCAAGCCCTGTTTGTGAGTGGAAGATAAAGATGCAGCATTGCAAAGATTAGCAGTTTGGATATAAAATCGCCCCTCTTTAACAAGCAACTGAATACTTGCGGTATTCGATTTGTTTTGCAAATCGCCATGCTTAAACATATTTTCTACCAAGGTTAACAACACCAGCGGTATAATTTTTAGTCCCTGAACTTTGGGGCTTACCTTCAACTCTAGGTTCAGTTCATTGTGCTTGCGTACTTGGTTAATATAAATAAGTTCTCTTACTTGGGCAATTTCATCTTGTAAAAATACTTCGTGCCCAGCTTGCCCAGCATCTAGGGCATAGCGCATCATGGTGGCCAAGCTAATAATGGTAGCACCTGCTTTAGGCGATTTCGTATTTACTTCATGATAAACAAAATCGAGGGTATTGAAAAGAAAATGCGGATTTATTTGCGCTTGCAAGAAGGCATTTTGGGCGCCTATTAATTCTTTTTCTATCTGTTGCATTCTGATTTCTTCCTCCAGCTTTTGTTTCTCTAGTTCGTTGCTTCTCTTTTTTTCTTTTAGATAAGTCTTCAGGTAATAATAGCCGGTAGCAAAGCCAAGAAAATATAAACCTCGATAAATACTTCGTAAAACGTAAATTCTTAAATCTGAATTATCAGTGGCTATTTTAGAAACAATTAGAATGTTTTCTACTAAGTAGTGTAAAAGAACGTATAAATTACACCACAGAACTACGAGAAGAATAATCTTTACCAAAAAATAAGACTTCTGTTTCGCTATCCACTCCAATCCGAGATCGGTATAGAGATAGAACAAAAGAATAGTAACCGGATAGTGAACAGCATAAGATGCCGGATTTTGTGATACCCCTAAAAGGATACGTACAAATACTGTTTCATATAAAATGAAACATGTCCACGAAATAATATGAAATTTCTTGTTATTGATTATTTGTAGGAACTGAATCATCATGAAAATCGTGGCTTTTAAATAGTATTATGACCTTTATGTATAAAAAAGTAGAGTAGTAAACGGTTTCCTTTTATGTTTCAAAAAAAAAGTTATGAAACATAAAAAATTCGATCTAAAAACTGCAGTGTTGTTCAATTACAGCAACAAAGGGAACTCTAATCAAAAATTAAAAAAGTCTGATGATCCAACCTTAACTCTGGCTACTATCACTGCGACACAAGTTGTACTAAATCGCTAGTACACTTTAAGGCTGGGGTGTGAGCATCCCGGCCTTAATTGTTTTTAGATTTAAAAATTCCGCAAACTTTTTTCGATAGTTTTCTCCTACAGTAACCTTCATTCCATCGTCAAGTTCCAGTGTATTGCCCTCAATCACTTTTATATGGCTGGTTTGTATGATAAAGCTACGGTGTACTTTTATGAAGTTAGGGCGCTTGCTTAATAGCTTCCACATATCACTTAATGACATATAAGTAACTACATTATTAGTAGGGGTATAAATTTTAATGTAGTTTAAATTGCTCTCTACTGCTCGAATCTCATTAAATATAATCTTCACCATTTTCAAATTATCAGTCCTGCTTTTTATGAAGAAATAATCTTGTTCAACATCATACATATCTTGTAAGCTCAGTTTCTGAATGGTATCTAAAAATTTGGTTAATGAATAGGGTTTAAGCAGATACGCATCGGCTTGCACTTCAAAGGCATCGTATGCGTACTTTGAGTGGCCTGTAGTAAACACTAGCTTTTTAGTTTTGTTCCTAATAAGGCTGGCTAATTCTACCCCAGATAGCTTGGGCATGTTTACATCTAATAAAACTAAGTCAACTGAATCAGAATTATTAATGGCAGTTAAAGCCTCAATTGGATCTAAGTAAGCCCCTACAATTTCTATATCCGGTAAGTGACTTAGATAGTTTCTAAGGGCTGCCAGGGCATGGGGTTCGTCATCAATAAGAATACAAGAAAACATAATTTTTAAGTGATTAGTGCTTTAGCTTAAATATAGCAGGTTTATTTACTAATGTTTAAACATTTTTAAAACACACCATCAAACTTACTCGAAAGCTACTAGGGTACTAAAAGCTAATTGCCATCGATTTTTAGTTAATTTAAAAAAGTAAAGACCATCTGTATGGCATTCAAAACCGCAGAATTTGCTAAGAAATAGCATCACTACGGTACGGTCCTCATTAAAAAGAGGAAAGAAAAAATAATTTCTTGAAAAATTACGTTCAAGTGCTGTTTTTAGTAATTTAATATCTGCTTCTGTAATGAGTCTCTTTCGGATAGACTTTTTAAAAGAGTTGGAGTCTAATTTGCAGATATTAATATGATCCACTTGTGACCGCATGAATGCTAGATCGTTTCCACCAACATGTTGTTCTAAAATAAATCCATTATCTCTCTTTTCTATAGACATTGCTGCGTTAAGAAATTCTTGTGTGAGGTATTCTCTGAGTTTTGTCTTAGCTTGATCATTGCAAATGAGATCGCTAACAATGAGTACCCGCTTATTCTCCGTGTAGTATTGATTAAGTAAATCGTAACCTAATCTTTTTTGCTGAACAGTTTGCCCAATACAGAACGAACAGCATAATAGGACTAAAGTACCATTTAAGAATAGAATGCGTTTCATTGTATTTTGAATTTCTATTTATTAATCCACCTAATTTAAGATTTTATATTTGTTTACTGTTCAATAGCTAGAGGTAGATTGCATAAAGTGTAACTGTTAAATTTTAATAAGAAGAATTAAAATTTAACTTTTCACGATTTGATAATAATAGCACTGCTCCCAAGTATTGTGCTTAGCCTTTCTATAAATAAGCATGCCTGTTTCGCCACTAGAGTTGATATGGTAGAAAAAAGCATAGTTTCCATCCAGTGTAAATAGTGGCGGGAAAAACACATGCTGGGTAGCACTCCTACGAATTAATTCCAATTGAGCATCAAAGCTTCTAGCCTCGGTAATTCTTAATTGATTCGCTGGTACGCCTAGCTTGAAAGAATTCAGAGAGTTCACTTGGCTCCAATACGAATACTGCTCCAGTAAATAATCTTTATTGCTTATGTTTAGCTCGGGGGCTAGCTCTTTTGGAAGATATGGGCCTAGTGTGAGAAAGTCGTCTAGAAAAAATTCTTTAACCGCAGTGTATCTTAAGATTTTAGGCACCACTTCATCCTGTTCTTGCATCAATCTTGGCACAACATTCCGCATAAATCTGTACGCATTCCTTTCATAGCTTTGCGCAAATACGTGATTTGTTGAGCTAATGATTATTAATGGAATGATTAAAAAATATTTTTGCATCTGAGTATAGGTAAAATTAAAGAATAGTTTACTCCACAGGTTGAACTGACTGACAGTTTGGGCTACCAGCGAGATTTGCTGCATAATCACCTGCAATACGTTTTAGTTCTTCTTTAGTCATACTTCCACCATTATAGTAAAAAATTTCTCTATTGGCAAATAAGGAGGTCTCTCTGGATACACCAAACCAAGTTAGTGCCATTGCATCTCGTGGGCTAGTACCATAAAGATTGGTTAAGTAATTCGCCATTATATCAAGATATTTATCTACTAAGATGCTATGCTCTAAGAGTTGACTCATTGAACTATTATTAGCTATGAAACCTATATATGCATGAATAATTTCGTGCAATATTAGCTCAGTTGCATATTCTTTACTTGTTTGAGGTAAAAACTCTCGATCTAGATAAATAGTAGCTTTGAATATACCAGTTCCATCAGGTTTAAGGTTCAAAGAACTTGCAGGAGCTGAAGAAATCAAGTTTGAGGGATCCGAATCAACGATAGTCACCTGAACAAGTGTTGATTTATCTAGTGCTGTAATTATTTCTGCAGCCTTCCCAGCTACATTGCTATTTTTAAGATCTGATACAAGTTTTTGAATACAGGGGTTGGTCACTTTGTTTAATATTTCCGAATAATTAATAGAACCAGACTCTGGGCTACTGCCACCACCACTAACAGCCCCTCCAGACCCATAGTCGACTCCGGTTGTACTTCCCGTACCAGTTCCCGGATCAGAATTAGGAGTTCCATCTGTATCAGAAGTGGTCGTAAAACATTTATTATAAGTTAGAGTTATCGGAGGACAATTAGTCCCACCATCTAAACACCAAATTACCTGCCACGAACTATCAAAACATACCTGACCAACATTTGCTACTGAGTTTACTATTACATTGCCATATCCGGTTGACAATAAATTTAATCTCAATATCTTACCATTAGATTGTTTAAAGTAATATTTTAGTGGATTCCCATCCCAATCTTCAACAGCTATGAGTCCACTAAAATTTCGATCATTAACATTATTCGTTTTGAGTAAAGACTCTTTATTGGGTAGTTTTTTGACAATTTCTGTATGCAGATTGCTATCTAAGTCTTTGTATATAAGTAAATAACTCAGCTTGTCAAGAGGAATCGTTGTTTTTGACCCTTCTGGGCTATATTTAACCGATTTATCATACTCTAGCGGTACATATACGGCTTGACCAAGAGAGATAATCCCTACTTCTGCCTTATCCCATTTGGCTATTTTGTTGGCATAATTTCCGATTCCTTTAATTGAGTCTGAAGAGTTAACTACTTGCTTTCTATTTTCAAGTTGGTTCTTGGCAGCTAAAACATATGGATGTATAGATGATACAAGTAAATCCTTTTGGCAGGAAGATAAGTAGGCTGAAGAAATAGCCAAAAGAGCAATGAATAGTCTCCTTAGTTTAAATGAGTTTCTGGTGATGTTTGCAAATAGTTTCATGTGATGAGTTTTCTTAAATACTTAATACAACTAAGTATCTGAAAACTCAAGCCTCATCGCTAAAACTTTATATATAACATCTAAATAACTATACAGAAAGTATATTTTGCTATACAAAACAGATTATTCGGTATATAGCCATTCGGGTGGTTAATAAAAGATACTATTTGTTGATACTCTAAAAAAAATGCCTTATTAGAAGATGAATATTGCATCAGAGAGAGGTGCAGCTTTCGTTTTTTTAGAGTAATTATATTAAAGATCCTGACTATTAACTAATATACTACTCTTCGACATTGTTCGACATTCGACACCCAAGTGTAGGTATGCCGAATGTCGATGCTGTCGCTAGTATTAGGTTAACTTATCAATATACACCACACGCCCTGTAGATTTTCTTTGGATGCGGTACTGATAGTTGCGTAGCCTATCGGCAAAGGTTTTTAAAGAGCAGGCCGTATAACCCGATTCCTTGCAATAATCCCGATAGTAGCTGTAAAGCGTTTTTAACGCAACATATTTATCCTGTGCTGTTGCGTAATTACCATCCTCAAGAAAGAGGTTTACGGAATCACTACTCAGCTTAAATTCCTTTACGGTGTTTGCAATTGCCTCACTCTTCGTAAACTCACTCTGTTCTAAGAGCCTTCTCATGCCATCTAAAATCCAGTTGAACACACCAGGAAGTTCATTAGCGATAATGGAATTAGCCAGATTTACATCTTTTTCCTCCTGGCTAATCATCTGATCAAAATGTATAATGATGAATCTTCTGAAAAAGCCAGTATTATTTTCGACATCTTTAGGCAACACGTTCGTATTAAATATCATCTTGGCATAATCAGTCAGCATAAAGGGTTTGCCATAAATCTGCCGAGCTTCAATAGGCTCTCCACTAACGAGCATTTTAAAGGTGGTGGTGTTCAGCCTAGTTGAAATCTCAGAAGCATAGTTTAATAACTTGCCGGTTAACATAGAGCGATGATAGCCTTTATCGTCCGTAAGGCTTTGCAAAGAAAAATTAGATACGTTATCTGGACCTAAGACCTTCATAATAATATCGAACATCACACTCTTGCCGTTGTGTCCATCCCCATACAGAATCAAAGCTTTTTCTAGCTTTAGTACGGAATTCTTAATGAATACATACCCTAAGTATTCTGCCAACACTTGTTGCTTGCTTTTATCGGGAAGCACCCGATCTAAATATGCTTGAAAACGTGGTGCATCAACAATTGGATCGTAGGGAAAGTCTAACTTATATAGCATGAAATCATTCGGGTCGAATGGTTTTAAGAATTGTTTCTCTCTGCTGATAACATAGGTGCCGTTGGCCAAATTGATTTTAGTTTCAGATAAATTACTTGTGGGGGGTGTAAACAAGCCTGCAGCATAAAATTGGCTATGCAGGTTATTCTTAAAGTTGAAGTGACGGGCTAAGAACCTATCGATATTAATCTTCTCTGCCGACTTGCCCAAGAAGCCTTTCAATTCATCCTCGGTAATCTTTTTCCAATGCGTGCCGGTGTACACATAGTACGAATTCCGATACCTAGCCATCGCCCAGTTATTCTTTTGGGAAACCTCCAGCACATAGTCTACGGTAATTACTACCAAGTCTTTCTCACTTAGGTTGGCATCATCAGTAATGTTCGCCGCTTCACGAGGAGATTGTGCGGTGATATGGGTTAACAATTCTTCTAAGATCTCAGCCGTTTCTTTTTCTTTTTCAGGATGACTGATTTGCAAAATTACGGGTCCATCCCCTTCACGATATTGGACTTTTGGCCCACGGATGCAGAATTTGCTCTCTTCTGTGGTTATTTCGTTATTACTGTTTATGGAGCCAGCATCCTGCCCCAAATCATCGAAAGGCTCCTCTAATAAGCCATTATTATTTTCTATATTCATTTTATTGTCTTTAGAAGGGGACACCTTTATAGGCTTACCCTTAGTTAATAATTTATTTATTTTTTGATTAGATTTTGATCTAACATTTTGGCTATTGCCGACATTCTATAGTAGATTTTGCCATTGATTTGGCTAAACTCTATAGTGCCTTCGTCTCTCCAGTTTTGCACAGTGCGCCTTGAGACTTGTAGAAGAGCCATTAGCCCCTCTGTTGAGTAAATAGAGTCGATGATTTTATTTTCTTGGACTCCACATGGTGATTTTTTATCCATCATATTTATTTTAAAAAATTTAACAATGGAAAAACCTGGTATTTCTGCAGAATTAGGATACCCCGACCAGATTTTTTCCTTAACGGGATCAAATTTAGAGGGTACAGGCAGGCTGGAATAGGACGAGGATTGTCCTACTCATTTAAAAGAAAAAATTTTATGTGGATGACTAAGGGTATTAATTGAAAGCTCTTTTGATACCTATGTCAAGTTTTTCTTTTATTCGTTCTAATCCCTTTCCGCTGTAAGAGGTGCTTTTGAGGTCAGAAATTCGCTTACCTAAATTGATCGCATTCAGATATACTACCTCTCTATTAGGCTTTAGCACGAAATAGTTTTCAGTAAACCGATAGGTATCTGGGCTAGAATCAATTATTCCGGCTTTATCTAATACGATTAATAGTGCAGAAAAATCTTCAATGTTGAGCTTGAGGGTCAATCTGTCATTTTTGCTTCCACTAAATTTTGAGGCTTCAATTTTGGGATAATAAGCGTGTTGTAACTTTTCAAAACATAGATTAGTAAAATGATATGTGATAGATGTGTAATCTTCATTCTGATCAGCTTCGAGGTGTCCAATTTCTTGTTGTACAAGCAGTCCAACCGAGTTGATGAAATTCCAAATATATTTTGCATCTACGGATGAAGCTATGAAAGCCAAATCAGATACCAATTCGTCGGCTACCTCTTCAATACCATATACATATTTATTTACCTTTTTTAAGCCAACTTTTGATTCAATATCGGCTAAATAGGTGGACCTATATTCGCCCCCATCTAGATAATAATTGCTAGATCGGCAAAATTCCACAAAATTAATTTCTATAGTCTCGTAATCCTCTTCTCCGCAGCTCCCATCATCGAATTCAGGAACAATTATTTCTTGGTAGAAAAGAATACCCTTTTCCTTATTATAAAGTGGTGAAGATTCAAATTCAATCAGCTTCTTCTGAAGCCAGTTGCTGGTTAGCCTTGAAACATATTTTTCGACTATCTCCTCAACAGATTGGGTTATTTCCATAATAATTTAGGTATTAAATACATCCATTGCCTCATCGAGGTCTTTGTTTACTATTTTAACATAGCCCATGGTGGTTTTTAAAGAACCATGGCCCATCAGTTTACTCACATGTGTAACCGAAATGCCTTTTTGAAGTGCACGAGTTGCCCAGGTATGTCTAGAAGAATGGAAGGTAAGTGTCTTTTTGATAGAAGTTTTCTGTGCCAATTTCTTAAGATTTTTGTTGGCATAGGCTGTTGCCGATCCTATGGCTTTAAGAAGCACCTCTTCGTCTGAATAATCTTTATCAGACCTTAGGAAGGGGAAAACAAATTGATTTCCTACTTCCTCCTTATCTGTGGTTTGATATTTTTTTAATATTAAAAGGGCCTTTTTGGGAATCTTTATTGATACGTGATCTTTCGTTTTTTGAGTAAAAAAGCGAATGTTGGTACCATCAAAATCCTTCCACTTAAGTTTCAATAAATCAGAAATTCTAATACCACCGGCATAGCAAGCAAACACAAATAAATCTCTGTGTTGCTCCATTTTTGATCCAGGCGTAAGAGTTAAAGATTCAATCTCGGCTAGTTCGCTTTCTGTTAGGTAAGTCTTTTCTACTTTTTCCCAAGAAAGGCTATGTTTTCTAAATGGATTATTCTGCATCTCCACTAGATCTTCCCGTTCAGCATCGTAGAAGAGTTTTCTGAATATCTTCATATTTGAGTGAACGGTGTTGGTTGTATTGCCTAGTTTATCTCGTAAATAGCTTTCATATTTCCTTATAAAGGATAAATTAAACTCATCGAACGTTAAATCACTTCCTTTGAGATAAGCTGTTAGTTTTAGATAAACAGCAGTTACCTTGTCTAGGGTACCAGCCTTCCCATTCTTCTTTAGACTTTCTTTATAGGATTCGAGATAGCTGAGAAAGCTTTTTGGGCTACTTCCAACAATAGATTCTTTTATTGCTTTGCCGCTGCTCGATTTATTTTTTGATTCAAGTTCGAAAGCCTTGGACTGGGCCTCTGCCAATTGCTGAGCAATATGATGGTTGACACGAGCAGAATTAGGATATTTATTTTTAACTCGTTGTTTTTTATCATCCCATAGGGTAGGGTGTACGTATAGTTTAAGTGATATAAACTGAGCCTTTCTGTTTTTAATTATCCGCAGGTAGACAGGTAAATCGCCATTGGCCTTTCCTTTGTTTTTCTTGAGTAAAATTGAAACTGTAGCCATGTTGTTGCGCTTTCCCAAAGGTAATAAATGGGTACAACAATAGGTACAACATTTGCTGCTTTTTTATACTTTTTATTACTTTTATTTGCACAGGTGATTTTCAAAAACGTCCTTATTTTGTATTAAATAAGTATTTTTGAGTGAAAATGAATGAAATGTATAGAGTCCCGTCCGGTCCGCAATTAATACCTATAAACCCTTAACTTACAATAAGTTAGGGGTTTTTTGTTTTAGCTTGGGGACACTTTTGGGGACAGTATTTTTTTATCTAGTTTACCTTTATTTACTCATTCTTATCCTTTAACCAAGGGTGCGGGGTTTGCACAATCGGTTCTTTTTGCTTTTGGGGCTGCTTGGGATAGGGGGTGTCATCTTGGGTCGGTGTTTTTGTTCATAGTATTATGATACTTGGTGCTATTTGTAGTAGTTTTAAAAATCAATAAAATAATCTGAATTTCAGTTGGTTAAAATCAAAACAAATGAATAATAAATCACGCTATTTACTTGCCTCCGTTTTTATCGTGCTACTAGGTGCTTGCAGAAAGGAAAATCATCAGTTAATTATAACAACTATAGCTGGTGGTAATGGGGCTGGAAGTGGGTCTAATCAATTAAATGCTCCAGTTGATATCCATGTTGATATGGCCGACAATGCTTATGTAGTGGATGGTAATAACCACCGAGTTCAAAAGTGGGCTGCTGGTTCAATTTCGGGAACTACAGTTGCAGGTGGTAATGGAGGAGGCTCGACTGCCAATAAATTAAATCAGCCAGGTGATGTTTTTGTTGATGTTTTGGGCAACATTTATGTTTCTGATTTTGTTAATCATCGGGTTCAAAAGTGGGCACCAGGTGCAGTCAGTGGTACTACTATAGCAGGAGGAAACGGGGCAGGAACAAGCCCCAATCAGTTAAGAAATCCTACTGGAATATTTGTGGATGCTGCAGGAACTTTATACATCTCAGATACAGGTAATCATCGAGTTCAGAAGTGGTTGTTAGGCTTAGATTTTGGAACCACTATAGCTGGAGGTAATGGCACTGGTAATGGTGCTAATCAGTTAGTCAGTCCTGATGGTATTTTCGTTGATGTCGCTAATAATATTTATATCGTTGATACAGGGAATAATAGGGTCCAGAAGTGGGCTTTAGGTGCAACTATTGGGGCTACGGTTGCGGGTGGGAACGGGTCAGGTAATGGCTCTAATCAGCTCAATACACCGGATGGTATTTTTGTAGATTCTTCCTCGAAGATTTACATAGCTGACAGAGGCAATAATAGGGTGCAGGCTTGGAGCCATTCAGCTACAAGCGGGAAAACAGTAGCTGGCGGTAACGGACAAGGCTCTGACGAGAATCAATTCAATTCTCCTGCAAATGTATTTGTAGATTCTTCCGGAAATATTTATGTTGCCGATTTGAATAATAATAGAGTTCAAAAATGGTCTTGGAATTAAGAGAGAGAGAGGCTTTCAAGCGATTTAATTCCCCCCTTTTTTAATATAATCCTTATTTCAAAATATAAACACTTAGAACCCAAATGAAATTATGAAAAAGCTAATCTTATATAGTCTAATGGTATTTATACTTTTCGGTTGTAAAAAATATTACGATATAATTCCATCAGACGAGTTAAAAATTGCAATTGTAGCAGGTGGTAATAGTGCTGGATCTAGTGCCGAACAGTTAAATTATCCAGAGGATGTATATGTTGATATTGATGGTTCAATGTATATAGCTGATAGATTAAATAATCGTATTCAGAAATGGGTGCCAGGCGCTACAAGTGGGATTACCGTTGCAGGAGGTAATACAAGGCTCAGCCGCCAATCAGTTAGACGGTCCGTATGGAGTATTTGTTGATAAATCTAACAACGTTTACATAGTAGATTGTAATAACAATCGTATTCAGAAATGGTTGCCAGGTGCAACAAGTGGTGTAACGGTTGCTGGGGGTAATGGACAAGGTCCAGCCGCAAATCAATTCAACAGACCACAAGCTGTATTTATTAGTGACGACGGAGCAATATATGTTGCCGATGATTATAATAACCGTATCCAAAAGTGGTTACCCGGTGCTACAAGTGGTGTGACAATTGCTGGCGGAAATGGGGCAGGTTCAGCCTCAAACCAATTCAATCGTCCACAGGATGTATTTTTGGACAGTAATGGCAGTGTATATGTAGCTGATGAATTAAATAATCGAGTTCAAAAATGGACACAGGGATCAACAAGTGGGACTACTGTAGCTGGCGGTAATGGAGTAGGCACTGCTCTGAACCAACTTAACAGACCACAGGGTGTTTTTGTTACGCAAAATGGAGATATATATGTCACAGATTTGGATAAACACCTAGTTACAAAATGGACCCTTGGCAGCACAACTCTACCAACTATAGTTGCTGGCGGTAATGGCCAAGGAAACAACCTAAATCAACTTAATTCTCCAGTGGGTATATTTTTGGACTCACGAAACAGAATCTATATTGCAGAAACGTTGAACAATAGAATTCAGCGTTGGGTTCAGTAACTAAATATAGGCTTAGAAAATGGAAGGTCTTAAAAACTAATTTATTTCTTCCTATACTTCCCCCGAGTATGGTAGTAATACCGGGAGCTGTTTTGATTTTTAACCGCATCTTTAGAAGTAGAAACCGATTTGCGTACATAACCTTTGCGTAGCCGTCCGTTTTTATCAACCGAAGGTTTTACATAGGTAGATGATCCACCGGTTTCTTGCAAATCGCAACTGTTGAGTAGGAGAAGAAAAGGGAGTAGGTATAGTAGTTTTTTCATCTCAATTCGCATCTACTTTAAATTCTAAAACCGTTTGTAGGCTTTCCGATAGATTGCTTAAGATATCGTAGCCCGTGGCTTGCTCTATCGCATTTACCGAGGTGCGGTAATTCCGCCAATTCGATGAGATGCTTTGGCTGTTAGGCGTATTCACAGCAATAACCCGAGTGCTGC
>Ga0209550_10001411_pt1 | contig 23005 bp, 17 predicted proteins | sample LauGreSuBDMM15SN_2_FD_187567 | JGI IMG/M metagenome (GOLD analysis project Ga0209550, IMG submission 187567) | Freshwater lake microbial communities from Lake Michigan, USA - Su13.BD.MM15.SN (SPAdes) (version 5) | ecosystem: Environmental > Aquatic > Freshwater > Lake | place: Lake Michigan... | reverse complement strand
GCTGCTCATCGAGCTCGTCCCAAGCGTGCGCTGAATGATCTTTTTTGGGAATCAATTTAGCATCAACATTCTATTATTTGCCCCGATCAAGGTCAATTGTTTTAGGTACTTTTATTACTTAATTTGATTCAATACCCAGTTTTTTCATAAGGGCATCTAGCTCATCAAATTGACTGAAGTAAAACCGCAGCTCTCCTCCCTTGCCCTTATTTTTAAACTCGACCTCTAAGCCCACAATATCGGCCATATTCTGCGCCAATCGTTTTAGGTCTTGATCGGCCAGGCTCGACTTCCCCGCAGAGCCTTTTAATGGTTTTTTCTTTGCCAAGTCTCCTGAAATTAAGGTGGCCGAAGCTGCCAATCGCTCTGTCTCCCGAACTGAAAGGCCCTGGGCCACAATTTTTTGAGCCAGCGCAACCTGACTAGACCCAGGCAAAGAAAGTAGGGCCCTTGCATGCCCCATATCCAGCTCGCCAGCTATTAGCATTGCTTGCACGGCTTTTGCCAGCTGGGATAGGCGCAACAAATTACTAATTGCACTTCTCGACTTTCCAACCGACTTGGCGGCCTGTTCATGAGTAAAGCCAAACTCCTCAATAAGACGTGCAAGGCCCCGTGATTCCTCAAGGGGATTGAGATCTTCGCGCTGCATGTTCTCAATCAATGCCATAGCCGCTGCCGCCTGATCGTCCGCGTCCACAATGCGCACCGGCACCTCTTTAAGCCCAGCAATGCTGGCAGCCCTAAAGCGTCGCTCGCCCGCAATAATCTCGTATCGACCTGTTCCTAACCCTCGTACTAATAAAGGCTGTATCACACCCCGCTCACGAATACTGTCGGCCAACTCCTTTAAAGGAGTCTCGTCCATTATTTGTCTTGGCTGATATTTGCCTGCCTGCAACAAATTAAGCGGCAAGGCGCTAGGGTTGTCGCCACCAAATTCACTCGCCATATTTTTATTGGAGGCCCCAAGCAAGGCATCCAAGCCTCTTCCCAGTCCTTTTTTCTTATTTACACTCATTTTTTACCTACATTGTTTTAATGCGCTCAACCATTTCGCCGCCGAATTCAATATAGGCTTGTGCTCCACGCGCTGATTTATCAAAAATAACCCCAGGCAAACCGAATGATGGCGCCTCTGCTAAACGAACATTTCTAGGAATAATTGTCTTAAACACCTTGTTCCCAAAATGGGTCATAAGCTGCTCTGATACCTGTTGTTGCAATGTAACGCGAGCATCAAACATGACCCGCAATAATCCAATTATTTTTAAATTGGGATTTAAATTTGCGTGCACCTGTTTAATCGTATTCACCAAATCCGATAACCCTTCAAGGGCAAAATACTCGCATTGCATTGGCACCACAACGCCATCGGCAGCACACAGGCCATTAAGCGTTAGTAAAGATAATGCTGGCGGACAGTCGATCAAGATAAAGTCAAATTGATCCTCTATCTCCGCTAGGGCTAGCTTCAATCGCATCTCACGATTTTCTAAATCAACCAGCTCTACTTCTGCTCCGGCCAAATCACGGTTTGCAGGCATCACGCTGTAGCCAGCAGTGGGCGCGTACAGAACGGTCTGTGCCGCGGTGGCCATGCCGATTAGGACTTGATAAACGCTGTTTTCTAAATTTGCTTTGTCAACTCCAGACCCCATTGTTGCGTTGCCTTGGGGGTCAAGGTCTATCAAAAGAACTCTTTGTTTTTGGGCCACGAGGCCCGCAGCCAAATTAACGGCGGTTGTTGTTTTACCAACGCCGCCCTTTTGGTTTGCAATACAAAATGTTTTGGCCATTTTTTTATTTTTCTTTTTTACTTAATTTGAAATACTAATAATCGACGGTCTACTTTTTGCCCAGGCAATGCCAGCGCACACTCCTCTAAAAGCGTCCACTCTGCTTTAGAAACCTCTGCAATTTCTTCTTCGCTGCGCTGGCTCTTCATTGCAAACACCAAGCCCGAAGGTTTTAGTAGGGGCCTTGCCAACTCCAATAGCTTTTTTAATCGAGTAAATGCGCGCGCAGTAACTGCATCGAACTCCCCCGCCATCTTATGTGCAACCTGCTCAACGCGCATTGCCATTACGCTCATATTATTTAATTGCAAGCCGCCACGCACATGCTGTAAGAAAGCTGCCTTCTTTTTGCTTGCCTCGATCAAATAAAGGCTCCATTGGGCTTGCAAAATAGCAAGCGGGATCCCCGGGAGGCCGCCTCCGGAGCCCATGTCAGCAAGCTGAAGTTTCTGTGTTTTGTCTCTCGCAGCACTTCCCAAATAGCGCATTAGTATTGGAAAAATTACAATGGAATCAATAAGATGTAAATTTATAGCAGAATCCGTATCCTCAATTGCTGTTAAATTGTGCACCCGATTCCATCGCAATAGCTCATTTAAAAAATAATCCATCGCTTTAATTTGCTCAATATTCAAGCCCAGATCGGCAAGGCTGCCCTCTAAAGTCAGGCCATTCATAGCAGTACCTGTGTTTTACCAATGCCTTTCTTTAGATGAACCAGCAGTAATGAGATGGCTGCCGGCGTAAGCCCAGAAATTCTGGAGGCCTGCCCCAAAGTCTCAGGCTGATGCATATTGAGCTTTTGCCAAACCTCTACAGACAGGCCTTTCACTAAGGAATAGTCTAAATCTGGGGGCAAGCGAAGGCTTTCATAGTGCTCATGTCGCTCTATCTCAGTTTTTTGTCGTTCAATATAACCCTGATACTTGATCGATATCTCAACTTGATCAATGATCTGTTTGTGCAATTGCAAGTCTGATATTGCTGGGGCGCCCTCAGCAAGCTGAGGGTCGGCCTGCATAAGATCCCGATAAGATGCTTCGGGTCGTCGCAAGATCTCTGCCAGGGTGCATTCGTGCGACAAGGCCTGGCCCAGGAAGGCTGCCAGTGCTGGGGCTGCTTTATGGCGGGGGCCGACCCGAAATGTGGCGAGACGAGATGTTTCACGTGAAACATGCTCCTGCTTTTTCTGAAAAAACTCCCATTGCCGGTCTGATAACAGGCCCATTGAGCGCCCTCTCTCTGAAAGACGGGCATCGGCGTTGTCCTCTCTAAGACTCAGTCGATACTCTGCTCGGCTAGTAAACATTCGGTAAGGCTCTTGCACCCCACGGGTAATTAGGTCGTCTACTAAAACCCCTAAGTATGACTCGCTTCGCTTCGGGACCCATGGATCGCGTTCTTTAACTGCAAGTGCCGCATTAATTCCGGCCAAGAGGCCTTGGGCAGCGGCCTCCTCATATCCCGTGGTGCCATTAATCTGGCCCGCAAAATAGAGTCCAGACAACGCCCTAGTCTCCAGGCTATGTTTAAGGCGCCTTGGATCAAAGTAGTCATACTCAATCGCGTAGCCAGGCCGAACAATCTGCGCAGACTCAAGACCACGGATACTCTGCACCAAATCCTGCTGAACATCGAATGGCAAGCTAGTCGAAATACCATTTGGATAAAACTCATTGGTCGTCAAGCCTTCGGGCTCTAAAAAAATCTGGTGGCTCTCTTTGGCTGCAAACCGGTGAATTTTATCCTCTATAGAAGGGCAATAACGAGGGCCCACCCCTTCAATAACCCCCGTATACATCGGCGAGCGGTCAAGGCCTCCGCGAATGATGTCATGCGTTTTTGCATTGGTATGGGTTATCCAACAGGCCACCTGCCGAGGGTGCTGCTCAGGCCGCCCCATAAATGAAAAACATGGGACAGGATCTAAATCGCCGGGCTGCTCAGTCATTACCGAAAAATCAATTGTTCTGCCATCAATGCGCGGCGGGGTCCCGGTTTTAAGTCGCCCCTGGGGGAGCGCAAGCTCTTTTAGACGAGCTGAAAGTGTCATTGCCGCAGGATCTCCAGCGCGACCGCCACTAAAGTTCATCAGGCCAATATGAATCTTTCCATCCAGAAAGGTGCCCACAGTTAATACAACTGTTTGCGCCCTAAACTCAAGACCGTTTTGAGTTTTAACCCCCAAAACCCGATCGCCCATCACAATCAAGTCATCCGCAGCGGCTTGAAATAAGCTCAAGTTAGCCTGATTTTCAAGGCGCCTACGTATGGCAGCCTTATATAAGATGCGGTCGCCCTGCGCCCGGGTTGCTCGCACTGCCGGGCCCTTGCTGGAATTTAAGATGCGAAACTGAATGCCAGCCTCATCGGTTGCGGCCGCCATCGCGCCGCCCAAGGCATCAATTTCTTTTACCAAATGCCCCTTCCCAATGCCACCGATGGAGGGGTTGCAGCTCATGGCGCCAAGGGTTTCGATGCTGTGGGTTAACAAAAGGGTAGCGCAACCCATTCGAGCGGACGCAAGCGCAGCCTCGGTGCCAGCATGACCGCCACCCACCACAATGACATCAAATTTCTTGGAATAAAGCATGGATTGCCCTTTGTCGGGCGTAGATCATAGCATTTTTACTGTTTCACGTGAAACACAGTAACCCAAAAAGCCTTTTTTAAATCTTAAGTAATTGATTTAATTAGAAAAAAAAGCCGTGTAACCAGATTTGGCGATGAGGGTCATCACAACAACTAAAAAGATCTTTCTTACAAACTGGCTGCCGTGTTTAATGGCTAATTTGCTTCCAATCTGACTCCCAATAATATTAGCAACCATCATGATCAAGCCCAGTGGCCAGTCGATAAAACCCAGGCTTACGAGCATAAACACGGCGGCAAAATTGGTGGTGACATTCACGAGCTTTGTTGCGGCAGAGGCGTGAAGAAAGTCGAAATAAAAAAGGCGCACGAAGGCGAACAAAAAAAAGCTTCCGGTCGCAGGACCAAAAAATCCATCATAGAAACCAATAACCAAGCCCATTGCGATGGCCTTTATCTCTTCGTGCCTCCCCACCTTTTGGGGTGGTCGATTCTCCAGCCCAAAGCTTGGCGCAAACCAGGTATAGGCCAACAAGATAACCAACATGAAGGGCAGGGCTTTGCGCAAGGGCTCAGAAGGAAAAACGCTTACCGCAAAGGCGCCTAATAGTGCGCCTATAAATCCACCGATAATCGCGGGGCCCAAAATATTCCAGGGCAGTTGTGCGTGTTTTAAATAACGGCGCGCTGCATTTATGGTTCCGCCAATTGAAGACACCTTATTGGCGCTTAATAATGTTGCAGGATGTGCGTCTGGGTATGCCATAAAAAGTGCCGGCACTTGGATCAATCCGCCGCCGCCGGCTATTGCATCAACCAAGCCGGATGCAAATGCAGTAAACAAAAGTAACAGCCAAAGATAAGATGAAAAATCGACCAGTGTTTCCAAAAATTTCGCTTTGTTGTTTTATTTGTTTGTATTGTTAGCTTCTCTAAATATTTAAGAAGAATTGCGAGCGCCCATAAATTTTGTGAGCGCCTCTTTGCACGCCTCATCCAAAATATCAATGGGCATTCGTTGTGACCCCTGAACGATCATAAGAGCGTAGGGCTTGGCAAGCGCCGCGGCCTCTTTTGACAAAATCAACTCTTCGCCCTTTGCGGGCGATTGTGAGCGCCAATAATTAATGGCGGCCTCTAATTCTTGAATAGTAATAAACAGCATTTAAACAAGGGGGGCTTAACCAATGTCCAGCATTGTGCCGCGGCATTTTTTACTGCCGCAATAACAGGCGTAATCCTTTTTTTCTTTCTTCGTTAGCTTGCCATCTAGATTTAACGAGTAGTCATAAAAAAGCTCCTCGCCAGGAAGAAGCTTACGTCTTGCAAAAATAAACACCCGGCTTTCCCCATCCACCGCAATCTCATCGGCCTCGCAATTAGGCTTGCAAGAGTGATTTATCCAGCGCGCAGCATTGCCGCCAACGTTTGCGTCGATCACCCTTCCATCCTCCAATGAAAAATAAAAGGTGTGGTTTGGTTGTTCTGGATCGTGAGGGTGCCGACGCAAAGCCTCCTTCCAACTAATGCGCTCGCCAATGTATTCAATCACGGCTGCACCCTTTGGGATGTCTTTTTTTACAAAGACACCGCGACCATGAATCTCAGAGTTTTTAACGGCGATATGGCTCTTTGCCACCGTCTTGGGGGCTATACGTTTTTTCATGTGACTAAATATCTAAATTACGAGCAATGAGGGCGTTTTTCTCAATGAATGCTCGGCGTGGATCAACCTCGTCGCCCATGAGGGTTGTAAATACCTGGTCGGCCATAATTGCATCCTCAATCTGAACACGCAGCAACCGGCGGGTGCTCGTATCCATGGTTGTCTCCCAAAGCTGCTGGGGATTCATTTCACCAAGACCCTTATAGCGCTGACGACTAATGGCACGCTCAGCCTCGGAAAGAAGCCACTCAAATGCCGCCCGGAAATCTTGGACTGCCTGCTCTTTGTTTGCCTTCTCTGGATCGCCCCGACGAACTCGACTGCCCGCCAAAACCCGACCGGAAAGGGCGGATGCCGCCTTCACCAGGCTTTGGTAATCGTCACCCGCCACAAAGTCTGAATTTATAACTGATAGTTTTAGGTTTCCATGAATTCTGCGGGCAAGTAAGAGCCGATAACGATCGGTTCGCTCTTCTTTTTGAACCGTGATCTCAGGGGTTACAGCTAAGGGGTGCTGATTTTCTGAAAAAGCCTTCCTAAGGCGCTCTGCCGAGGCGCTTGCAGCACTCTCCGTGTCAAAATTAAGGCTAACACCATCAGCCACAGCACGCAAAGCATCTTCATCCATTGTGCGCGAAAGTCGATCAATGACGGCTTGTATCGTTTGATAATTTTTTGCCAAGTCTTCAAGTGCGGGGCCGGCAATCTTTTCGCCCGAGGGGGTTTCAATTGACGCCTGCTCCAGAGCAATCTTAAAAAGCAGCTGATTTAACTCAACATCATCCTTAATGTATTGCTCACTCTTGCCATGCTTTACTTTGTAAAGCGGCGGTTGCGCAATATAGATATGCCCGCGCTCAATAAGTTCAGGCATTTGCCTATAAAAGAATGTGAGTAGCAGAGTGCGAATATGACTACCATCAACGTCCGCATCGGTCATGATAATGATGCGATGGTAGCGAAGCTTGTCGGCCTTGTACTCCTCAACCCCAATGCCAGTACCAAGAACGGTGATCAGTGTGACCACCTCTTGGCTGCTCAACATTTTGTCAAAACGCGCTTTTTCGACATTTAGAATTTTTCCCTTTAAGGGCAAAATCGCCTGAAATTTACGGTCCCGCCCTTGCTTTGCAGAGCCGCCGGCAGAGTCTCCCTCAACAATAAAGAGTTCTGATTTTGCGGGGTCCTTTTCTTGGCAGTCTGCCAGCTTTCCGGGCAAGCCAATGCCGTCGAGAGCGCCCTTGCGACGCGTCATCTCACGCGCCTTTCTGGCGGCCTCGCGCGCTCTAGCCGCATCCACAATCTTGCCGCATAAAATCTTGGCGTCTTGTGGCTTCTCTGCCAAGTATTCTGTCAAGGCCTGAGCCACAACATCCTCAACGGGGCCGCGCACCTCACTAGAAACCAACTTATCTTTGGTTTGACTTGAAAACTTTGGCTCTGGAACCTTAACAGACAAAATACAGGTCAAACCTTCGCGCATATCGTCGCCCGATATTTCTACTTTTGCCTTTTTTGCAACCTCGTTTTCGTCAATGTACTTATTAATAACCCGGGTCATTGCCGCGCGCAGGCCTGTTAAGTGTGTGCCGCCGTCGCGCTGGGGTATGTTGTTGGTAAAACACAAAACCTGCTCGCTATAGCCATCGTTCCATTGCATGGCCACCTCAACCGTAATCGTTCCGCCCAAATCGGACGGGCGGTCTGCAACCGCATGAAAAATGTTGGGGTGGAGAACTGTTTTGTTTTGATTAATGTACTCAACAAAGCCCTTTACGCCACCAGAAAATGCAAAATCTTCCTCTTGGCCGCTGCGCTGATCCACTAATCGGATATGAACGCCGTTATTTAAGAAAGAAAGCTCACGAATACGCTTTACTAGTATTTCGTAGTGATACTCTATGTTTCCAAAGATTTCTTCGTCGGCAAGAAAATGAACCTCTGTGCCCCGCAGGTCCGTATCGCCAGTTACTGATATTGGTGAAACCTCAACGCCATTCTCCTTTTGAATGTTGCGCTTTTGTACAACGCCCCGACCAAATTCCATATGATGAGTTTTGCCATCACGCCGAATAGTGAGGCGAAGCCATTTGGATAGTGCGTTGACACAGCTTACGCCCACACCATGAAGACCGCCAGAAACCTTATATGAGTTTTGATCGAACTTACCCCCGGCGTGCAGTTCCGTCATTACAATTTCAGCTGCGCTACGCTTGGGCTCGTGCTTGTCGTCGTACTTAATGCCAGTAGGAACACCGCGGCCATTGTCAATCACCGATATAGAGTTGTCTGTATGAATTACGACGGATATTTCGGTACAGTGACCAGCAAGAGCCTCATCAATAGAGTTATCTAAAACTTCAAAAACTAAGTGGTGTAACCCCGTTCCGTCCGAGGTGTCACCAATATACATACCCGGGCGTTTTCTTACCGCCTCTAAGCCCTCTAGAATTTGAATTGAGGATGCGCCGTATTGTTCTACTGTTTTATTTTCTTCAGACATTTTTATATAACTTACCTTCTCGGCTGTACTTATATGCGCATTGGCATAACAACATACTTAAACGACTCTGAACCGGGAAGAGTAATAATGGCGCTACTATTTGCGTCTCCCAGACTAATTTGAATTTCATTATTTTTGATGTTGGCTAAAACATCCAATAAATAAGTTACGTTGAACCCAATTTCAACTGGCTCGCCATCGTATTTGGTTTCTATTTCTTCTTGCGCCTCTTCTTGTTCTGCGTTGGTAGACTGAATGGTTATTTTGCTGCTAGAGAGCGAAAAGCGTACACCCTTAAATTTCTCTGTTGTCAAAATGGCTGCGCGTTGAAGTGCTGCCTGCAACGTTTCACGACCAACGACTAATGTGTTTTTGTGACCCTTTGGAATAACGCGCTGATAATCGGGGAACTTTCCCTCTACTAGTTTTGAGATTAGCTCGATATCTCCAAAACTTAATTTGATTTGATTTCCACTTAAGCCTATCTCCAGCGGATCATCTCCATCACTCAAAAGATGCTGGCACTCTAAAATTGTTTTACGAGGAATAATAATTTCTTGTTTTTGTCCGGCACCAGTCGGTGGGTGCTCTAAGGTTAGCTGACTAAATGCGAGACGGTGACCGTCTGTTGCAACTGCAATCAATTCCTTGCCTTCCAAGACAAGCAACATACCATTAAGGTAATAGCGAATGTCTTGCTGCGCCATTGCAAAATAAACTTGGCTGATGATTTGCTTGAAAGCCCCCTGACTCATCTTCCAACTTGCAGTGACTTCCCCGCCGGTCTGCATCACCGGGAACTCACTCGCAGCTAAAGTCTGTAAAGAAAAACGGCTCTTGCCGCTTTGAACAACCATTCGATTGTCTTTTAAGTTAAGACTAACCGGACCATCTGGAAGGGCGCGCAGGATATCTAAAATCTTTCGAGCACCCACGGTCGTCGTTATCTCGTCGTCGCCAACACCAAAATTAGCCTTGGTCGTTATCTGAATCTCTATATCCGTAGAAACAAAAGAAACGGTATTACCAGCCTTACGAAACAATAAATTTGCCAATATCGCAAGCGTGTGGCGACGTTCAACAATACCACTAACAACCTGAAGAGGTTTTAATAACTCATCTCTGGTGGCGTTAACTAATTGCATTGTTTTTAGATTCCTTTTTTATATCAAAGTAGTAATAGTAGTAATGGTCTGGTTTTGTGTTGATAAGTTAAATTTTATAGCGAAATCATGGCTTTCCAAGAAAAATTTCTTGTGGATAAACTCGTTAATGCTTGTGTATAACTTGTGCAGAAGAGGGACCCCAAAACCCAACCCAACAATATTCACAAAACTACTCACAACTTAGACACATACTTATACATCACCTTACCCACAGGGATATCCACACTAATTTTTTAAGGACTGCTCTAAAACATGTAATTCATGGTTGAGGTGTGAATCATGCTGGCGCTCCTCAGCAATCTTACGAACGGCGTGTAAGACAGTCGTATGATCACGACCACCGAATAGCTCGCCAATTTCAGGGAGGCTTTTCTGGGTAAGCTCTTTAGCAATAAACATCGCAATTTGACGAGGCCGAGCTATATTTGCCGGCCTTTTCTTGGAGTACATGTCTGCAACCTTAATGCTATAAAAGTCCGCAACAGTTCGTTGAATGCTTTCAACCGATATTTGACGGTTTTGAATGGACAGCAAATCCTTGAGCGCGCTTCGGGCCACCTCAATATTGACCTCCTTACCGTGAAAGCGCACATACGCCAAAATCTTACGTAGCGCCCCTTCAAGCTCTCGTATATTCGACCTCAAGTGTTTGGCAACAAAAAACGCAACATCTTCGCTCATCGGAACACCCTCTGCAGCAGCCTTTTTCATAAGAATAGCCACGCGCATCTCTAGCTCCGGCGGCTCAATTGCAACCGTTAAACCAGAGTCAAAGCGCGAAATCAAGCGCTCATCAATACCCTCCATCTCTTTTGGGTACGTGTCGCTCGTAATAATGACCTGAGAACCATTATTAATAAGGGCCTCAAAAGCATAAAAGAACTCTTCCTGCGTTCTTGATTTGCCCCCAAAGAACTGAATGTCATCAATTAGAAGAAGATCAAGGGAGTGGTAATAGCGCTTAAATCGATCGAAAGCCTTTTGTTGATAAGCACGAACCACGTCCGATACATATTGCTCCGCATGTATGTATCGAATTCTTGCGTCAGGCTTATCTTTTAAAAGGTGGTTTCCAATCGCGTGGATAAGATGTGTTTTGCCAAGGCCAACCCCCCCATACAAAAACATTGGGTTATAAGAGGATCCAGGATTGTGAGCCACCTGAATTGAAGCGGCGCGCGCCAGCTGATTTGCTTTTCCAGTAACGAAGCTTTCAAACGTCAAGGCGGGATTAAGTTTGGCCTGCTCTCGCTCTGCAGGATTTGGAATGTCATCAACCGCATCAAGACCCAAACCAGAGTCTGGGGCGGGAACGGTAGCTGACGAAGGAGGAATCGTAGTTTGCGCCGCCAACCCTACCTCAAACCCTGTTTTCACCGGGGCAGATTGAGGGCTACGATGGGCGTCTGCGCCAAGCGTGAACTGTAGGTTTACCGGGTAGCCAAAATAATCTGCAGCAATTTCGTGAAGACGCGAGGAAAAGGTTCGCCGAATCCAATCAAGCTTAAATGGGTTGGGCGCACCAATTAAGAGTAGGCGCTCACTTTCTTCGTAACCCTTAATTTTAAGAGGCTGTATCCAAGTTTTGAACTGTTGAGGGGACAACTCTTTTGCCAGGGTTTGCAGGGCCAGATCCCAGAAACCAAGGGGGTTTAGTTGTGCCAAGAGTGGGGGGATTTCGGGTTTGCTCATAAGTTTACTTAGGGTTCGATTGTAGCGATCATCAAAAGTTATCCACAAGGAAATGTCAGGTGGATAACTTGTGGATAACTTGTGCAAAAGAGATCAAACCCATTAAAAAACAAAGATTTATTAGAAATTAAAGAGAAAAAACACAAAAATTAGGCAAAACCCTTGTATTAAGTTGACGCTAATGGAACAAATGGAGAGAATAGAGGGTTTTCTTAGGATTAAACATGAAAAGAACATATCAACCCTCAGTAACCCGCCGTAAAAGAACCCACGGATTTCGCGTCAGAATGAAAACGAAGGGCGGTCGCGCCGTATTAAACGCCCGACGATCAAAAGGACGCAAACGCCTAGCCGTTTAATGCGTTGAGATCCAACAGAATTTCAGAGCTTTTGAGAGCCAGACCAAGTGCGAATGCGTGCTGGGCTGTTTACATTGAAGCGTTGACGCAAGGGGGCCGACCACAGCTTGGCTTAGCCATTCCAAAGAAATTAGCAAAGCGAGCGGTTGACCGAAATAAACTAAAACGCCTAAGCAGAGAGTTGGCGCGCAAACGCATCTTCGGTTCAAATTCGGATTGCGTTATTAAGCTGCGTCAGTCAGTTGGAAAAAAAACCCAAGGCAGGCTTCGCAAACAAGAACAAACAACGCTAAGAGCTAAATTAATGGAGCTTGCCAATGCGGCTGGTTAATAAATTGCTAAGTTCTTTGGTGCGGGCCTACCAGCTTACCCTTTCACCTTTTTTTGGGTCCCAATGTAAGTTTGTGCCAAGCTGCTCTGAATATGCGTGTGAGTGTTTAAAAATACACAACTCAACCAAAAGCCTAGTTAAAATCAGTTGGCGCATTTTGCGTTGCAATCCCTGGTCATCTGGCGGCTATGATCCCGTTGTCAAAGAACCCACCCAACAATCATTCACCAAGATAAGCAATTAAAAATGGATATCAAGCGAACACTACTTTGGGCTGTATTAACCATTTCGGGCTTGATGCTCTATAACAATTGGCTTATATATGATGGTCAACAGGCGCTTTTTGGCCCAACACCCCTAACCCCAAACGTTTCTAAGTCACCAGAGCAAAAAGAGGCACCCTCGGGCACACCCGCCATCGCAAGCTCAGCAAGCGTGCCCGCACCATCGACGCCAAGCGCCGCCGATTTGCCAAAACAGGCGACAACACAAAAGCCACCGCAAGGACCATCACTAAGCGTCGTAGGCTTAACGACCGGAGAGAAACACAGCATTAAAAATGAAGTGCTGGAATTAGAAATCAGCGCTACGGGCGCCAGCGTAATCAGCGCAAAACTACTAAACCAATTGGGGGCGGACCAAAAACCAATAAGCCTTTTGCAAATCACAGGGCAAAACCAATATTTTGCGCGCTCTGGATTAATATCGGCTGTTAGTAGTGATCTGCCAAATCACACCGTCACCTTTGCGCTAAGTAAAAGCGGACGTGCTGAAAATAAAAGCTTTGCAAGCTTTGTTAGTGAAAAGGGCGGAATCCGACTTGAAAAAACATACCTCCTGAGTGATGGTAGCTATGTTGTAGAGGTAGAGCATCGAATTACGCAAATAAGTAATCAAGCAGGCACCAACCAGCTGGTGCTCTACACCGAGCTAGTTCGGGATGGTACCGCTGTTAGTGACAGCGAGTTTTATAGCACCTTTACAGGACCCGCTCTATATACCGATAAAGAAAAGTTCACAAAGATAGATTTTTCAGATATCGAAAAAAATAAAGTAAACATCCCAAAACAAATCCCCGCAGGTGAGCCTGGATGGATTGCGATGGTCCAGCATTATTTTGCAAGCGCATGGTTGCCAAGTGACAAAGCAGTGCGAGATGTCTATGTAGGCAAGGTCGAACAGAATCTATTTCGCATTGGTCTACAAACCCCGATCAACCCTCTCGCTGTTGGCGCAAGCCATGTTGAAAAGACTCGTTTATTTATTGGGCCTCAAGAAGAGACTCTATTAGAAAAGATTGCTCCAGGCTTTGATTTAATTAAGGACTATGGTTATTTAACGGTAATTGCAAAACCAATTTTTTGGTTGCTTGAACAAATTCATTCCTATGTTGCCAACTGGGGTTGGGCGATTGTTATTCTTACACTGCTTATCAAGTTAATATTTTTCCCATTGTCCGCTGCGAGCTATAAATCCATGGCACGCATGAAGGAGGTGCAGCCACGACTCCTAAACCTGCGCGAACAATTCAAGGGTGATCCACAAAAGCTTAACCGCGCCATGATGGATCTCTATAAACAAGAAAAAATTAATCCACTGGGCGGATGCCTGCCAGTTGTGGTTCAGATTCCCGTCTTCATTGCTTTGTACTGGGTACTTTTATCATCAGTGGAAATGCGCAATGCCCCTTGGATTCTGTGGATCAAAGATCTGTCTGTACCCGACCCCTACTATATTTTGCCGGTCATTATGGCGGTGTCGATGTTTGTGCAAACCAAATTAAATCCAACACCACCAGACCCACTTCAAGCCAAGATCATGATGTGGATGCCAATTGTTTTCTCGGTCATGTTCTTTTTCTTCCCAGCCGGCCTTGTGCTTTACTGGGTTGTTAATAATATTCTGTCGATTGCTCAGCAGTGGCAAATTAACCAAATGTCTGCAAAGCGAAGCGCGAATAAATAGTTGGCTCCGATGGGGACCGCATGAGAAAACATCCCATCGCAGCCATTGCAACGCCGCCAGGCTCTGGAGGCGTTAGCATAATTCGGGTGTCGGGGCAGCAGCTTGTTGGTTTAGCAGAGGCCTTATTGGCTAAGCCCCCGACAACACGCTACGCCCATCATTTTTTCTTAAATGATGCACAGGGAAATCGCCTCGATGAAGCTCTGTTGATTTTCTTTAAGGGACCGGCCTCATTTACTGGAGAAGACGTTATTGAGCTCCATTGCCATGGTGGCGCACACTTGTCGCAGGCAATATTGAACAGGGTGCTCGAACTGGGTAATGATTGGGGTATTAAACAGGCCGAGGCCGGAGAGTTTTCCCTAAGGGCATATCTGAACGGCAAGATTGACCTAGTGCAAGCCGAGGCCATTGCAGATCTTATTAATGCTCAAAGTGATGCAGCCATAAAAGGCGCTGCACGCTCCCTGCGGGGACAGTTTTCTGATAGCGTTAATCAGCTTATCGAAGAAATCACACAGCTGCGTATTTTGGTTGAGTCGACGCTCGATTTTCCGGAGGAAGAAATTGAGTTTTTAGAAAGCTCAAAAGCGAATGAGAGGCTAGCAAGCATTCTAAAAAAATTACAAGCTCTTGTAGAAAAAACTCAACAAGGAAAAATCTTACGCGATGGGATTCGTCTTGCCCTCGTGGGATCGCCCAATGTTGGTAAAAGCTCATTATTAAATTGCCTTTTAGGCGAAGAGCGCGCAATTGTGACGCCTGTGGCAGGCACCACCCGAGACCGGATTGAGGAGAGCATTACATTGCAGGGAGTTCCAGTTCACTTGGTCGATACCGCGGGCCTCAGGGTATCGGCAGATGTGGTTGAGCAAATTGGCATTGCAAGAACTTGGGATGCGATTGAAGACGCGGATACGATTATTTTTATGCGCGATCTTTCAACAACGCAGAGCGGAGAAGATGGCGGGCTTGAAGAAAAAGTAAAAGCACATGCTAATAAAAAAGCCCACATCATTGAGGTATTTAACAAATTAGATTTAGTCGATTCGCAAAAGCGCCAACTAGGCATATCCACATCTGAAAAGAACACCATTCATATTTCAGCAAAAACAGGCGAAGGGATAGATGCTTTGAAAGAGCGAATTTTGAGTTTAGCGGGCTGGCAAGCGAACTTAGCGGCCGGTGTATTTACGGCGCGTGACCGACATTTGAGTGCAATAGCTGAGGCCAAAGAATCTTTATTAAAGGCTCAGGCCCACGGTTTAAACGGCAACCATTCACTTGATTTGTTTGCCGAAGAATTGCGTCTTTCACAGGATGCACTCGGTCAAATTACAGGCAAGTTGCTGCCCGATGAGTTGCTGGGAAAAATTTTTAGTGAGTTTTGTATCGGCAAATAAGAGGCCGAATTAATGTTACAAAAATGTTAAAATTGATACAAATAGATTAACAATAAAAAATATAAGCGTTAATAATTAAGGGTTTACATTTGAGGGTCTTATGAACAAACCAGCCATACCAAGCGCAGTACAAATTGGCGCGCCGAGTTATGTTAAAAATCAAAAATTAATTCAGTGGGTTCAAGAAATCGCTACGCTCACTGAGCCCGAGCAAGTTCATTGGTGCGATGGCTCGATTACTGAATATGACGCGCTGTGTGAGTTGCTTGTGAAAGCGGGAAGCCTAAAAAAATTAAATCCAGCAAAACGCAAAAATTCTTATTTAGCAATATCTGATCCAATGGATGTTGCGCGAGTAGAAGACCGCACATTTATTTGCTCGCAAAACAAAGATGATGCGGGTCCCACGAACAATTGGGTAGACCCAAAAGAAATGCGCACAACACTTAACCCCTTATTTCAGGGATGCATGCGCGGCCGCACGATGTATGTTGTGCCATTTTCAATGGGCCCACTAGGCTCGCCAATTGCGCACATCGGCGTTGAATTGTCGGATAGCCCATACGTGGCAATTAATATGCGCATCATGACCCGAATGGGTAAGGGCGTAATAGAGCTATTAGGCGAGCACGGCGAGTTTGTTCACTGTGTGCACTCGGTTGGCAAACCTTTGGCTCATGGCGAAAAGGATGTTGTGTGGCCAAACAATCCAAGCAAGTACATCGTGCACTACCCAGAGACCCGAGAGATTTGGTCCTTTGGTTCTGGCTACGGCGGTAATGCGCTTCTTGGTAAAAAATGCTTTGCTCTGCGGATTGCTTCTACCATGGGGCGTGAACAGGGTTGGTTGGCGGAGCACATGCTTATCCTTGGAGTTACCTCACCAGCCGGTAAAAAATATCATGTGGCCGCGGCCTTCCCATCCGCATGCGGTAAAACTAACTTTTCGATGATGATCCCCCCCAAGGGGTTTGAGGGCTGGAAAGTCACCACGGTAGGTGATGACATTGCTTGGATTAAGCCACGCAAAGATCCTGTTACAGGTCAAACACGGCTGTATGCGATCAACCCAGAGTCTGGATATTTTGGTGTGGCTCCAGGTACCAATCGTGCCACCAATGCCAACTGTGTCGACTCTTTAAATCAAGACGTTATCTTTACGAATGTAGCTCTGACTGATGATGGCGATGTCTGGTGGGAGGGTCTGACGGAGACCCCACCAAGTCACTTGATTGATTGGCAAGGTAAGGACTGGACCCCAGCAGACGGCAAGGCGGGTCGCTTGGCCGCACACCCGAATGCGCGCTTTACGATGGCCGCAACTAACAATCCAGCGGTTGATCCTAATTGGGACAATCCGGAAGGCGTGCCACTTGACGCCTTTATTTTTGGCGGCCGACGCTCGACCACCGTGCCATTGGTCACCGAGGCGCGCAACTGGGTGGAGGGTGTTTATATGGCTGCAACCATGGGTTCAGAAACCACGGCTGCAATTACGGGTAAGGTTGGAGTGGTTCGGCGCGATCCGTTCGCCATGATCGCATTTGCGGGATATAACATGAGCGACTATTTCCAACATTGGTTGAATATCGGCAAGAAGTTAGAGTCAGAGGGTGCGAATTTACCCAAAATTTATTTGGTGAACTGGTTCCGCAAAGACGAGAACGGTAAATTTATTTGGCCAGGCTTTGGCGAGAACATGCGGGTCTTGTCATGGATTTTAGGGCGAGCAGAAAATACTGCAGGGGCACAAGAGACACCGGTAGGACACTCGCCGGGCCACGCCGACCTAAACTGGAATGGCTTAAGCCTATCTGCGGAGCAGTTTAATAAATCAATTGCGGTGCAAGCCGACGACTGGAAGGCAGAGCTCGATTTGCACCAAGAGCTTTTTGATAAGCTGGCGCATCGTCTACCAAAAGAGCTAATTGAAACTCGGGCCAAATTTCAGCGGCGCTTTGGATCTTAAGCCTCTTTGCCTAAAGACCATGTTGATGTTTTGATTGTGGGCGCCGGCATTGCTGGCGCCGCATTGGCCAAACAGTATTGTCAGCTAGGCATAGAAGTTTGCATCATCGATGCACAAAATGGTCCCGGAAAAGTCACTTCGGCACATGCGGGTGCGATTACTCACCCCGCTATTGGCCGCACTGCGAGCAAACTACACACGATCTCATTAGGGGCCTATCGGCTGGTTGCGGATGATTGGCAAGATCGCTGGGAGACGCGCGGCGTTTTTTTGCAAAGCAAAGCAAACACACCATTTGATCATGTGGTACTCGCAGACAAATTACAGCGTTTAGGCATCGGCCCAGATGTGGGTGAATTACTTTCATTGGGTGAGGCTCAAGAGCGGTTTGGACTTCATCGACCAGGTGTATGGTTTCCAGAAGCTGGCTCGATGAACCTAGGGCAGCTATGTGAAGACCTTGTGGAGCAGAGTGCGGCCATTTGCACGATCTGGTCAAAGACCGTAGCGCGCATTGAAAAAGAAAATGGTATTTGGATCGCACGGGATCAAGGGGGAAACACATTGCAGCGGGCGCGCACTCTAATATTAGCAAACGCCTTCGGAGTGCAAGCCTTGGCCAAGCAATTTGATATCGATCTTTTTTTAAAACCGGTACGCGGCCAGCTGACTATTTTTGCCTTGGCAAAAGATTCTGAGCTGGTGCACCAACTACCAAAAAGTATTGTGTCAGGGGAGGGATACTGCTTGCCACCGCGCTATGACAAAAAGCATCAGCGCTATCACTGGTTGGTGGGCTCGACTTACGACGAACACGATAGTGGCTTAGATCCCAGAGAGATCAGCGACCAATTCAACCTTGAGTTAGCAAGGGGGCTGGCTCCCGCTGAGTCAGACTTAGAAGAACTTCGGCCAATCGACCGATTTGTAGGTCTACGATGCGTTACCAAAGACCGACTACCGCTTATAGGTGCTCTGCCCCAGTTAGAGAATGTTTATGTGGTGAGTGCGCTGGGATCAAGGGGTCTACTATGGGCCACTCTTGCCTCCTACGTAATACCAGCGCTATCTCATTCTTCCGCTTTTGCTTTAGATCGACTGGCCCGTTTGGGCTTGGGGTCGGACTTGCTCTCGTCTTTGTCGCCAACACGTTTTTTTGCGGGCGCCTTAGCTTCAAACTCAAAACCAATTTTTCCTCCAGCGTCCAAAGCAAGATAAGCCTTAAAGCCGCGCCCCGTCCGGTTAGACTTAAAGTTGGTTAATAGATCAGTTTTACCCTCTATCAACAGCTTTTTAACTTGCTCCGCAGAAATTTCTTGTTGAAGAACTACTTTGCCCGTTTTAAAGTCACATGTTTTGGTTGGGCCAGTATTGTGTTCGCACACATAGCGCATACCATCCTCATAAATTGCCCCGGAGCATTTAGGGCATGCACCAAGCGCCTCCCTGCCTGTGAAGTCGATGACTTCAGTATCGTCATCTTGGCTGTTCCCAAAATCAAACTCAAGCTTAAAGCCCGCATTGGGATAGTCGGCATCGTCCTTGGGTATTTCAGAGAGTTTAATAATTGCAGCAAAAGGACGTCCCATCTTGCTACGAAACCCTTGAAGGGGGCCAATGGTTTTATCTTTGAGAAGCGTTTCTGCTTCGTCGTATTCAAAGGCTCTGCCACCAGGCGTTTTGCTGATCGTGAATCCACATGACTCGCAAGCAAAGCGCCGATAGTTTTCTTTAACAGCCTTACCGCAATGCGGGCAAGGAGTTTTAAGTGTGACGTAGTCACCTGGGATAGTGTCGCTATTAAATTCTTTGGCACGTTTGACGATCCGTTGCGTCATTTGCGCAATTTCTTGCATGAAGGTATTGCGATCTAACTTGCCTTGCTCGATTAGAGAAAGTTTGTGCTCCCAAGTTCCGGTGAGATCAGGCTGAGTAAGCTCAGATACGTCTAAGCCACGCAATAAGGTCATTAACTGAAATGCTTTTGCTGTTGGAATAAGCTCGCGCGCTTCACGCACCATATATTTTTCTGCGAGTAGACCCTCGATAATCGCTGCACGTGTAGCGGGTGTCCCCAGACCTTTTTCTGCCATCGCTTCGCGCATGTCGTCATCATCCACCCACTTACCAGCACTCTCCATTGCAGAGAGAAGTGTCGCCTCGGTATACCGTGCAGGCGGTTTAGTCTTAAGAGCAACAAGTTCAATTGATTCGCTTTGAACCGACTCATTTTTTTGGACGGGGATTAACTCATCATCAGCTTGGCTCGCTTTGCCATAAACACTTAACCACCCAGGTTCCACCAATACGCGCCCCTCGGTTTTAAAGTGATGCCCAGACACCTCTGTGATGCGCGTTGTTACACGATACTCAGCAGCGGGATAAAAGACTGCCAAGAATCTTCGCACGACCAGATCATATAGCTTCTGCTCAGGCTCGCTGAGTGTTTTAGGAGCCTCAAGGGTTGGAATGATCGCAAAGTGATCTGAAATTTTGCTGTTATCAAAAATCCGTTTATTAGGCTTAATCCACGATTTCTTACCATCCCCTTTGAGAATGGTGCTTGCAAAGGATTTATATTCGGGTGAATGTTCACCCAGGTTTTCAATGGTTGTATGGACGGTGTCTAAATAATCTTCTGGCAGCGCTTTAGCATCTGTTCGTGGATAGGTTAAAACCTTATGCCGTTCATACAGGGCTTGGGCGAGGCCTAAGGTATTTTTAGCTGAGAAGCCAAAGCGCGCATTTGCCTCACGTTGTAAGCTGGTGAGGTCAAATAATTGTGGAGCAAGTTGAGTGGCCGGCTTTGACTCTTCGCTGACAGATCCTTTTTTATTTCGACAGGCGGCCACAATGCTTTTAGCAGCAGCCTCACTCCATAATCGATTTTCTCTTGCATCTGGTTCGGCAGGATCTTTTTTAAAATCAGGACTAAACCATCGTCCCTCATAGATTCCAGCCGCCGCAATAAACTCACCGCGCACCTCCCAGTAATCCTTGGGAATAAATTTGCGAATTTGTTCTTCACGCTGCACAACAATTGATAGGGTTGGCGTTTGTACGCGCCCGACGGTCGTTAAGAAAAAGCCACCGCCCTTACTATTAAAAGCAGTCATTGCTCGCGTGCCATTAATGCCAACTAGCCAGTCGGCCTCAGAGCGGCAGCGTGCTGCATCAGCAAGCGGTTGCAGGTCACTGTCGGAGCGCAGCTTAGAAAAGCCCTCCCGAATCGACGCAGGGGTCATCGACTGAAGCCAAAGACGTTCAACTGCCTGCGGCGCCTTGGCGTGTTGGGCAATTAGGCGAAAGATGAGCTCGCCCTCACGACCCGCGTCACATGCATTAATGAGACGATTGACATCTTTTCGTTTGATCAGTTTTTGTAAGACCTTAAGGCGAGACTCCGTTTTAACAATTGGGCGCAGATCAAAGTGAGGCGGTATTACCGGCAAGTTGGCAAATGACCACTTGCCGCGTTTCACTTCATATTCATCGGGAGCGGCAATTTCAAGAAGATGTCCCACTGCCGATGAAATAAGGAAAGCGTCGCTCTCAAAATACTCATCATGTTTTGTAAAGCCACCCAAGGCTTTTGCAATGTCGTTTGCAACCGAGGGCTTCTCGGCAATGATGAGAGCCTTGGCGTGTTCCCCGCTTACGCTCGCTTTGCTAGTTTTTTTGGTTGTCGCCACTGTTTACCTATTAATAAAGGGTGGACTCCACCCGGTTTGGATCTCGTTTTTGGGTCAAAAGGAAGCCTAATTTAAACGTTTTTTTAGAGAAAGCCAGAGCCGCCCCTTTTTTATTATTAGCCCAAAGCCTAAATTAAAGTCAAATAGTAATCAGAAGCATAATCGGTAAGGTGGCATTTTATATATATAAATCAATTACTTATAAAAAATATCAATTTATTCATAACCCCGCTTTTAATGAAAACGGGCACTGGGCAGCTCGCTAAGGACGTCCTCAACCCCGCTAATTAATTTCGCTCCATCTTGAATCAGTCGATGGGAGCCGGCGTAAAGGGGCGAGGAAATGGGGCCGGGAACGACAAAGACCTCTCGGCCTAGGTGTGAACTAAGGTAGGCGGTAATTAAGGACCCCGATCTTTGAGCGGCCTCAATCACAACCGTGCCGAGGGATAGGGCAGCAATAATGCGATTACGTCTTGGAAAATGAAAGCCTTTGGGCCCGATACCCGGTGGGTATTCTGAAATTAATAGCCCTTCTTTTGCAATTTCTTTTGCTAGGGCTTGATGCTCGGATGGGTAGACACGGTCAAGACCGTTGCCACAAACCGCAATCGTTTTGCTCGGGCCATCTAAATCTAATATGCTGCGGTGGGCGGCGCTGTCGATACCGTAGGCAAGACCAGAGACGATGTGATATCCCGCAAGCCCAAGACCGGCCGCAAAATGTTGGGCATATAGCAAGCCGGCCCTGGAGGCCCTTCGGGCGCCGACAATGGCTAACATGGGCTGCCTTAATAGGGCAATATTGCCTATATAAAATAGTTTGCGTGGGGGATCGCTCAGATCACAAAGACGCTTCGGATAGTCGGCCGAATCCTGGCTTAGGCAACAGATCGAGGGGAAGAAGTCTTCAGAAGAGAGGGTGGTGGATTTGCTCATGAGATTATTTTTGCTTACCCCTCGGCCTCTGCCAAGAAGGTCAACCCGATTTGTTTGTAAGATAATTGGAATATGGCTGTCTTATCGATTCTTAATTACCCAGACCAGCGCCTACATACGATTGCAAAACCGGTGGCGTCAGTAGATGCACGTATTCAGCAAATTGTTGCTGATATGGCCGAGACAATGTATGAGGCTTCCGGTATTGGTTTGGCCGCTACGCAAGTTGATATTCATGAGCGCATCATCGTGATCGACACCTCGGAAGAGCGGGATGCTCTGATGGTTTTTATTAACCCCGAACTAATTTGGGCAAGCCCAGAAAAAAAATCGTGGCGTGAGGGCTGCCTTTCGGTGCCGGATTTCTTTGATGAAGTTGAGCGTCCCGAACGAATTAAGATCAAGTCACTTAATCAAGAGGGCCAATTCTTTGAACTCGAGGCTGACGGACTTTTGGCGGTTTGCTTGCAGCATGAGATGGATCATTTGCAAGGTAAGGTTTTTGTCGAATATCTTTCCCCATTAAAGCGGAGTCGCATTTCATTAAAACTCAAGAAGCGAGCAAAAGAATTGATTGGGCTTCGTTAAACGCAGACCATTGCAAATGAAAATCATTTTTGCGGGTACTCCCGATTTTGCAGCTGAGGCATTGCGCGTACTAATGGATGCAGGGCACGAAATTGTGGCAGTGCTCACTCAGCCCGATCGGCCAGCAGGTCGGGGCATGCACCTCCAAGCAAGCCCCGTCAAGCTGCTTGCCCAAGAAAAAAATATTCCAGTTTGGCAGCCTCTCAGCTTGAACATTCATGCGCACGATCCCCAAAAGCAGCAGGATGCAAAAGAAGCGCTTGCGCAGCTGATGCAAATACAGTTTGATGTGATGGTAGTGGTTGCATATGGACTGATTTTGCCTAGCGAGGTTTTACAAG
>Ga0209550_10001410_pt1 | contig 23014 bp, 18 predicted proteins | sample LauGreSuBDMM15SN_2_FD_187567 | JGI IMG/M metagenome (GOLD analysis project Ga0209550, IMG submission 187567) | Freshwater lake microbial communities from Lake Michigan, USA - Su13.BD.MM15.SN (SPAdes) (version 5) | ecosystem: Environmental > Aquatic > Freshwater > Lake | place: Lake Michigan... | reverse complement strand
CAAAACAAGAAACGAATGGTAGAAGAAGCACAACGACAAGCTGAAATGGGGCAAGCGGGGCAAGCGGGGCAAGCGGGGCAAGCGGGGCAAGCGGGGCAAGCGGGAGAACTAGGAGTGTTAGAAGAAGTTACGTTTAGTATGCCATCTAGTCCGGGTTATACTGCATCAAGTCCCATAGTAGGACAGCAACAATTTGCGTCATTCGTTCCAGCACCGGGGTATATGATGCCGCAAGTATTGCAACCGGTTAATGTTCAGATGCCAATCATGCAACAACAGCAACAAGGGCAAATAGTGCAACCTGCAGCCGCTGCCGGTAATATATTATCTGTTTCTCCACCGACATCTGCTTCATCAGGTTCAGAAAGTGGCGAACAAGGGGGTGATAAAAAGAAAATTACGTTTAATATATAATTTATTAAATTATCAAGGTGAATAATATTATCAATAATATCAATAATATCAATAATATTATTAATAATAAAATTGAATTAAAATATTGTTTCGTAATATAATATAAGAATACTAACATACGAACATACGAACGAACAAGACAAAAATGTCAGCAGGTCAAGAAAAGTCACCATCTGGTGTTATTGGCATGATTTACAAATCAAGAATAAATTTGTTAGAACTATTACGAGAACAAGGTTACGATGTCAGCGATTACGAAAATTTTGGAGTGAATGAAATACATGCAATGTATACGAACAAAGATGTTCCAAAACAACTAGATATGACTTGTTCATCCAATACAGGAACTACAAGCCAAAAAAAAGTATACGTAAAATATCATTTAGGAAAAACATTGCGTGTTGAAAATATACAAGATTACATAGACGATTTATTTCACATTGATAAAGTTCTAGACAACAAAACAGATACACTGATTATAGTCATCAAACAAGAAATAAATCAAACGCTGATGAATATATTAAATGAATTTTGGGACAAAAACAAGGTGTTTATTATCATATTTACTCTTGAACGACTATTATTTAATATTCTCCAACACCAATATGTTCCCAAACATACGATACTAAATGAAGCCGAGAGAGCCGAAGTCATTAAAAAATACAATATTATAAACGTAAAACAGCTACCGGATATTTCACGATTCGATCCCGTCGCACAAGCCATCGGAATGCGCCCCGGCGATATTTGTTGCATCGATCGACCAAGTAAAACCGCGATTATATCAAAGTATTATCGTCATTGCACCCAAGCCACACTTTAGTTATAATACGCACGCTAAGCATACTACGAAAGTGGAATATAAATGTGAAGATAAATGTGAAAATATATAGAATTATATTTTATCATGATATTATTTTTTATTATGATAATATAGATAGTCCAATAATTTAACAATCATGCCAAATTCAAGCCCAAATAGTTTTATAAAACAATATGTGGGCATTGTTGATGCATTGAATCAAAATATTGTAAAAAATTTGAAACAATATAGTGATAACTATGCATCCTTTAATGTAAGTAATTTTGGTTATAAAGTAAATACGAGAAATTTGGCATCAGAAACATACGAACAAGAAAATGAAAATAAAAATACATTTCTTATAGCAAAAAGGAATTTATATTTTTTAGATGTTGAATTTAAAAATTTAATACAGAAATTAAACAATGTAATAAGAGAAAAAAACAATTCAATAGATGAACTTAAACAAGATATAGAAGAGTTAACCGACGAAAATAATCAACTTACAAAACAATCACAAGGTTTGGAAGATTCGGGGTTGGCGGCAAAACCATTTTTTGAAGATGAGCGTATTATTTATGCGCGTTCTATTATTTTTTTATTGTCAATGTTGGCGGGAATCATATTTATATTATATCTATTGAGGTCAACGCCATTCACAGAAATTGCGACAAACGTTGCGACAAAGTCAAAAGACCTAGCTACAAATGCGAAAAATGCAGTTCAATCAGATATGCAAAATCCCGATAACTCTACGGCGCGAAATATTATTATATTTTTACTTGTTAGTATAGTAATAATTGCGGTATTTTATTTTATAGTTTATTTAATACGTCGCGCACGCCCTAATGCTGAAGAAACAGAGACACAAAAAAAAATCAAACAAATTGCGCAAAGTTGCCAAAGAGATAAAAGTGAGTCGTGGATATCATCGCAAATTGATAAAATTAAAGGTTATTTATTAGATACAAACACAAGAAGACCCGATCCATCCCTGCCTGGAGTATAATACGATAGAAGACGATAGAATAGAATAGAATAGAATAGAATAGAATAGAATAGAATACAAGTATTGGTATATTTTATGAATATATATTATAGATATTATAGATATTATATATTATTATTATATATTATTATTGTATTATTGTATTATTGTATTATTATAGTATTATGAATTTTTTAAATATGTTTAGCGATGAAGCCCCTATTTTTAATAATGGATACAGAAGTTCTTTATATACAGATCCAAGTATAGCACAAGGAATTAATTTTTTAAAATACGAAAAAGATATAAAAAATAATTTAACTGACAATCTTAGACTAATTTCTCAAACAGATGGAAGCAACTTAGGTTCGGGGAAAATTTTAAGTGGAAAAATATACGAAGGAATGGAAACGACGGCAGCGACGACGGCGGCAGCGGTCCCAACACCTGCCTCGTCGCCTGCTGCTGCAACACCAACAGACATGAAAGCAGAATTTGAAAATGAAGTATCAAAACAAATTCAAGACAAAGATATCAAAGAATTGAAAAATGCATATAGTTTTGTTAACTCAATATATGACAACTTATTAAGAAATTTTGAGAAGGATTATGGGGGTGGTATTGCAAATACACCCGCATCTGCCGGAAAAAATGGAGACAAATTTTCCACACAAAGACAACAATTAATTAAATCAATAGAAAGTATTCAAGGAGCACTTGGTATTATCAATGTTCAAATTTCTGATGTAGTTAAAAAAAGGTCAAAGATAGACATACAGGCATATTATACTATTATGGATGAAATACGAGCTGTGAAACATAAAATAATTAATGCTAATAATAAGGTTTTAGAGTTAACAAGAATAGTTGACCCCGTTTCAGCAGTCGCCGAGAGAGAAGAAACACATATTTTATCAAAACAAAGATACTATATGTATATATTCTGGTTCATTATAACTGCAGTAGTTATATATGTTATGATAACGAATATGATTAACCCAGATTCCTCGTTCAGTATATTGGTAATATGTATAATTATTCTTGTGTGTATATTTGTATTTATCATGTATAACAATATTACAGGCGGGTGGTATATGGATATTAAGAATGGTATCAGGGAGATAAGTATACCAAAAATAGAAAATATTATTAACTTTGACCCACTAGTTAGTATAAAATATACTTCGTAGTTATAAAACAACCAACCGGTAGCAACTACTCCTAACTATAGTCGTAGTCCTAATCGTAATCGTAATTATAAATATAGTATATTTATAGTTATATTGTAATTTTTTTATTATTTATTATTCATTTATTATATACCCTTTTCATTTAACTTTATAAAATGAATAACAATAGTAACAATAGTAACAATAGTAATTTAGGCCCAAGTCTTTCACAAGGGCAAGTATTTAGAAAACAGCAGCAAACCAGAGTATTAACCAACAATGACGTAGTAACGGGCAATACCACGCGAGAGCAAAATAAAAATAAAGTAAATAAACAGAAAAATGGCAAAACAACTATGGTGGCGATTGAGCCCTTTTCACAAAAAAATTCTATCAATAATAATATTAATAGCAATAACTATATACCTGTATCAAAAAAGGATATAGAACGTGACGATGAACGTATTAAAAAAAGGAATCAATTGGAAAAGGCACAAACACAAAAATCAATCACAACTTATTCTAATGTATCGAGCGATTTAAGTAAATTTCAGAGAGGGGTCACCGACGAGGCAAAGGCATATAATTATATTAATAAAAATCCTGGGTTATTGAATCAAAATTATCTAACCGAGGATAACCGAACGATAAGGGTCAATAACGCGGGTGTGGTAAATACATTAAATAAATCCAGTTTACAACAAAATGTACCTATTACTCCTGGAATAAATATATCTACGTCGATTGCAGACCCACCACCCGGTGTAAATTATATTCCAGTAGAAAATATTCCTGCAGGTTTAACGAAAGGTTCTGACGCTGGTTTATATGGCGAACAAAGCGTAACTTCGGTAAGTCTACCCACTGGAATTTCAGCATACAAATTAGAAGGTGAAAATGTATTTGTTACATACCCTTACCCGAATAGTCCCGCCGATATAAATAAAAATATGTATTACTATGGCGCATTTACTAAAGAAGGTGTTTCGGGATTATCTCTAGATAGTGCAATGCCTACAGAAACAACTTTAAATTGTCTTCAACGTGCGGTTGACAAAGGTTCTTCGTGGTGTGGGATGACACAATATGGTAGTGCTCAGGGTGGTGGGGGTGGCGGAAAATACATGATAGGAACTCCAACTAGTTTAACACATCGTGCATATAAAATTATACCTATATTACAATCAGGTTCAAATACTATATTAAAACACCCAACGGGATATACTACATTAACATTTGGTGCTGATGGAGTATTATATTCCGGACATGAGAATTATAAATTTGCATATCCATTAACAAAAATATTTAGTAGTGAATTAGAACCAACGCATGGTGGAACTATTAATAATCTGGTTGGAAGTTATGCATATAATCAAGGTAGATGGCAAAACCTTTCAAGTTTTTCAGGAAATTCTGACCCCACGGGACAACCTTCAGGAAAATTTGATACTCTTTACCAATATAATATTCAAGTTCCAAATACCGGGTATTATACATATTATTATTATGACTGGATGGGCCAGCAACGTTCTTATCAAGCCCCATATGTATATTATACTACACGAACAGAACAACAATTAGCTGCACCAAATACTTCATATGGCAATTTAACATATATTAATTATAATTGTGGCAAAGTTCCAACAAAAACGCCTATCAATATTGGTGGACAAAATGCAGGCGCGGGATATAATATTAGCTGCATGGATCTTCATAGTAAGTATCCTTCTTTTACACTTGAACTTAGTGATACCGGAATACTTACGATTACAAATAATGCTTCAGCTGCAGAAGCAAACGCCGATTCAAAAAAAGTAACCTACGATATGTCATTTGAATATAAAACTGCGACGTTATCAAACAAGCAAGTAGTAACATTAAATATGCCACAATATGATGAATGGGTTCGTCCTAGTATAAATCAAGGAAATTCATTAACTGCTAGTTCGAAGAATATTCATTCTATAACCAATGGTCAATGGATTTCATCGCCAAATGGATATTGCAGGCTTATTTTAACTAATGGAACATTACACCTGGAATATTCTTTGCAAGATGTTTCACAAGACAAGGATGGAAATCTGGTAGGAAATGGTTCATCGGTTGCATTGTATTCTATACAAAACGTCAATGCATCTAATTTAGGAGTCACTGCGCATATTGACATCAATGGAGCCGTAAATCCATATCCTTCACTACCTTCATCTATTACCGCCTACGATAATAAATATACGGAAATGAAAGGATATATTCCTAATCCTTCTATTCTAACTAAACCCGGTAGTGGTAATGTAAATGCAAATTCGAATGATTCGCAATGCAGAATTGAGTGTAATAACGACCCAATGTGTGCAGGATATGTTGTTTATAAAGGGATGTGCAGGCGTTTAACTGCAGACCAAATATTCCCCACAGGTGGTGATAGAATACCAGACCCTCAAAACACTACATATATTAGAAATCCAAAATTCCCCCAAAACGATAAATCGTGTAGAAAGACACTAGACGCGGTTATAGATTCCAATGCTTATTCTTATTATCTCGGCAATAAAATTACACCAAATCCTCCAACTACTATGACACCAGCTACAAAATGTAATTTAGGAAAAGTATTAGATAGCCAAATGAAAGAACTTGATACTAAAAATCAACAAGCAGTTGCAAAAGGTGAAGAAATTAAAGGACAATTTAAGCACCTATTTGGTAGAGAAAATAAGGTATTAAATAGTATATCAGATAATCGAACAACTTCTAAAATTTACGACGAGTATACCAAAAAGGCAACGGATAAAATACAAAGCATAAAAAATGCACAAATAACTAAATCGGCAGTAGAAAAAGACTCTGATTTGCTTTTAATTAGTGATAATTATAGATATGTAATATGGGGAATAGTTTCTTTATTATTGTCGATTGTCACAATTAAAGGACTACGCGCAGCATCCGAATAAATAGTAGTTGTATTTACAAATCATCTCAATACAACAAATCAAATATAAAATTATTTTATTTTAATATAGTATATTCAAATAGTATATTCAAATAGTATATTAAAATCATATATTCAAATAGTATAATCAAATTATTCAAGTTAAATAATGGCCAGCCAATACTCATCTTATACCAACGATTCAAATGATGACAATAACATTCAAAAAGATTTCGAAAAAAATTTACAAACGCAGCTTGATAGTATTAAAAAAATACAAGACCAACAGACAGAATTATATTCTAATCTAGAAGTTTTAGGAGCATCAAAGGATATTTCATCAGAAGAGGTTCAACGTGAAATAACTGATATTTTTAAACAAATTGAAACTTTAAATAATGTAAAAAATACTATTTTTAAATCATTGCTTACATCATATGAGCTGAATCAGTCACAACTGAATGCTTCAAGATATGCATACGCCGATAGTATTACTGCTTTAAAAATTATAGAAGAAAATTTAAATAATAAACAAAAAATATTAAATGATGCACTCGCGATACGCGACAACTCGGAAAGAATGGTAAATGTAAATACATATTATACAAGAAGGTTCGAAGAACACTCCAATGTTTTAAAATATGTTATTTTATTTTGTGGTATTATTATTATTGCAATTTTTTTGATGAAGATTGGTATTATTAATAATACTATATCTAGCATTATTATTATTGCATCTTTGTCGGTGGGTGCTATTATTATTGGTGGAAAAGTATGGGATTTATCAAGGCGTAGCAATATAGACTATGACCAGTATAGATTTAAATTTAATCCAGGCGATGCACAATCCGATACTAAAAACGCTGCAAGTATTAAGACCGATATGACATATGGAGGTAACATTTTTAAAAATGTATGTAATAAATTTACCGATAACACCAGTGCAACACCTACAACACCCACGCCAGCACCACCGGCACCACCGGCACCACCGGCACCACCGGCACCTGCAACACCTGCAACACCTGCAACACCTGCAACACCTGCAACACCTGCAACACCTGCAACACCTGCAAGAGGAACGGGTGCAGCAGGAAGCGTTGAAACATTTATATTAAAAAATCACAGAAATAAATTTGACGATAAAAAATATGGCTGCCCTTTAGCATCGAATGAAACAAGTTATAGTTACAGCGATTATGACGCATACTAAATAATGAATTATATTTATTTATATTTATATTTATTTTTTTTAAATATAAATAATGGTATATCTAGTATAGTATTATAATATAATAATATATTAATATTATAGTAGTAAAAATCATAATAAAATCTTAAAAAGTTAAAAATAAAATTGTTAAAAACGAAATGGATAAAGAAACTAGAGAAAAAATAGCAACTTCTATGAAAAAAAATGCAGAAGAAGGAAACCAAGACGTAGTTGCGTCGTTAGGTGGTTCTACATGTATTAACCCCGAATTAACAAATAAATTTTTAGACCTTGCACAAAAAGGTGGCGACGCTTTAGCTTCAATACAAGGAGCAGTCGACCCTACAAAGGCAGCACCCGATTCAGATTTATATTTAAAAAGTGAATATGAACGCGCAAAACGTATTCGTCAAAATGCGGATTTAGACTTTTATGTTGCAGAGCAGAATTACTTTGTAAATATAAAAGGCAGCGATTCTTATAAAGCACTGATTACAGATAGGATTAAAAATACAGGAAATAAAGAATATGAATCTATTTTAAAAAAATTCATAGAAATGAATGAAATAGCAAGTATATTAATTACTACTGCAGATGTTCGCGAAGTTGCAGAAGAAAATATGAATAAAGTTGTTCATGAACTTGAAAAAAATAATGACAGGTTGCGAGATATAATAAATAGTGGAACCGGCGACGCGATAACATACCAACGCAAGTCATCTTATGAATCAAAAATGAAAGAAATGGTTCAAAATTGGTCTGTTATTCCCACGATTATTTACTGGACGCTCCTTATACTATGGGTTGGTATCGTTATGCTATACTTACAACAAACGACATTGATGAACTTTGCTATACTGATCGCACTTATATTGTATCCTTATTTGTCTACGAATATAATAGTTTGGATTCTTGGTTTTGTGCAAGGGGTTTGGACTTTTATATTTTCTGCAGTGAAAAATCGTGTTAGTGCTTAATTCACTACAAAACCAAGGGAGTAGAGTATAGCGAAATACATTATAACGTATAAAAAATACATTATAACGTATAAAAATTACAGGATTTATTAGGGAATTTATTACAGGATTTCATTCCTTTATTCCTCTTCTACCTCATCGTGATTATATATAATCGAGATGTTCTTCCATCCCTTCGGCGTGCACTTGCCATATTTCTTATCAAACACTTCATAAATTTCATTACCCCTTGGCACGTTTCTGTCATAGTGTTCCACATACCATACTTTGAACGACTCATACATTTCCGTCTTCTTAACATAGTGTCCCTCCACTTTGCGAATCTTATCGCGCACGAATTCATTGATGTAGTCCTGGCTGTTTCTGTAACTTTCACTACTCGCAAGAACCGCCGGCGCATCTTTTACCATACCACCCGTTTCATATGCCTTCTCCACTAGCATCGCCAAGAATACAGGCGCCCATATTTTGAATTTCTCATCAAGGCGCTTATCAACCAAGTATTGATATGGCGAATCAGGATCGCCTTGTTTCGGGTTGTCGCAGAAAACGGCTTTGTGATCGACTTTGCGAATACGTCTCCAGGTGCCTTCATCGTTTGCTTTCACATCCAGAAGCGTATTTGTGCAAACCACCAACTTAAACTGCGGAATAAATGTAATCATATTTTTAAACAACGCACGTCCTTGCACAGGATCACCACTTGTAATTTCCTTCATTGGTCCTTCTTCCAAACGCATTCCCTTCGATGGTTCTTGCATCACTGCATACCGAATACCAACCAGTTGCGCAATTTCAGACGACGTTCCACCAATCGATGCGCGTTTGCTTGTAATGAGCGAAATAGGAACAACCGCTTTATACTCACCCAAAACAAGCGACATCAATTCTACTAACTTCGACTTTCCATTGCTGCCGCATCCAATATAAATATTAAACGTCTGGGGATAGTTCACACCAATCAAACACGACGCCAAATGCTCCCACATATAGTTTCGAATTTCTTCTTCCGGATATAACTTGCAAATAAAGTCGTTGATTTCCGCCATAGTTTTACCATGTTTTTTTGGGTCAAGTGGAAAGTAGTCGATATTTGTGCACTTTGTAATGTAGTCGTCGGGTTGCCCTTTTCTTGCACGCTTTTCCTTAAAATCAATTACGCAATTATTGCAACAAAGTAGATGCGTTTTCGTGTCGACGCTTCTAAGGAATGTTTTGTCGTAAAACAACTCTTGGGCTTCCTTCATAATGTTTGTCTTTGCTTGCGTATTTTTTAGTTTGAGGCAAATATCCGAAATACGATGCTGAAACTGATTCGGTTTGCCATCTTCAGAATTAGCTGATGAACCATTTCCGTTGCCGCTATTGCCACCACTACCCCCACCATTGCCACCATTGCCACCATTGCCGCCATTGCCGCCATTTGCAGCATTTGCAATATGTTTGTTTGGTTTTCCTAGTCCGCTAGCACCACCACCAGCACCACCTCCGCCACCACTACTACTCGACCCAATTCGCGAGACATATAGTGTATACATTTCATTCGATATCATCTGTTTCAATGAAATACCGCAATCACATTCGACCCAGCGATTATTCTCAAACTCATACCAGGCATTGTCCTTGATGTGTGCACAAACGAAACGATTCTTGAACATGTTGTGCAAAACGACTGCCAAATCCACCATCGTTGTTTCTGGTTTTCCATTCATGTTTACCAGATCATTCGAAAGCGTAATATCAACATAGTAGTCGATCGTCTTTTTATATACCGCAAAATACCGCTCTTTTGCATCACTTTGCGCCCAGTAGACGATAGACCGCCGCGTCAACCCGTCTTCATTCTCCATCGAAAAGGTTTGCCATTTTTCGTAAAACTCGCTAATTTTGTCATAGCTGAATTTCTCCGACTGCGAACTAAATAAAATCCACGACAAGAATAATTTGTCGCTTGTGTTTCGCATCGCCCATCCGACGCGTATCCATAGACTATACTGGTTGTAATATTTATCAGGAAGACACATCGTATAGTCGCTCGTCTCTTTCACGTAGTGCTCACGGGGTTCAAGAGAATGAAACAGCTTGTCAATTTCATCTGTCAGTATTTCCCTGCTTGTAATGTCATGGATACTGCACGCACTCGACGCCACACGGCGACGGATATTTCCACCAATCTTATTTGTTGGTGAGCGACGTGTTTTGTTTCTTTTTATTTCATCATATTCGCGACGAATAGACTGACGGATTTGAAAAGCGGGATGCTTGTCATATTGCGCTGAAAGTAGGCAGAAATTTTTGGCGTAGTCGAAAAACGCGACATTCTTTTCATCATATTCCCATTCCCATAATTCATTTTTCTTGTGTTTGTTCTTGATTTCCATTTTGCAGTTGCCGCCCCCGCTCTCATCGCCGTCACATCCACCTGATTCGTATTCCTCGCTTTCACTTTCATCGCCATCGCATTCGCCACGATCATCACAATCATAATCGTCCGAAAGATCCGTATCAACCTCGCTTTTAATATATGTGAAATTGAAATGATACTTCAATTCATATGCTTCATGTCCGGGTTTTCGCGAACCATATAACTGCCACCCAACAGGATTCACCATCCGCGAAATGTTGTCGTCCAAAATATCATCCCATGAATTTTTAAGAGGGAGGTGTTTCAAAACATCCGGTATTTTTTTCATTACATTGTTGCGAAGCATATATTGAACGACGCGGTCGGCATGAACACCGATAATAATATGAATACCATCCTTTGTATACTTATCGTCGTCGGTATTCATACTAGGTTTTTCGAATACAAATACCGCGATGTCTCTCTTTTCGGCATCTTGAATATCCAATAGTTTTGATAGTTCATCCATGTAGATGCCCACTATATTTTCTACATCTTCCTTTGTGTGCTGCCGCTTTTCAAGGCTTGGATCATATCGAAAATCCAAATCGACAAGCACGGGTCCAGCACCCGGAAGCTGTTTTTCGGTCAAATATTCATGACGTCTATTTACAATAACATGTTTTGCATATTTTGTCCAGAATTCTGGTAATTTTTCTTGTGGTATATAAAACGTCCCGCCCGATACTCCATGCTCTTGACTTGGTATTCTTGTGTGTGTAAATGAAAGTCCTGCCATACTAGGGTCACCTTTCTTTATATAAAGTTGTTTCATATATTGTTCATAGTCGTTTCCACTTCCGCTTCCGCTTCCGCTAGATGATGCTGTAAAACTTTTCATGTTTGTATATTTTCGTCGTTGATATCGTATGGGGTTGGGTGTTCTATTGTGTGTTATATTATATTCAAAGATATTTTTATGTCAATTTTATATATTACAAATATCCCTAAAAAATAGAAAATCATAATTCCACAAAAGATAATATATCTTAAAAAAGGCATAAAAATAAACGCATATCTATATATATACTGCGGGAATCCGAGACTAACAAGCGAATGAGTAAAAAAATAAAAAGCCCCGAAATGTCAACCATTGCGCATAACACAATAGTTGAATCTAATGTAAGCACAGAAGGAGAGAAAGGTGAGAAAGGTGAGAAACACGAAAAATCACCAGATAAATCAAAATACGATAAAATATTTGATATAGAAAGTGAAAGTGACAGCGAAGGAGAAGGCGAATACCAAGAAGCCACGGAAGAAAAACACAAAAAAGTAGAAGCACCAATAGTTCCAATAGTTCCAATAGTTAGTATTCCAAAAGAAACGATTTCACGATTATTGAAAGATATAAAGGACATGGTGTCTTCATCTTTGGAAGAAGAATATGGAATTTATTATAAACACTCTGAAACAAATATATTAAAAGCGTATGTTTTGATAGTCGGTCCAGAGGACTCGTTATACTTTGGGGGCTACTATTTTTTTAGGATTGACTTTCCGATAAATTACCCATTTGAACCTCCTTTATTTACATTTATTGTAAGTGATTCGAATACGAGATTTCACCCCAACTTTCATAAAAGCGGGAAACTTTGTTTATCTATAACAAATACGTGGAGGGGCGAGCAATGGACAAGTTGTTTAACACTGAAGTCTGTTTTAATTACCATAGTTAGTATTATGGATAATAAGCCAATGTTGCATGAGCCGGGCGTAACATCAAAATATGCGGATTTCAATAACTATCACACTATGATTGCATTTAAAAATATAGACTATGCTTGTTTGCAACTATTGCAAGATTTTAATAAAAAAAATATCATATTTTCCGAAACCGAAAGCAAAGAATATAAAGAATATTTTTACAATATTATGAAAGAAACATTTAAAAAGAATGCAAAGAAATTACACCAGGTTATAAGAAAGTGGATGGCAAAAGAAATTAATAATTTGTATACTATAAACGTCATGTATAATATGTCTTGTTATGTCAACTTCAATGACTTGGAAGAGAAATTTTTAGAATATGTAAAAGGTAACAATAGTGACAATAGTGATAGTAGTGATAATATAGAAAAGTAATATACTAATATATAAAATTGAAATAAACAAATAATAATAATATATAATATATCGACAAATATAAAAACTTCACTTATCGTCGCCATGCACTTCTGTATTCACTGCAGCAACATGTATTATATTCGTTTATCTGAAGAAGACCCAAATTCAATTGTCTACTACTGCAGAAACTGCGGACACGAGAATAAAAATATTACTTTAGATAGTGTTACTATCTCTCGGACCAATTTTAAAAGCAGTAAACAAAAATACAACTCAATCATAAACAAGTATACCAAAATGGATCCAACATTGCCGCGAATCAATACGATTAAATGTCCTAACCAGGCATGTAAAAGTAATCAAGATCAAGAACATGAACACGCGGAAACGCCACGCTCACGTCCGCGTGAAGAAGGTGGCAAATCTAAAGCAAGTATTGGTGCTGCAGCTGCCGAGATTTTACCTGGGGTGGGTGCGGATGCGGATGTCGAAGAACAAGGTGGCGGTGCCGGTGCCGGTGCCACAACCGACCACGAAATCATCTACTTGCGTTATGACGATGTCAATATGAATTTCGTTTATTTGTGCCCAGTATGCGACTCGGTTTGGAATACTACGCAATAAGTATAATAGACTTGAATAGATTTGGGTATACTATTTTTATTATTACTATTTTTATTATTAATAATAAAATTGAAATAAAATCAAATTAGTATATAATATATAAGATTGCTTCATACTATCCAACAACTATCCAACAACTATCTAACAACAACTATCAAAAATACAATGTCTTCTAAAAAACTCGAACCTTTAGCGTTAGCGGGAAATAAATCCGATGAAGAAGCAGGTTCTGATGCCGACACTGCTTCTAGTGTTGGAAGTGAAAGCGGGAGCGATGTTGACACCGACGACGCTTCCAGTATTGCATCACTTGGTGAAAGCGACGATGATGCAACTGCGAGTATTGGTTCAAATGAAAGTGATACAGAAGAGGCCGGTGCCGCCGCAAAATCCCCGATTCAAAATATTCAAGACGTTATTTCAAAAGCCGCCAATGCAGTAAGTTCTGGCGCGGCACAAGATGCAATTACACAATTGGTTTCTCGAAAAGGAAAAGGAAAAGGTGCAAGCACCGGCACAGGTGCCAGAAAAAGTCGCGGAAAAGGTGTTCTTGAAAGTATTGCATCGACGACCGCGTCACTAGGTATGGGACTGGGGATGGGACTGGGAGGGAGTGAAGACGAAGGCGAAGGCGAAGAAGGAAGCGACGAATACGATAGCGACGATGATGATATGGACAAGAAACTCAAAAAATTTGATAGCGAAGTGCGTGACGAATACTTGGCAAACTTCCACCCTGAATGTATGATGCAAAACTACGACGAGATATATAATTTAGCACGTGTTGTGCGCGACGATAGGGGAATTATTGTAGATGAGTTGCACAAAACATTGCCATTGTTGACAAAATACGAACGAACGCGTGTGCTTGGACAAAGGGCAAAACAAATCAATGATGGTGCGATGCCGTTTGTTAAAGTCCCGGAAGGTGTTATCGACGGCTACCTGATTGCATTGAAAGAACTGGAGGAAAAAAAGATTCCATTTATTATACGCCGACCATTGCCCAATCGTGGCTCTGAATATTGGCACCTTGAAGATTTGCAGATTATTAACTAGTATACTATGCATTGCATTCGCTTGTTCAACACTTCCATCGTTTGCCGCAGTCGAGGCATGACACAAATGTCGTCATCGGCTCATCCGCCGACCTTGTTTGCAGCTGGTAATATGTGCACTTCTTCGAACTACATTTGCGACATGTGAATTTATCCGTAGATGCCTCCAGTTTGGGCTCATACTTATTTTGGTCTCTAATTTTTTTATCCTCAATGAGTTTATGCCACTTCTCGGGGCTCATTTCTTGGTGTGTCATGAATGCCAATTTGTGTGCCTGGATTTCCTTGCTTTTCATTTTTTGCAGTATATTTTCGTCTTTTAAGTTGATAAATATGGTGCGTAGTAGGTCTAAATATATCATTGCAAAATAAGGGTTGTCCCATTTTCGCACAACGCATTTGCTTTTTGCTTTTGCAATGGAATAGTTGTAAATCCCTTTTTCTAAATTCGCTGCAATTTCACTATCGTCTAAAATACCTTGCAACTTTGCAGTGACATTTTGACGAAATTCTACGGGGTTTTTGACTTGCTTCATTGTAGTGGGTGTGTCTGTGTGTGTCTGAGTATGAGTCTGCTGGTATAGAATAATATGCAATAATATATTTATATCTTTATTCAATTTTATAGTTTGCATATTGTATAGTTTTCATATTACATAGTTGTTGTAATGCTTCACAACTAAAATAAAAATACTGCAAAAATATGATAATCGCTAAAGTATCATATTTTATGAAGAAATCGGAAATCGTAAATCAGGAATAACAGGTTCAAGGAAGATGCAGAGCATTTGAAAGAGAACCGGTGGTATTAAAAAATATTCCCTTTATTGTATTAATAACATAGACAAAGAATGCCATAAACATTAAAACCCATGGAAGAAGAACAAGGAACCACGAAAGTGAGGTATATCCATTCCTGCAAAAGTATGATAATAACCACGTCCATAGAATAATAAGAACACCCTGAACGACATAGGATGTTCGCGAATCTTTTTGATATGTAAAGTTCAGACTTTGCAGCAGAGGACTACCCGATTGATGCATTTCAAGTTGTTGCGATATGGCAGAAAGTCCAAAGTAAGACAATACCATCATAATAACAGATACTACCAGATAAATCTGAGCGGGTGGGCAAAGTTTGTCGAACATTTTATTATTTTTTGTTTTATATACTCTGATAATAAAATATTTTATAATGCAAAGTTAAAATGCAAAGTTAAAATGCAAAGTTAAAATGCAAAGTTAAAATGCAAAGTTAAAATGCAAAGTTAAATACCAATATTATACTTTTGTAAACATCCCTAGCTATACATATATTCTTCTTCACTTAACTCGCTAGAGTCATTCGACTTATATCCATTACTTATTTCTTCCTCTATTTTTGATGCTTTTGAATTTTTTACAATATAATTATCATTCTCAATAACTTTATTATTTTTTGATTTATTATTTAATAACAAAGTAGATGCTACATTTATTTTTTTACTATTTGGTAAAACGGACCGGGTTCTTTGCGTTGATGATATAGCTATGTCTTTTTTTTTATCTTTACTATTTAAATTAGAGGATACTCGTGATTCATGTTTTATTTTTTTATTTATAGTTGTATTTAAAATAGTATTTGAATGTTTACTATTTGAAGCATTATTTTTTTTAACACCGCTTTCATCGTCGTCATCGCTCTCGTTCTCGTCAACATCCTCCTCAGTGTCATCTTCAATGTCATCGTCATCATCGTCATCGCTATCGTCATCGTCGTCATCGTCATCGACATCGTCATCGTCCTCGTCATCGTCCTCGTCATCGTCCTCGTCGTCGTCAGAGTCGTCGTCTTCATCGTCGTCATCGTCGTCAGAGTCATCGGCATTTACACCACCATCAACTACAAACCCATCTTTCAAATAACCATGTTTTGTTTTTTTTGAATCCGGAATATTTTCCAGCTCGTCTTCTTCGTCATCGTCGTCATTTTGTGTTGTTACTAGAGACTCAAATCCTCCAAATAAATGTTCGTATATTTTATCCCAAAGCGATTCCGTCAAATCTACATAGTTGTTTTTTGCATCGTGTGCAATAAGAATACATGCACCGAAATATAAATCGTGGTCTAATGGGGGCGGAAACTCGTATTTGTTTTCTTGATTTGCCAATCCATCGTCTTTCGCCCACATTTCTACAAATATTTTAAAACCTTGTATACTATATCCCCATTCCGCCCTTTTACAAAATCCCTCCAACTTTTTAAATTTGCATTTCTTCGCCAATTCACATTGGTTTATCGCGTCCCTTTTCATTTCTGTTTCTTTGATGTCGCCATTTTTTTCAACGACCAACAATGTAATCGTTTGCTTTTCTTTTGTGCTTGTGCTAGTGCTATCAGATTTAGACTTTTTCAGTGGCATTTTACTACCTGTATACCTGTATACCTATATAACTATCTTCTGTAAGATGAATTTATGATATATGTTTTTATGCAATCGGTTTAAATGGTTTATCATATATATAAATAATAAAAATGCACAATAGTAATAGTTGCACCCCGCGTGACCCCAACACCCTACGCAACAAAAGTAATAATCATAATGGGGGCAACAAGAACAAGAAGAATAACTATGAACAAGCAAAGATTTATTTTCCAAGTATTTCTATACAGGTTTTACAAGATGTATTGCATGGCACCCCTAACACTGGTAAAAAACAAAACCAAAATAAAACACAAAATAAAACACAACTAGACAAATATCTATGTAGTGAAAATCAAAAGACAACTATGTATGGAACTACCTGTATTTTAGAAATACAAAACAATCAACCTTATACTATTTATCCATGCGACAAGATGATTCTAACATCTTCTATTTCCGCGCCTACTGCAAGTTCGGGCTCGGGCTCGGGCTCGGGCTCAAAACAACATCAACGCCTCCCACTTCTAGTTGATTACTCAAATATGAAACGTTCGCAAACTCCCTCTTATCAAATACCCTATGAATTCAAAGTTAACACCCGCCTAGTTAAAAAATACAAAATGAATCCAATGTCAACCACAAGCTTTGTTATTGAATATAAAGATGATAAGGTATATGACTTCTATATATTGGCAAATTTATCGGGAATACCATCGGGGATATCAGCAAATCAAATTGAAATAGATAATTTTATAAAAGAAGATATAATCTCGTTTTTATTGACGCTAAACTTATATTGATAACTATATACTATATTATACTATACGAATGTGGACATGGATAATTAAAGTTTCAGTTGTATCATTTTTATTCATTTTCTTGCTTCACTATTTATATTCATTTTTTAAGACAACACTTACATCTCCCAAAATAAAAGATTTAGTAAATAAACCTATGCGAAAATATGATTCTATTTATGACTCATTGCAGAATAACCAAAATTGTATAGAAGAAACAGAATGTGTAAATATGAGTAATTCTTTACATTCGAACTCTACATATACACAAAACCCTCTTAAGCAAAATATGAAAGATGAATTGAAGAAATATTTAAATGAATTGTCAGGAAGCAAGGCGAATGACATTGGCAGTAATATCGGTGCGACGTCAGTAGGAGGTTTAGCTGGATGTTCCATTGGAAATTCTGCCACAACCCCTGCTATCCCCGACTTTGCCGTGTCGTCCTCATCCTCATCATCAACGTATGCCGAGTTTTAGCATGACATGCGCGCGCACACACACACGCACGCACTAGCGTTATCCTTATAATATATAAAAAAAATAGTTAAAGATTATATACCTATTATAATATAACGTATAGTTGGTTAGTTAGTCGATACGCAAAACCATGCAACAACAACGGCAACAGCAGAATAGAAGTGCACAAAATTCTCACAATTCGGGCTTATCACACCGCGAACAAGAGATATTGATAAAATCATTTCCTCCTGAAATTAAATTTTCTTACGAAAAAAGCACTCATAAGAAAGTTTTATCTGATTTATATGTTATTATTCCGAAAGGTAGAAAATATTTTGTATGGTTTACGCACCACGATCGAAAAAATATATGCTTATTTTTAGAAATATGTAATCGGACACATAACATATTAAACATATTTTTCAGGCATGTTTCATTTCATGATGTATTGTCATACGGGACTATTTTTTATGGGACATTGTTTAGACAAGGACAGGACGACGTATTTTCGGTAGAGAATATTTATTATTATAAGGGGCAAAATATTCAGGGATATGCATACGAATCCAAATTGAAAATCATTAAAGATATTTTTGATACGGGACTACAATATAATACAAGATTTCAGTTTCATCCTTCACAAAAAGGTGTAGTATTTGGCATTCCTGTTATTGCAACATCTTTTGACGAAGCAATTCGGGTTGCAGGGAAGTTGCCATACGCAGTTTATTCAATTCAATATCGATATCTAAAGGATGGCGATGGCGATGGCGATGGACGGGGACAACTATCAATGAGTAACGCAATTGAATATTACTTGTTTGGGGGAGGCGAGAGAAGCGAGAGAAGCGAGACTAATATTAAAATAGAAGTTATAGAGAAACAAGAGAAACGGGAAATCAAAAAAGTATGGACGCCAACGCCGACGCCGATGCCTCAGTTTTCGACAAACACTCGACTATTCTATATTAAGCCAGATTTACAAAACGATATTTATTATTTATATGATACAAAAATGTTTACATTATCTTCTCTCGCCACTTCATCTATTATTTCAAAGAATCTAGCACATATTCCCGACTATAAGACGAGCGTTTTAATGAATAAATTATTTAGAAATATTAAAGAAAATGCAAATTTAGACGCTTTAGAAGAAAGTGACGATGAGGAAGAATTCGAAAATATCCAAATTGATAAATTTGTCGATTTAAATAAAGTATTTAAAATGCGTTGTAATTTCAATTATAAATTTCAGGCATGGGTCCCTATTCAAGTTGTTGAGTAGGTCTACAGATGTCAGTCAGATAGCAGGTTTTGGATAGAAAATATTTTGGTAAATATTTTATATACTTATTATATAGATAATATATAGACAATATATAGACAATATATAATACACACATAGTAAAAATGTCTTTAGTTCAATCTCAGTCTGTTGCGGCTCCTTACCTAAATGGTGGAAATGTTCATGGTGGAGCCTATGTAACAGATACAACCGGTGCAGTAGCAAATGCACGTAATATGCAGTTCGGTTCCACCGGTGGAAGTGCTAATGTTATGAATGCTGGCAATAAAGGGTTAGTTTCAGTTCAAGGTGGAGCAAGTTCGCCAAGTTCTGTTCAACGACCATTTCCTGCTATGGCTGGAGGTGGCAGAAGACGCAGAAGAAGCAAAACCTCGCACAGAAGTAGAAAAAATAAGCGGCATTCGCGCAGCCGTAAATACGGACGCAAACGTGGTTCCAAGCGTGTTACTCGGTCTCGTTCTCGTTCCCGCCGCGGAGGATATACCCAGTATATGACCGGCATTGCGTCTAGTTTTGGCCAAAGTATGCCCGGATACCCATTAACGTCTCGAATGAGCGGTCTTGCAAATCCTCCTATTTTCCGTCCTTACCAAAACTGCCCAGGTGGTTTATAAAATATACACTACTTCTTATTATGATTTATGATTGATGATTTAGTAAAATAAAAATATGATAACAATAAAAATTTTATCATATTTTCACTCCTTTTTTTTTTTTGACAAACCCAAACCTACACCTACAACTTCGTAATATCAATCAAGCACCCCTTTCCTGCAAGGCCCGATTTGCCTCGTGTGGTTTTTCTTTTCTTTTCATGCATTGAGCTTTTATCGTCGCTATCGCTATCACTATACGTTCGCTCATCTATTTCTTCGTTGTTATCGTCGTCGTCGTCAGTCTCTATCTGAACGCCACCCTCATCATCATTATCGTCATCGTCATCGTCGTTCCGATTATATTTACTCTTGCCCTTTACATTTATTTTTATATTCAGTTTTTCGGCAATACTTTTTCCCTTTGGTGCAGCCGGCGCCGCCACTTTGGTTTTGACCCCCTGTGTTTGTATCTTTTTCGATACACCCGCACTCGCACCCTCGCCTTTCGGCGCCCAAGACACCTTCCATTTCGCCAAATCGTTCTTAAAATCTTGCGTATCATATTCCGTATTATCGCACACCAATATTTTATAATCCTGCGACTTGTAATATTTACGCCGCTTATACCATTGGCTCATAAATATATCATGCCCATCAATAATATCAATTACAAGTGGCGAACTATGTTTTTGCCGCAAAATTCTACCCACGGATTGACACACATCTGTTTTGGGTGACGCCAAAATAAGTGTCGTCAATGTTTTAATATCTAATCCCTCCGATGCCATCGCATACGTCGCTATAATGATCTTCTTCTTCTCGCTCTCTTTTAGTGCGGCTTCTTTCATTCCACCGACATAATATCCGACCAGTCCTGTTATCCCTTGCGCTTGTGTTCCTGCGTCAAGCACTGCTTTTTCGCCTATTTTGCGACTGGAAATTGCATCATGCAAATAAGTAAGCAGCGTCTTATTATGCGCCAGTATCATAATCTGTTGCGCAGGATTCAACTCCAATTCCGCTGCGATGACGCGCAATATGAACTCGCTACGCCGATTATAGTTGCAAAGCTTCGATATCATCGTGCTAAATTTCGGATTGCCCATATAGTCATACTGCGTCTCATTGAATACTTCGTCATCCACGCTATACACGATTCCTTTTACGACAACTTTATGCTCGGATTCCGCCTTCTCTTTATGCACAATGGGACCAATAAACATCTCAAACACTTTTGTCAACCCGTCTTTGCGCGACATCGTCCCCGACAATCCAAGTGTATATGTCGTGTTCACCTTCATCATACATCGCGAAAACACTTCCGCACCCATATGATGACAATTGCTGACAATCGGGTTATAATATCGCCCATCTTTTAGTCGCAATACGAAATTATGATTATCTGCGACTTCGATATCGTAGACGTCAATATCGCGGCATGGAGGTGTTGATGGTTTGCGCATACTTAGCGCATAGTATTCTTCTACCGAGACTTTTTCATAATACAAGAACGCATTTGGCAAAGATGTAGATGGCCCAAGTGGCGGGATTTTATACTTACCACGACTTTCATAGCCAGGCATCATGCTTGCATCTATATCATTCGGATTCGGTGTATATAAGCACTCGATCGTATCACCTATGGTAAGTTGGTTAGCGCATTTATACCCACCCCGTGTTAATATTTTATGTTCTGGCGTGCATATAAACGACCCGCCTAGTAAATAAACACGCAGCAGTTCGTCACGATAACGTTTCCATGCGTGTGTCATGTTACTATATTCAAACCGCTCCGTGGTGATGTTATAACTCAATATTTTAGGCAACTCGTTGCTCACTTTTTTGCCACACTCTATTGCATCCGCATCAATACATGAGTATCCTTGCGCTTTTTGTTGCGCCCAGGTTTCATATAACTTGCCAATCATCGTCGGTCCATGCGATGTATGCACTAGCGTATCATATGGAAAACACTCGTCGTAAATCGCCAGACCAAACTGCTGGAATGTGTCCTTCGGATATTCCTTCATTGAGAGTGACTGCAACATACCAATAACGATATCTTTATTTTCCGTGTCGATGATCTGCCCCTGAATGCGCCCAACGCGTGCACCGGGAAGAAACTGCTGGATGCGTTCAATCCACTGATTTAGCAGAAACGATTTATGAACTATAACTAACGCGCTTTTTTGCAGTTTTGATATAATATTGAGGGCCATCACAGTCTTCCCCTTCCCGGGGTCAACGTCTAACAATCCGCCGCCACATGCACCAACATGTTTAATATACTTGTCCACAATTGCATTCTGATACGGCCGCAAATCCCCGGCAAATTCTACGTCGATCGTGTTTCCCGGTTTAATAAGTATACGATCTGGTGGCCCGTAGGTCTCGATTCCAAAATAACGCGGAATGTATAATTTTAGGGGGGATTCCAAATAAATCGGAAACGGCGTAGGTTGTATCGGTGATTTAGGAATATGTGGCTTCATTGTCAACTCATTTCGAATATAATGTTGCTCATCGACAGATAAACATTCTTTAAATATGGAGTATCCCTTCTCTCCTAAATATGTGGAGTGATTATTGTCATCAGCTTTGCTCATGTCGTTGTTGTTGTCGCGCCTTGTATCTTTTACCATATATATTATCCACGTTGTTTTTTTCAATTTTAAATAAAGAATAAAAATAATTGCGAACCAAAATAAACAACAATCAAAATAAACAACAACCAAAATAAACAACAACCAAAAATAAAAAATATAATAATATGATATACAAAAATGGTTAAAAAAATGATAG
>Ga0209550_10001409_pt1 | contig 23015 bp, 21 predicted proteins | sample LauGreSuBDMM15SN_2_FD_187567 | JGI IMG/M metagenome (GOLD analysis project Ga0209550, IMG submission 187567) | Freshwater lake microbial communities from Lake Michigan, USA - Su13.BD.MM15.SN (SPAdes) (version 5) | ecosystem: Environmental > Aquatic > Freshwater > Lake | place: Lake Michigan... | reverse complement strand
TAGCCAGACAGAGCAATCTGTCACCCAAGCGCTGGACAGCCTGCGCGCAGGGCGCACCACGATTGTGATCGCCCATCGCCTGTCAACGATCCAAGCAGCCGACGTCATTGTGGTCATGCACGACGGTCGCATCCTTGACCGTGGCACGCATACGGAGCTTTTGGCGCGTGGTGGACTTTATGCCGATCTTTACCGCCTGCAGTTCAAGGATTAACCCTGTCTTATCGCCCATCTTGGCCTATATTCGGGCGGTGGAGGACGACATGACCCAAACAGCGCGCCGCATCGTGCACATCCGTGGAAAAGACGCTGTGCCCTTTCTGCAAGGTCTGGTCAGCAATGACGTGCTGCCGTTGCAACGCGGCGATGGTCTGATCTGGACAGCGCTTTTGACAGCACAGGGCAAGTATCTGGTTGATTTCTTTGTGGGGCGGCAGGACGGAACCCTGTTTTTGGACCTGCCCGAGGCGCTGGCGGAGGACACACTGCGCCGCCTGTCGATGTACCGCCTGCGCGCCGATGTCAGCCTGACGCCGTCAGAGTGGGCTGTGACGCGGGGGCTGGTTGCTTTCCCACAGGGGGCGATGGCAGACCCCCGCCATGCAGCCTTGGGCTGGCGGGCTTACGGTGCGCCAGGGACGGCAAAGCCCGTGGATTGGGATGCCATCCGCGTGGCCCATCTGATCCCTGAAACTGGCATCGAATTGATCCCGAACGACAGCTATCTTTTGGAATGCGGGTTTGAACGTCTGCACGGCGTCGATTTTCGCAAAGGCTGCTATGTCGGCCAAGAAGTGACAGCGCGCATGAAACACAAGACAGAGCTGCGCAAGGGCTTGGCCTTGGTGCAGTTGGATCAAGCTGTGCCGCTGGGAACGCAACTTTTGGCCGAGGGGCGTGAGGTTGGCGCAATTTACACCCAATCGGGCGGGCAAGCGATTGCCTATGTGCAGTTCGACAAAGCGGTGGGTGAAATGGTCGCGGGGGCTGCTAAGGTTACACGTTTGGCTTAAGGAAACGATTTTTCTGCGAAAAATCAAAGTCCAATGATTTGATTTTAATCCCAATTTTTCGCAGAAAAATTGTCGCTTTTGGCCAAAATCAGCTTAGAAGGTTCCAAGCGACACAAAGTGCCAAAATCCTAACAAAGGGTTGATCAGATCTGATCCTCCCCTATCTATTGTGGCACTGCTCCCAAGGGGCCGCCTAGATAAAGCGACACCTCTGACAAGCTATGCAAAATACGCATGGCTGACATGTAAGAAACAGCATGACGAATCGTCGTTAAACCGTTACAAGCGCGAAACGTCAGAAAAGACAAGAGTAAGAAGCAGGACGCAAGATGGCCGATTTCATAGACAGCACCGCCTTCAATTTCGAACAAGGTCAGCGCGCGCGCAAGTTGTTTGCCGCCGTGGTCTTGGCTGCTTTGGATGACGCGATTGCCGACGATAAGAAATATGGCAACGGCCCCGACCAGATCGCCCGTTGGGCCCGTTCGCGCGATGGCCGTGAGGTTTTGTCTTGCGCGGGCATTGACCCGAACGAACGCGTGGTCAAAGGCTTGATGGAATTTGTGGGCAAGGGTGTGCGCACCTCGGTGGCTTTGTCGCGCGAAGAAAGCGAACGTCGCCATGCCTTGGAACTGGATCAGGCGGAGGCGGCCTAAAGCCGCCCATTTCTGCACGCAAAAACGCGCCAATCGGCGCGTTTTTTATTTATAATCATAAGACTATCGGTATATCTTAATCTTTCTCGCGCAGCGCCAACTCACGCGCGATTTCAGATTTCACCAGCTTGCGAATGTTGCGGGTGATGTGAAGACCAAGGTCACCTTGGAACTGTTCCCGCACCAAATCCCGCACCAGAGCGCGCAGCACCGGTTCGGGAAGCATGGGCTGCTGGGCAAAGGGCAGCTCAACCTTCTCCTCGTCTTGCGGCGCAGTGGTCTGCGCGCTGCGGGCTTGAGCAAATCGCGCAAGATCTAGGTTGTCAATCTCAGGCACTTCGGCCTCGGTCTCCGGCTCCCAATCCATCGCTTGGGGGTCAATGCCCTGCGCCACACTCGCCACAAATTGCGGCGTGGTCAGGCCCGCGCGGGGTGGGTTTTGCAGGTGCAAAGGCTGCAAAGCGGCCGCCGTCTGTGGCCGTGAGGTCGAGGATACAACCCGCAGGTTGGGCGTGAGCACCAACTTTTGGCGCGCAGGCTGCGCAGCACTTGCCCCAGCCCCCTCCTCATCCACAACCAAGCGGCGAATCGAGGACAGGATGTCGTCGCTGGTGGCGTTTGGGTCTGTCATAATTGCTTGAAGTCCTGCTGTCGTCTTCCATGATGGCGGGCGCTTTCGCGTGCCAAGGCATGGTGCAAGCCTAGGCTATCGCCTGCCCTCGCACAAGCAAGTGCGCGGCCTTTACGGCGAAACTTGGGCAAGAGAGGCTTACTTGCCCAAAGTCTTAAGGATCTTATCCAGCTTGGCCCCGCGCGACGACGTGGCCGGCGCATTTTTGACCGCGTTTAGATAGGCCGAGGGGTCAAAAGTTGGGATACCCAGCTTCAGCTGATCGGCTGTCAACAAACCCATGGCCGCCAAAAGCCCATATTGGCTGACCGACAGATTGGCCTGCGCCTGCAAGTGCGAGGCTTGGGCCGACAGCAGGTCTTGCTGGGCGTTTAGAACATCTAGCGTGGTGCGGCTGCCCAAAGCGGCCTCTTGTTTGACGCCGTCATAAGCGGCTTGCGCCGCAACAACTTGCTCTTGCGTGGCCGCGATTGAAGCATTGGCCACCAAGATATTCGACCAGGCACTGCCCACAGCCTCGGTCACGTTGACGCCCACTTGCAATTGCGCGGCGCGAGCTTGGCCTTGCTGGGCAATCGCCTTGCGCAGGCCTGACGACAACTGCCCGCCGGCATAAATCGTCTGATCCAACTCTAACCCCAAAGAGGTCACAGTGCTGGTCAAGCCATCGGTTGTATAGGCTTCCGAGACAGAGCCACTTAACCCCACGCTGGGCTGCATCTGCGCCTTAGCCAATTCAACGCCCAAGTCAGCTGCCTTGGCCTGATGAGAGGATTGGGCGACGGCGGGGTGGGTGCGCAGGGCTATGGCGCGGGCCTCGTCCAGCGATGCCACGGCCACTTTGGTGTGCGGCAGGGCCGAGATGTGGTCAGGATAATGGCCGATGGCGGCGTTATAGCGTTCTTTAGCCACGGTGTAATTGCCCTGCGCCGCCGCCAGTTGCGCCTTGGCCGAGGCGAGTTGCGCTTGGGCCAAGGACACATCGGTCTTGGTCACTTCGCCCACATCAAACCGGTCTTGCGTGGCTTGCAGATCTTGGGTTACCAGATTGACATTCGCCTCTTGGGTGGCGACCAGATCGGCCTGCAGCGCCACATTCACATAGGCCTGCACCGCATCGAACATCACCTGCTGTTCCACGCCGACCAAAGCCGCTTGCGAGGCAAGGACAAGCTCGTTCTTCAGGGCCACTGTGGCCTTGCCACGGCCAAAATCCAACAAGGAATAGCTGGCCTGAAGGCTAGAGGAACCGCTGGTGGAAAAGCCATCATGCACGCCCGCAACGCGCGAATTGACATAGTTGGTATCCACCCGACCCAGTCTGCTGACAAAGCTCACCACGGGCAAAAGACTGCCCACAGCCGTTGCCACATCTTCATCGGCAGCCCGCAGCACGGCTTGGTTCTGTTCGAGCAAATGCGAATTGCGATAGGCCGCAATCAAGGCATCCGCCAAGCTTTCTGACCATGCAACGCTGGGGGCAAAAGACACTGCACCCAAGACCAAGGCTTTCACAACATTCCGCATCATTGACCCCCTAAAATCAGCAGTCCGGTCATCCCGGCCGCATTAAAAAATCGGCATTCAAATGTAGACACTTCAAAGAACAAACGCGCGCACCGCTTCAAACCCCGGGGCTACCGGCGCTGTGGCGTTGAAAGCATAGCGCCATGTCACCTTGCCATCGCGCTTATGGCCAATGCGCGCCACACCAAGCGCGCCTTCCATAAAGATAGCGCCCAAACGGCCACCCTCTTTCACCTGCGCCTCAAGCGCTGCGGGAAACGCTTCCGCGCCGCCCTCCAGCAAAATCACGTCATAGGGGCCATCGGCAACAGACCCCTTGGACAAGGCGGCATTGACCACCTTGGCTTGCCCTTGCAGGCTTTGCGTGGCAGCGGCGGCCATTGTCGCATCTTCTTCCACAGCCACCACATCAGCGCCCATTTCGGCCAGAACTGCAGCGGCGTAGCCATATCCCGCGGCAAGGCACAGAACCTTGTCGCCCGGCACAACATCCAAAGCATCCAAAAGCTTGGCCAAACTGCGCGCCTCTAGCACCACGCGGCGGGCACCAAGGGGGATATTTCCACCTACATAAGCCGCTTCTCGCGCGGCTTGCGGCACAAAATCTTCCCGAGCAACAGCCAGCATGGCCGCAATGATGGGAAACTTGGTCACATCCTGCGGGCGAACTTGCGTATCCACCATGGTGATGCGGCGGGTCTGAAAATCACTCATAGGGCTCTATTCCAGCAAAGACAGGGTTTTCTTGATACGGGGCCTGCCAACACACAGACCCCGCTGCTTGGTTCGATCTTGTCACAGATAGGGGGGGAAAGGCAACGGGTCGGCAGCGCTGCTGGGTCAGCCATCACAACTATTTGCCCAAGATTAAGGGCCCAACACATCAGATAGCCGGGCTAAGGAATTCAACCTCGTCCCCGCCGCGCACGGCGGTATAAAAACAGCTGCGCCGGTTGGTGTGGCAAGCGGGGCCAGTTTGGCGCACAAGGGCCAAAAGACCATCGCGGTCGCAATCGAGCCGCAACTCCACCAGCTCTTGGATATGCCCCGAACTTTCCCCCTTCACCCAAAACGCGGCACGAGAGCGCGACCAATAGGTCACCCGCCCCGTGGCCAAGGTTTGCGCCACGGCAGCGGCATTCATCCAAGCCAGCATCAGAACATCGCCCGTGTCAGCATCTTGCGCGATGCACGGGATGAGGCCCTGTGCATCATATTTCAGCGTGGCGGGATCAAAGGGCATCGGGTCCTCCTTGGCGGGCGGGCGTTTGGGGTCTATCTAAGGCAAGAGCATGGCCTGAACCAGTGCCATGGACTTGACCCGAAAGCGTGCCCGATGAGCGACACCGACCTTGTCACCCTGTATTCCGGCCGCATCTTGGCGCTGGCCGCCGATATTCCGCATCTGGGGCATTTAGAGGCACCGCAGGGCATAGCCAAGAAACGCTCGCCTTTGTGCGGATCAACCGTATCGGTCGAGGTGCGGATGGAAGACGGCAAGGTCAGCGCCTTTGCGCAAGAGGTGCGGGCCTGCGCCTTGGGGCAAGCGGCGGCAGCGGTGCTGGGCCAAGGGGTGATTGGCCGCACCTTGAGCGAACTGGAAGACGCCCGCTTGGCTTTGACTGCCATGCTCAAAGACGAAGGCCCCGTTCCCCCTGCCCCGTTTTCGGACTTTGAGGTTCTCATCCCCGCCCGCGCTTATAAAAACCGCCACGCCTCGATCTTGCTGGCGATCGAGGCTGCTTGCGAGGCTGTCACCCTTGCCCAAGCCTAAGCCATAAAAAACCGCCGCGCATCCCAGTGGATGGCGGCGGAAGGTGCGTGTCAAACTGCGGGCTGGACAGGCTTTGGGGCAAAGCCACCCGCAAGGACCGCAGGCAAGTTACGCGACGCCCGAAAAGGTCAGGCCAAGAAACAAAACAAAAAACAATATGGCGACACCAATGACGTCTTCAAAGTCGGCGGATTGGGCTGCGATCTTGCGGGTCAAGCGGGTGAACATGGGAACCTCCTGTTTGTTCCCGCATTGTTCTCACATCCTTAACGCCATGTAAAGAACTTTTTGAGAACACTAAGGGAACAAAATGTCACCCCACCGTCAACAGCTTGATCGCGCGGTCTTGATCCAGCAGCCACAGCAGCAAGCGGGCGGCCTTGCCCCTTGGGCTGGCCAAGGCCGGATCATCGCCCAGCAAGCGCCGCGCATCGGTTTGGGCAATCGCCATCAGGCCCGCCTGACGTTCCAGATCGGCCATGCGAAACCGCGGCAGACCGGATTGCGCGTGGCCGATCAAATCCCCCGCCCCGCGCATCGCCAGATCTTCTTCGGAAATGCGAAAGCCATCTTCGGTGTCGCGGATCACCTTGAGCCGCCGCTCACCCGTGGCCCCAAGCGGCGCATGGTATAGCAACAGGCAGGTCGACTGCGCCGACCCTCGCCCGACACGCCCGCGCAACTGGTGCAGCTGCGCCAGTCCAAAAATCTCGGCCCGTTCAATCACCATGATCGAGGCATTGGGCACATTCACCCCCACCTCGATCACCGTGGTTGCGACCAGCACCTTGGTGACCCCCGCCTGAAACCGCGCCATAGCGGCGTCTTTTTCCGCTGGCGGCATCTGGCCATGCACCAAGCCCACGACATCGCCAAAGGCCGCGCGCAGGGCGGCAAACCGCGCCTCGGCGCTGGCATAATCCAGCACTTCGGAATCTTCGACCAAGGGGCAAACCCAATAGGCCTGCCGCCCCTCGGCCAAGGCTTTGGACAGGTGGCCCACCACCTCTTCCATCCGTGCGTCTGAGATAAGGGCAGTGCGGATAGGCTTTCGACCCGCAGGCTTTTCATCCAAAATCGAGATGTCCATGTCGCCATAGCTTGCCAGCGCCAAGCTGCGCGGAATGGGGGTGGCGGTCATCACCAGCACATCCACCGCCTGCCCCTTGGCCCCAAGCTCCATCCGCTGCGCCACGCCGAAGCGGTGCTGTTCATCGACCACGGCAAGGCGAAGATCCTGAAAATGCACATCCTTTTGAAAAACGGCATGGGTTCCCACCAAAATATGCGTGCGCCCTTGGGCGAGATCGGCCAGCTTGGCGGCGCGGTCAGCCCCCCTGTCGCGGCCCGACAAGATTTCCAGCTTTACCCCCGCGCTGTCAGCCAAAGGCCGCAAGCCTTCGTAATGCTGGCGCGCCAAAATTTCGGTTGGCGCCATCATCACGCCCTGCCCGCCCGCCTCAACAGCCACCAGCAAAGCGAGAAAGGCCACCAAGGTCTTGCCAGACCCAACATCGCCTTGCAGCAACCGGTTCATCCGCAGGGGCGATTCCATATCCAAAGCAATCTCGGAAGCGGCACGGGCCTGCGCCCCCGTGGGCTGATAGGGCAAAGCGGCCAGAACCTTGGCTTGCAAGCGCCCATCGCCATGGCTTGCCCGCCCCTTGCCCTTGCGCAGCGCGCTACGCGCTAAAGCAAGCGTCAATTGATGCGCAAATAGCTCGTCATAAGCCAAGCGTGCACGGGCGGGGCTGTCGGGCGACAGTGCGGCCACCCCATCGGGCGCATGAACCATCCCCAAGGCCGCGCGCCAATCGGGCCAACCTTCTTGCGCCTTCAGCGGCCCGTCAATCCATTCGGGCAGGTCGGGCGTGCGGGCAAGGGCCGATTCGATTCCCTTTGCGACCAGCTTTTGCGTCACCCCCGCAGTCAGCGGATAGACGGGTTCAAAGGCCGGTAGGCTGCCCGCCTCTTCAAGGCGCAGAACGTGATCTGGGTGGACCATATGGCCGATGCCGTCAAAAAGTTCGATCTTTCCCGAAATCACGCGCCGCTGGCCCGTGGGCAAAAGGTCGCGCAGGTAGGGTTCGCGGGCGTGAAAGAACACCAGCTGAAACTCGACCTGCGGATCGCGCACATTGACGCGGTAGGGGCGGCCTTTTTGGCGGGGAGGAAGGTGCAGCCCCACCTCGACCTCCACCGTCACAGTGGTGGGGGCTATGACATCGCGGATAGACAGCTTTCGGCCACGATCCACCCCCGTATGGGGCAATAAGAATAGGAAATCCTTAGGCTTTTCTATCCCCAAAGGCCCCAGCGCCTTCGCGGTTTTGGGGCCTACCCCATCCAAGGTTTCCAGCGAAGCAAACAGCGGGAATAGAATTTCTGGCCGTGTCATGCCAAGCCTGCAAGGGCTATCCAAGCATCCTCGTCAATCAGCGTGACGCCCAACCGTTCGGCATCTTTGGCCTTTGACCCTGCGCCGGGCCCTGCAATCACCAGATCAGTCTTGGCACTGACCGATCCTGCCACCTTGGCCCCCAAAGATTCGGCCCGCGCTTTGGCTTCGGCACGGGTCATCTTTTCCAAAGTGCCGGTGAAAACCACCGTCTTGCCCGCGATATCCGAGGCGATGTTGGCCCGCACCTCGACTGGCAGAATGGTCAATTGCGCGGCCAAAGCATCAATCGCGGCGCGTTCGGCGGGGTTGCGAAAGGCCTCTGTCAGGCTGTGCGCCAAAACCGCACCCACCCCATCGGCAGAAAGCAAATCCTCCCAAGCGGCATTGCCCGGTTCGGCCAAGGTCACAGCGGTCTCAAAAGCGGGCCAGGTGGTGTAGTGGCGCGCAATCACCGCCGCCGTCACCTCTCCAACATGGCGGATGCCAAGGGAAAAGATCAACCGGTCCAGCGGAATTCTGCGGCGGGCTTCGATAGCGGCGAAAAGATTGGTGGCCGACTTCTCGCCAAAACCGTCACGATTTTTCAGCTTTTTGAAAGGGTTGGCGGCGTCTCTTGCGGAAAGGGTAAAGATATCAGCGGGCTGTTTGACGGGCAGGTCAGGGTCGGCAAAGAACATCTCCACCTGCTTTTTGCCTAGTCCTTCGATGTCAAAGGCACCGCGCGCGACGAAATGGTTCAACCGCTCCACCCCCTGAGCGGGGCAGATTAAGCCCCCTGTGCACCGGCGCACGGAATCGCCTTCGTCGCGGTGGGCGGGGCTGCCGCATTCGGGACAAAGGGTTGGAAATTCATAGGGTTGGGCGGCATTTCTGCGTTGTGACAGGTCAATATCCGCCACCTTGGGGATCACGTCCCCCGCGCGGTAAACCTGCACCCAATCGCCCATGCGAATATCCTTGCCCTCGCGGATAATCGCGCCCTTGGAATCGCGGCCAGCAATGTAATCTTCGTTGTGCAGGGTGGCGTTAGACACCACCACCCCCCCCACCGTCACAGGCTGCAACCGCGCCACAGGCGACAGGGCACCCGTGCGGCCCACCTGAATGTCGATGGCCAAAAGCCGTGTCCAAGCCAGTTCTGCAGGGAATTTATGCGCAATGGCCCACCGCGGCGTGGTAGAGCGAAACCCCAAGCGTTCCTGCAAGGCCAGATCGTTCACCTTGTAAACCACGCCGTCGATGTCATAGCCCAAAGTCGCGCGCAGAGTTTCAATCTTGCGGTATTGGGCGATAAGGTCATCGGGTGTCTGGCACAGTATGGTTAGGGGATTTATCGGAAATCCCATACGCTTAAACGCTTCAATTGAAGCGATTTGTGTCAACCCCAAGGGCTGTGAGATCGCCCCCCAAGCATAAGCGAAAAAGCGCAGCGGGCGGGCGGCTGTGATGCTGGCATCCAACTGCCGCAAAGACCCCGCCGCCGCATTGCGCGGGTTGGCAAAGGGTTTGTCACCCCGCGCGGCCTGCCGCGCGTTCAACTCGGAAAAATCGGCGTGTGACATATAAACTTCGCCCCGCACCTCTAGCAGATCTGGCGCATCAGGCAGGGTTTGGGGGATATCCGCCATGGTTCGGACGTTGTCGGTGACATCTTCGCCCACTTTGCCATCGCCGCGCGTGGCCGCCTGCACCAAGACGCCCGTTTCATAACGCAGGTTCAGTGACAATCCGTCAATCTTGGGCTCGGCTGTATAGCTGACCTCGGCAATACCAAGGAACTTTTTCACCCTTTCGTCGAACTCTGCCACATCGATTTCGGCAAAAGCATTCTCAAGGCTCAGCATCTTCACGCGGTGCGCCACCTTGCCAAAGCCCGAAGCAACGACCCCACCCACCTGATCTGATGGGCTATCGGCCCGTTTCAGATCTGGAAACTTCGCCTCGATCTCCGCATTGCGACGTTTGAGCGCGTCATATTCTGCGTCCGAAAGTTCGGGCGCATCCAACGTGTGATAGGCAGTATTGGCTGCGGCCAGCACTTGGGCCAGACGGGCCAGCTCCGCCTTTGCCTGCGCCTGATCCAAGTCCTCCACCGCTTTTTCCATCGCCGCCCCCTGCTTTGGCACAGGTTATGCGGCGACGCGGCAGAATTCCAGCGCTCAGGCGCTGGCGGCTAAGCGGGGCAAATCAACGGCTATGGGTTCGCGCAGCACATAACCCCTGCCCCACACGGTTTCGATATAGCTATCGCACCCCGTCGCCTCTGCCAGCTTTTTACGCAGCTTGCAGATGAAAACATCAATGATCTTCAACTCTGGCTCATCCATGCCGCCGTATAGGTGGTTGAGAAACATCTCTTTGGTCAGCGTGCTGCCTTTGCGCAGGCTGAGAAGTTCTAGCATTTGATATTCTTTGCCCGTCAGATGCACCGTGCGCCCCTCTACATCGACCGTTTTGGCATCCAAGTTTACCAGCACCTTGCCAACCCGAATCACCGATTGGGCATGGCCTTTTGATCGGCGGATAATGGCATGAATGCGCGCCACCAACTCTTCACGGTGGAAGGGTTTGGTCAGGTAATCATCCGCCCCAAAGCCAAAGCCTTTCAGCTTGCTGTCGGTATCATCCGCGCCTGACAAGATTAGGATCGGCGTTTCAATCCGCGCCAACCGCAATTGGCGCAGCACTTCGTGGCCTGACATATCGGGCAGATTTAGATCCAACAGGATCAGGTCGTAATCATATAACTTGGCCAGATCGATCCCGTCTTCGCCCAGATCGGCGCAGTAAACGTTCAGGTTGGCGTGCCCCAGCATCATTTCAATGCTGCGAGAGGTCGTTGGATCGTCTTCCACCAAAAGAATGCGCATCTTCAAAATTCTCCGTCCTAGAGTGCCCGTTCATCACTTTGCCGCTCAGGGGTTAATGAAGCGTTAGTTTTACAGAACGAAACCAGAAAATCATCTAAAGTTGTCGATATTTCTGCAAAGTTGTCACCCGCAAGGCTTTTTCACCGTGTTTTTCGACCGCAGCGCGCCACAGATCAAACTCTTCCTCAGACAAAGCATAGCGTTCCAGCGCATCACTCAGCGTCAGCAAGCCATATTGCACGGCCTTCACCACCACGGCTTTGCGGCGGGCCACCCAACGGTTTGTGTCCGCTGCGGGCAGGTCGGCGCGGCAAAGAATGCTGCCATCGGGCAGGGTCACTTGGCGTGGACCATCCACTTTCTTCAGATACATGGGCCTCTCCTTGGGGCATTTGGCCCAAAATGCGCGCCTTGGCTTAATCAAGCGTGAAGCGAGGGGTTGAGACTGCAGGGCATTTTCCTATATTGCAGGGTAATCCCTTAACTTGGCCGCAATCATGCTGGACGGAAAATTGAACTCTCTGGGGCTGGCAAAGGCCCCGGCTGACACCCGCGTCGTTGTGGCGATGTCGGGCGGGGTTGATTCGTCAGTCGTGGCCGCGATGCTCAAGGACGAGGGCTATGACGTCGTGGGCGTGACCTTGCAGCTTTACGATCATGGCGCTGCTTTGGCCAAAAAGGGGGCCTGCTGTGCGGGCCGCGATATTCACGATGCCCGCCGCGTGGCCGAACAGATGGGCTTTGCCCATTATGTGTTGGATTATGAAAACACCTTTCGCCAAGCCGTGATCGAAGATTTCGCCGATGCTTATCTGGCGGGGGCCACCCCCGTGCCCTGCATTCGCTGCAACGAGCGGGTAAAGTTCAAAGACCTGTTGGCCACAGCCAAGGATTTAAACGCTGATTGCATGGCGACAGGCCATTATATCCAGCGCAAGATGGGCCTTGCGCCGGAGCTGCACTGTGCGGCTGATGCCAACCGCGATCAAAGCTATTTCCTGTTTTCGACCACGCCTGACCAGTTGGATTACCTGCGCTTTCCCTTGGGGCATCTGAGCTCCAAGGCCGAAACCCGCGCTTTGGCGGCCAAATATGGCCTGTCGGTCGCTGACAAGCCCGACAGTCAGGACATTTGCTTTGTGCCAAATGGCAACTATGCCGCCGTGATCGAAAAGCTGCGCCCCGGCTCGGCAGACCCGGGCGAGATTGTTGATCAGGCGGGCAATGTTCTGGGTCTGCACAATGGCGTCATCCATTACACCGTGGGCCAGCGCAAAGGCTTGGGCGTGGGCGGCTTGGAAGAGCCGATTTATGTGCTGCGCCTTGATCCGGCCAGCCGCCGCGTGATCGTGGGCCCCAAAGCAGCCCTTGCCACCCGCACTGTGCCGGTGCGCGAGATCAATTGGCTGGGGGACGCCCTTTTTGCCTCTGGCCCACACCATATCGCCGTCAAGGTCCGCTCCACCCGCCCGCCGCGCGCAGCCATCGTGCGCCCGCTGTCAGCCACCACGGCAGAGGTTGAACTGCTTGACCCCGAAGATGGCGTGGCCGCTGGCCAAGCTTGCGTCTTTTACGACCCTCACTCCACCCGCGTTCTCGGCGGCGGTTGGGTCTGGCGCGGCCAGTAATCCCTTTCACACGGGCTCAAATATCCACTGGGGTTTCTTAAGGGGAGGCGTACCTTCCCTTAAGGCAGGGGGTGCGGGGGGCGGCAGCCCCCCGCCTTGCCCCCAATGGACGCCCGAACCTTTTTCCGCTAAAGCCCCCCCATGCTTGACAACCGCGCCCCTCTCCCGCCCGAAATTGCCCGCCGCCGGACCTTTGCGATCATCTCGCACCCCGACGCTGGCAAAACCACGCTGACCGAAAAATTCCTCCTGTTCGGGGGCGCGATCCAAATGGCCGGCCAAGTGCGCGCCAAGGGCGAGGCGCGGCGCACGCGGTCTGACTTTATGAAGCTGGAGCAGGAACGCGGCATTTCGGTGTCCGCCTCGGCCATGTCTTACGATTACCGCCAATGGCGCTTTAATCTGGTCGACACCCCCGGCCACAGCGACTTTTCCGAAGACACCTACCGCACGCTTACCGCCGTGGATGCCGCGATTATGGTGATTGACGGCGCAAAGGGCGTGGAATCGCAGACCCAAAAGCTGTTTGAAGTCTGCCGCTTGCGCGATCTGCCAATTCTGACCTTTTGCAATAAAATGGACCGCGAATCCCGCGATGTGTTTGAAATCATCGACGAGATTCAAGAAAACCTCGCAATTGATGTCACCCCCGCGAGTTGGCCCATCGGGGTCGGACGCGATTTTATCGGCGCTTACGATTTGCTGCATGACCGCCTAGAGATTATGGACCGTGCCGACCGCAATAAGGTGGCGGAATCTGTGCAAATCTCGGGCATGGATGATCCGCGTTTGGCGCAGCACGTGCCGCCAGAATTGCTCAAGAAGTTCCGCGAAGAGCTTGAAATGGCGCGCGAACTTCTGCCCGCCTTTGACCGCGCCTCGTTCCTCAACGGGTCTATGACGCCGATTTGGTTTGGCTCGGCGATCAATTCCTTTGGCGTTAAAGAATTGATGGATGGCATGGGCGAATATGGCCCCGAACCGCAACCGCAAAAAGCGTCAGAACGCCAGATTGACGCCTCTGAACCCACGGTCACAGGCTTTGTGTTCAAGGTGCAAGCCAATATGGACCCAAAGCACCGCGACCGCGTGGCCTTTGTGCGCTTGGCCTCGGGCCATTTTGAACGCGGCATGAAACTGCTGCATGTGCGCAGCAAAAAACCCATGGCCATTGCCAACCCCGTGATGTTTTTAGCCGCCGACCGTGAATTGACCGAAGAGGCTTGGGCCGGTGATATCATCGGCATTCCCAACCACGGCCAATTGCGCATTGGCGATGCCCTGACCGAGGGCGAATCTTTGCGTTTCACGGGTATTCCCTCTTTCGCGCCAGAACTGCTATCGGGTGTGCGGGCACTCGACCCCATGAAAGCCAAGCATCTGGAAAAGGCGCTGATGCAATTTGCCGAAGAGGGTGCCGCTAAAGTGTTTAAACCCATGATCGGCTCGGGCTATATTGTGGGCGTGGTGGGCCAGTTGCAATTCGAAGTGCTGGCCTCTCGCATCGAGGAAGAATACTCCCTTCCCGTGCGCTTTGAACCCAGCCAATTCACCTCCGCACGTTGGGTATCTGGCCCAAAGCCCGAGATGGAAAAGTTCACCAATGTGAACAAGGGCCATATCGCCACCGACAGCGATGGCGCGACCGTCTTTTTGACACGCCTAAAATGGGACATTGACCGGATCGAACGCGATTACCCCGACTTAAAACTGACCGCGACCAAGGAAATGATGGTTTAAGCCACACCGGTTTTGGCCCATTCACCTTGACCCAACACGCCTTTTCCGCTAAGCGCGAGGCGTCGGGCGATGGTGCCCTGCCTGCGGGGCGCCAAGATGATGCGTCCCTTGACCCTTGGCGGGCCGATCCCGCCCTTTCAGGACGCTGATGACAAAATTCTCTGACCTAGAACTGGACCCACGTGTGCTGCAAGCCGTGGTCGAATCCGGTTACGAAACCCCTACGCCCATTCAAGCCCAAGCCATCCCGCCCGCGCTGCGCGGACAAGACGTTTTGGGCATCGCCCAAACCGGCACGGGCAAGACGGCGGGTTTTACCCTGCCCATGATCACGCTTCTGGGCCAAGGCCGCGCGCGTGCGCGTATGCCGCGCTCTCTTGTGCTGGCCCCCACACGCGAACTGGCCGCCCAAGTGGCGGAAAGCTTTGATAAATATGCCAAATACACCAAGCTGACCAAGGCTTTGCTGATAGGTGGCGTATCGTTTGGCGACCAAGACAAGCTGATCGACCGCGGTGTGGACGTGCTGATCGCCACCCCAGGCCGCCTGCTTGACCATTTCGAGCGCGGCAAACTGCTGTTGACGGGCGTGCAAATCATGGTGGTCGATGAGGCCGACCGGATGCTGGATATGGGGTTCATACCCGATATCGAACGCATCTTCCAGATGACACCCAAAACCCGCCAAACTCTGTTCTTCTCGGCCACTATGGCGCCCGAGATTGAACGGATCACAAACGCATTCCTCAATAACCCCGCCAAGGTGGAAGTGGCACGCCAAGCCACCACCAACACATCGATCGAACAAAAGCTGTTTGCCTTTACACCCACGCGCAAAGACCGCAGCTTCACCGAAAAGCGCGCCGTCTTGCGCGCGCTGATCAGTGCCGAAGGCGAAAGCCTGACCAACGCCATCGTGTTCTGCAACCGCAAGATGGATGTGGATGTTGTGGCGAAATCCCTAAAATCGCACGGCTTTCACGCAGCGCCGATCCACGGCGATCTTGACCAATCGGTGCGCACCAAGACGCTGGACGAATTCCGCGATGGATCTTTGCGCTTGCTGATTGCCTCTGACGTGGCCGCGCGTGGCCTTGATATTCCGGCTGTCAGCCATGTGTTCAATTTTGATGTGCCCTCGCATCCCGAAGACTATGTGCACCGCATTGGCCGCACGGGTCGCGCAGGGCGTTTGGGCAAGGCTTTTACCATCTCGGTGCCGTCGGATGAAAAGTATCTTGGCGCGATTGAAAACTTGGTGAAACAACCCATCCCGCGCGGTGAAGTGCCCGCTGGCGCGATTGAAGGTGCGTCAGAAAACTCTGATCGCCCGCGCAGTTCGCGCACGCCGTCTTCCTCTTCCTCCAGCCGAGGCGCAGGGCGTGGCCCCCGTGGCCGCGACGCAGCCCCCCGGACCGAGTCCATGCCCCATGACGCCATCCCAGTGATCGAACAAATCGAAACCGAAGAGACTGATGTCGTTGCAACCCCTGCAACCCCCCAACCAGAACGGGCCGAACGGGCCGAACGTAGCTCCTCCAATCGGGGCGAACGTGGGTCGCAAGAGCGGGGCGGCCGCGACCGCCGCGATGACCGCCGCCGTGGCGAAGGCAACCGCGCAGGCGAAGAGCGCGGCGAACAGCCCATCTCGAACCGCAACGAGCGGTCTGAACCCCGCGCCGATCAGCGCATCGAGCCGCGTTCCGACCAACCGCGCAGCGAACAGCGCAACTACCGCTCGTCCTACCCGGGGCAATATGACCGGATCTTAGGGATGGGCGACCATGTGCCCGATTTCATCCTACGCTCGTTCCGGCTGCGCGAAGTGACACCCGACGATGACGAAGGCGAAACACCCACCGCCGCCTAAGCAAAACGCCTCGCCCAAACTCTGGACGAGGCGTTTTTCTATCATTTGCCCTGTGCCGCACCACCCGCGCTGGGGCTTGAGCGCGCCCGTGGGGCAGTTACTCCGCAGACAGACGGCTGATCACCACGATCACTTCGGGCTTCTTGCCGATCTCTTCCATGGCAACTTGCCGCACCGCGCGTTTCAGCGCCTCTTCCAGCTTGTCGTCATCGGCCATGAGCTTGCGGCCAGCGCTGGAGACAAAGGCCCCCAAATCAGCCTCTAGCACCTCTGACAAGTCGCGCCCGCCACGGCCCTTGGTGGGCAAGCCCATGGTATCCACCCAAGGTTCGCCCAAAGCCTCGCCATCTTCGTCGACGATCAGCGTCACGGTGACATGGCCGTTCAGCGCCATGCGAATGCGGTCGCGCACCACACCGTCCATCGCCCCAATCAGCACCGAGCCGTCCAGATAGATGCGCCCCGCCTCAATCCGGTCGACCACTTTGGGCGTATCACCCGTCAAGTCGATCATCATGCCATTGGTTGCGACCAATGCGGCAATACCTGCGTCCTTGGCCAGCCTGACATGTTCGCGCAGATGACGGTGCTCGCCGTGCATCGGCAGCACCATATCGGGCAGAAGCAGGCGGTGCACATGTTCCAGATCAGGGCGGTTGGCGTGGCCCGAAACGTGGTATTTGCCATTGCTGTCATCCACAATGGTGACACCCTTTTCCGACAGGGCGTTGACCACTTTAAGCACTTCACGCTCATTGCCCGGAATGGTCTTAGAGGAAAACAGAAACGTATCCCCCTCGCGCAGTTCCAAGCCCAGATACTTGCCGCGCGCCAATTGCGCCGACGCCGCACGGCGTTCGCCTTGGCTGCCGGTGACAATCAGCATCAGGTTTTTGCGCGGCACCTCTTGGGCATCTTCGGGCCCGATGTGGCGCGGAAATCCCTGCAACACGCCCGATTCTTCGCCCGCCAAGACCATCTTCTTCATGGCCCGCCCCAGCAGACAAATCGTGCGGCCCGCCGCCCTGCCCGCTTCGGCCAAGGTCTTCAACCGCGCCACGTTGGATGCAAAGGTCGTGGCCACAACCATGCCGCTGGAGGATGCGATCAGGTCCGACAATGGCACGCCAAGCGTCGATTCCGACCGACCGGGCAGCGGCGAGAACACATTCGTGCTGTCACACATCAGCGCCTTGATCGGGCGCTCGGCGGCGATAGCTTCAAAGGCGGAATCATCCCAAGCCTCGCCCACGATGGGGTTGCGGTCCAGCTTGAAGTCGCCCGAATGCACGATGCGGCCTGCGGGGGTATCAATGACCAAAGCAGCGCTTTCGGGGATCGAGTGGCTGACGGGTACAAACTGCACCTCAAACGGGCCAGCGGTGATCACCTCGGGACGGGGTTTGACGGTGCGGATGGCGTCACGGGCCAGACCCGCCTCTTCCATCTTCATCCGGCCCAAGGTTGCGGTAAAGGCGCGGGCATAGACTGGCTTTTTCAACTGCGACCACAGATGCGGCAACCCGCCCAGATGGTCTTCATGGCCATGGGTGATGAAAATGGCCTCTAGCCTGTCCAACCGCGCGGTTAGCCAAGAGATATCGGCCATGATCAAGTCCACGCCGGGCGAGCCATCCATATCGGGGAAAGCCACACCCAGATCGACCAAGATCAGCCGCTCTTTCCCGGGCATCCCATAGCCATAGACATAGGCATTCATGCCAATTTCCCCGGCACCGCCAAGGGGAAGGTAGATCAATCGTTCACCGGCTTTAGACGGGGCCATCGGCACTCTCTATGTTGCAAACACGCGCTTAATCGGCGCTGTGGTCTTTGTTAAGGGCATGGATCAGGACCAGACCATGCATGGTCAAATCATCCTCGATCGCGTCAAACGTATCGGTTCCTTGGGCAAAGAGGGCCGCAAGCCCCCCCGTTGCAATGACTTTCATCGGGCCGGGACGTTCCTTGCGCACTTCGCGCACAATGCCTTCGACCAGCCCAATATAGCCCCAATACACGCCTGACTGCATACAGGCCACCGTATTCGTGCCAATCACCCGCAGAGGTTTCGCGACGTCGACATGAGGTAGCGCGGCCGCGGCCATATGCAACGCTTCCAACGATAAATTGGCGCCGGGGGCTATGACCCCACCGATATAGGCGCCGTCAAAATCAACCACATCAAAGGTGGTGGCTGTGCCAAAATCAACCACAATCAGATTGCCGCCGTGCCGGTCAAAAGCGCCGGCGGTGTTCACCAGCCGATCAGGACCCACGGTTGCACCCTGATCGACACGCGGTTGCATGGGCAATCGGCATTCGGGTTTGCCCACCACAACGGGGCGGCACTCAAAATATCGGTTGCACAGAACGCGCAGGTTGAACACGACACGCGGCACAGTTGACGAGATGATCGCCTCGGTGATCGACACCTCGGCCTTGGTCAGCGCAATCAGTGACGACAGCCAGACGAAATACTCATCCGCGGTGCGCTTGTGATCGGTCGAAATCCGCCATGTCACGCGAAACTTAGCGCCATCCCAGACGGAAAAAACAGTATTGGTATTGCCGCAGTCGATTGCCAAAAGCATGGGATCACCTTTTGATGCGAAGAGCCAAGGGGTTTTAGACCGCTACGCCCCGTGGAGTGTTTAGACCAAACAGACGGGGAAAGCGCGTCAAAAGAACACCTCGGCGGCAGGGATGGCTATGGCGCCATGATCCGTTTCCAAGATCAGCGCGCCTGTGGCGTCGATGGTCTGGAATAGGCCGTGGTGGGTGGTGGTTCCCGTGCGGGCGCGGATTTGTTGGCCCAAGCGGGCGGCGTGAGAAAGCCAAGCGGCGCGCAGGGGGGCGAAGCCTTGGGCGGTGAAGCTGTTTTCCCACTGGGCATAGGCGGCGGCTAGGTGGGTCAGGAAGGTTTCCGGATCAACCCGCAATCCGGTTTCGCCCAGCAGCGAGACGGGCTGCAATGCCCCCTCTTCCACCACGCTGGCATCAGGTGCGGCAATCAGGTTCACGCCCGTGCCTATCGCCAAATGCGCCACTCCTGCCCCGCTGGACGAACTTTCCAGCAATATCCCCGCCAGCTTGCCGCCATTGAGCAGCACATCATTGGGCCATTTAAGCGTGAAAGCTTCCGGCAGATCGGTCAAAGCCACCAAGGCATCGCGCAAGGCCAAGGCCGCGGCAAACGACCGCAGCGCCACTTGGGCGGCGGGTTCTTTGGGATGCAGCAGCAAGGTGGCGTGAAAGTTGCCGCGCGGGCTCACCCAAGGGCGCGCGCGTCGGCCTTTGCCTGCCGTTTGTTCGTAAGCCAAAATCCACGCAGGCCCTAGGGTTAACGGAGCCAACCGGATTGCATGGGCATTGGTGCTGTCTAGGCTGTCACAGATGTGGCGCGCCACACCTGCGGGCCAGACAGGTGCCTTAGCCGACAAGGGCTGCGGCGGCGGCGACAGCCGCAGGCTCCAACCCAAAGAAGTTCACCACAGCGGCCAGCATCACCACGGCGACGCCCATCAGGGCAAGCCATTGCACGGGGTTCATCTTGCTTTCCGCGCCCGCCTGTTCTGCGCCGAAATACATATAAAAGACGATGCGCAGGTAGTAAAACGCCCCAACAACCGAAGCGATCACGCCCGCCACCGCCAGCCAACCCATGCCCGCATCAACTGCGGCTTTAAGCACATAGAACTTCCCGAAAAAGCCCAGCATCGGCGGCACACCAGCCAGCGAGAACATCAGCACCAGCACCGCCAGCGCCTTAAGCGGTTCACGCTTGGAGAACTGGTTCAAAAGTGAGATGTCGGTGACAGGCTTGCCGTCCATCTCAAGCGACAGGATGAAGGCGAAGGTGCCCAAGTTCATCGTGACATAAATCGCCATATAAACCAGCATCGCCTGCACGCCGAATGCTGTGCCCGAAGCCAGACCCATCAGCGCAAAGCCCATATGGGCGATGGAGGAATAGGCCATCAGGCGCTTGATGTCTTTCTGCCCGATGGCTGCCACCGCACCCACAAACATCGACAGCAGCGACAGCACCGCCAAAACTTGCGCCCATTGCAGGGTGATGCCGCCAAAAGCGTCATGGACCAACCGCGCGATCATGGCCATGGCCGCAATCTTGGGGGCCGTGGCGAAAAAAGCGGTGATGGGGGTGGGGGCACCTTCGTAAACATCAGGCGTCCACATATGGAACGGGGCTGCCGAGATTTTAAACGCCAAACCAGCCAGCATGAACACAAGGCCAAACAGCAGCCCCACGGGAACGCCGTGTTGCACCGTGGTCAGGATGCCCGCAAAGCTGGTGGTGCCCGCATAGCCATAGACCAATGACGCGCCATATAGCAGCAAGCCCGACGACAGCGCGCCAAGCACGAAATACTTCAAGCCCGCTTCGGTTGAGGTTTTGCTATCACGGTCCAAAGCGGCCACGACGTAAAGGGCCAGCGATTGCAGTTCCAGCCCCATGTAAAGCGACATCAAATCGCCCGCCGACACCATAGCCATCATGCCGATAGAGGCCAAAGCAATCAGCAGCGGGTATTCAAACCGTGCCAAACCGCGCTTGGCCATGAAATCTTCACTGATCAGCAAGATCGCAGCGCCTGACAAAAGGATCGCCACCTTGGCAAAGCGGGCAAAGGCGTCATCCACAAACAGCCCGCCAAAAGCGATCTGGCTGCCCGAACCCGCCACGGCAACCCAAAGGGCCACGGCGACCATCACAGCCGCAGTGGCCCAAGTGACCAGTTGCGTCAGCCCGTCTTTGCCGGTGTAAACCGCCACAAGCAGCGCCAGCATGGTATAGATCGCCAGAACCAGTTCCGGCAGGACGATTGCGATATCTTGGCTCAACATCTTATGCGCCCTTTCAGTTCGAGGCTTGGGTCGTGGCGGCGGCATAGTTTGCCACCATCGCTTGGACCGAGGGGTCGATGATGTCTGTGACCACCTTGGGATAAACGCCGAGCAGCAGCGTCATGATGATCAAGGGCGCAAAGATCGCGCGTTCGCGGCGTGTCATGTCGGTGATGGTTTTAAGACCCTCTTTCACCAGCGCGCCAAAGACCACGCGGCGATAGAGCCACAGGCCATAAGCGGCGGATAAGATAACGCCCGAGGTGGCGACAGCAGCCACCCAAGTGTTCACCTGAAAGACACCCATCAGCGTTAGAAACTCGCCCACAAAGCCCGACGTGCCCGGCAGACCGACATTGGCCATGGTGAAGAACATAAACACCAGCGCATAGGCTGGCATCCGGTTCACAAGGCCGCCGTAAGCGTCAATCTCGCGCGTGTGCATCCGATCGTAGATCACGCCAACGCATAGGAACATCGCACCCGAGATGAACCCGTGGCTGAGCATCTGGAAAATGGCCCCATCTACCCCTTGAGCATTCATGGAGAAAATGCCCAAAGTCACATAGCCCATATGGGCCACCGACGAATAGGCGACCAGCTTTTTCATGTCAGTCTGCACCAGCGCTACAAGCGAGGTATAGACGATGGCAATGGCCGACATCCAAAACACCACCGGCGTCCACTCATATGCTGCCACCGGGAACATCGGCATGGAAAAGCGCAAGAACCCATAGCCGCCCATTTTCAGCAAGATCGCGGCCAGAACCACCGAACCTGCGGTCGGGGCCTGCACGTGGGCATCCGGCAACCACGTATGCACCGGCCACATCGGCATTTTCACCGCAAAGCTGGCAAAGAACGCCAAGAACAGCAGCGTTTGCAAGCCACCCGTCACCGTCAGGCCCAAAACCACGATCGGGTCATGGCTGAACTTATAAGTCATCAGCGTGGGAATATCGGTGGTGCCCGCCGCATGATACATCGCTACCATGGCAACCAGCATCAAAACCGAGCCGAAAAAGGTGTACAGGAAGAACTTGAACGCGGCATAAATCCGGTTCGCCCCGCCCCAGATGCCGATGATCAGGAACATCGGGATCAGGCCCGCTTCGAAGAACAGATAGAACAGCACCAGATCAAGGGCCGTGAACACGCCCAGCATCAGCGTTTCCAGCAGCAGGAAGGCGATCATATAGTCTTTGACGCGGGTTTCGACGTTCCAGCACGAAGCAATCGTGATGGGCATGAGGAACGTCGTCAGCATGACAAACAAGATCGAAATGCCATCGATGCCCATTTTGTAATGCAGACCCATGATCCACGGGCGATCTTCAACAAACTGAAAGCCGGTGTTGGCGGGATCGAACCCCTTCAACAGAAGCAGCGACAGCGCAAAGCTGACAACCGTGGCGAACAGCGCCAGCCACTTGGCATTGCGCTGTGCGGCAGGATCATTGCCCCGCAAGAACAGCGCCAGAATGGCCGCCGCAATGGCAGGCACAAAGGTGATCAGGGACAGAAGGTTATTCATCAGTGCGTCCCCCCGGCGATGGACATCCAAGTGATCAAACCGACGATCCCCAGAACCATGGCGAAGGCATAAGTGAAGATATAGCCCGATTGGGCGCGACCAGCGAGGCGGGTGAAGAAGGGCACGATCCCCATGGCAATCCCGTTCAGCGAGCCATCAATGATATCTCCATCGCCGCGCTTCCATAGCAATGCGCCCAAAGCCTTGGCCGAGCGGACAAAGATCACGTCATAAAGCTCGTCGAAATACCACTTGTTCAGCAAAAAGCGGTAGAGCGGCGCTTGTTGTTCGGCCAATTGGGCGGGCAGTTTGGGATTGCGGATGTAGAACACATAAGCCACCGCAAGGCCCAGCAACATCGCCATAAAGGGCGCCAAGCTGACCCAAACGGGGCTTTCATGCGCCAGTTCTAGAACATGGTTGTCCGGCCCCATAAAGATCGCGCCGATCTCATGCCCGCCTTCGTGGGGCAGGCTGAAGAAATGCGCCATGGTTTCGTGAT
>Ga0209550_10001407_pt1 | contig 23042 bp, 22 predicted proteins | sample LauGreSuBDMM15SN_2_FD_187567 | JGI IMG/M metagenome (GOLD analysis project Ga0209550, IMG submission 187567) | Freshwater lake microbial communities from Lake Michigan, USA - Su13.BD.MM15.SN (SPAdes) (version 5) | ecosystem: Environmental > Aquatic > Freshwater > Lake | place: Lake Michigan... | reverse complement strand
TGCATCGTCGTCCAGGTCACCTTCATCTGCATCGTCGTCCAGGTCACCTTCATCTGCATCGTCGTCCAGGTCACCTTCATCTGCATCGTCGTCCAGGTCGCTGTCGTCCAGGTCGCTGTAGATCAAGTCACCATGAGGATCGAGTTCGAGATCTTCTTCGAGGTCAACCTGGAGATCTTCTTCGATGTCATCCTCGAGGTCGTCGTCCAAGTCGGCATCTCCGGTGCCAGCCAGGGGGTCAACGTCAGCGCAGAGCTCCTCGTCAACGAATTCACCGGCATCACCCAAACGAACCGCGTCCAGTAGCGGCGCCTCAACAAAAGCATCATCTTCGAGAAGTGCAACATCATTGGAACAGCAGTGTGCAAGTCGAGCAACGACGTCATCCGAGCCATGAAGAGCGTTTCGTTGATGACCGTATCCGGACGTACTGCAGCTGGATTCCTCAGCAGGATGAGCGGTCGAACCGTCAGGAGAGCGGAGAACCCGGTGACGGTGGTGACACGCTGCGGCGAAATCCCAGCCTGCTGCTGGCATGTCCTGTACGTCCTGGTCTGTCATCGACACACCTCCTTCGGACTGCTGATCGTGCCGAGGTCGCCTCCCGGCACACGCGCGGGCGTTCCGGTGCCGTGACGAGGGAGCAACCGAGCTCACCGTCTCAAAGATGAGCCGTATCAGACGTCCGGGCATCGACAGGATTCGGGGACTCGCGATCATCCTGATGATGGTGGATCACGTACTCGTTGCGTGCTCAACGCTCGGCGTCACCAACGATGGACTCATGCTGACCAGGCTGAGCTTGACCCGACTTGCCCTACCCCTCTTCCTGCTCGTCTCCGGGGCACTCTGGGTCGAGCAGCTACCTCGCCCGCGACGCCTCGGGTCGGTCATCGCCGCCGCTGTTGCACTCAACGTCGGCATGGCTGTCTACTGGCCAGAGTTCTCCACCCCGGAGGTTCTGGTCGTCTGGTCCCTTGCGGCAGTGGCAGCCCCGATCATCGTTCGGCACCCGCTAGCGATGATCACGCTCGGGTACATACAGTGGCAGCACTGGCAGGTTGCCTGGGACGGCTATCAGCCGGGCATCGTCGTGTTATTCCTCGCCGTTGGTGCGCTGGCTTCACGCGCGGGCTTGACACCCGGGATGGGGGCTTACGGCAGACTGCTGCCTGCTCCGCTGGGCGCTCTCGGCCGAAAGCCTCTGACCTGGTATGTAGGGCATCTGACAGCCTTGACCGTTCTGGTTGCAATTGTCCGCTGACGACCGGTTGCCGCGGAGGGCCCATCTGGCACGATCAGCCAAGGAGGTTCACCTATGCCGATCACAGAGACCGCTGTCGACCCGGAACTCATTGCCGCTGTCACTGCCGTCTTCGCCGACCACTTCGACGTCCTAGTCCACAACGACGATGTCACGACATTCGAAACTGTAATCACCGCTTTAGTCACAATTTTCGACCATACAACGGACCGAGCCGTGGAGCTTGCTTGGGTTGTACATCGCAGGGGTGAAGCGGTCGTCGCCACCTTGCCTCGGGATGAAGCAGAGAGCGGTGTCGCAGCTCTCCATAGCTTTCGAATTCAAGCAACCATGCGCCCAGCTGGAACGTAGCTAGTACTGCCTGTCTCTTCCTCGATGAGGCACCCGTATCTCAGAAACCAAAAAGCCGCTGACTGAGCAGCGGCTTTTTGGTTGAGCGAGATGTTGGATCAAAGGACCCTGGTGTAAGGTGTGGTTCGCTTCAGCTTGGATCCTGTTGCATACGTTGCCGTGACAGTCACTTTGCAGGATACTCCCTTGGTAAGGCTGGCGAAGGTTACCGGAGCAGTGCCCCCTTGACGGATGGAGCGTTTGAAGCCGTTCTTGCACTGGATCGAGTGTTCGAAATGGCTCGCCACGATGAGCTTTGTGGTCGTAATCGAGGATGTGAGTTTTCTCGATCCGGTTGACACCAGCACCACTTTGAAGTCGTCGATGACAGAGCCGGGACGTGTCCACAAGATGTTACCGTTGCTGTCGACAAGTGAGCGAATGTTGTCACCGATCTCGAAGATAGAGGATACCTGACTTGGGGATTGGGTGCAGGTCTCACCGATACCCGACGGCAGTCCAGTCGCGCGAACCTTGAGACGTGAAGGTGTGATGATCTCCGGTACCGCGTTGACGGCGTACCGCCAGGAACATTCATTGGGAAGGTTGTACCGGACGCGAACGACAGTACCGGTGACGGATACGTCCGTGATCTTGAACTCGTAGGTTCGCTGGTCCGGCAAGAGTGTTGCGGAAGCCGGCTGCTGGAATATCAACACATTGCCGCTCAGGGCGAGAGCCAACCCGATTACGAGGAGGCGGGTTGACCGGGTGGTTAGGCGATACTTGAGATTGATCATACTACGCACTGTTGACGCACTCGTCGACGGTCAAGAACCTTCGGGACCAAGCGTAGACAGGCGGAACCGTCGGGTAGATGAAGAAACCTCTTCCTCGCACAACTCAGGCAAGAATCGCCATTGGGGTCATCTCGATCACCCTCTTCGTAGGTGCGGTCACGTACGCAACAACTGGGAGTGAGCAGCCAGCCAATATAGCGAGCTCCATCTCTTGCGCTCCGACGCCGACCGACGCGCTGGGTCCTTACTACGTACCCGGCGCCCCTGAACTGGCTAGCACAGGTGACGGTTCACTGGATATCAGTGGAACCATCAGGTCGTGGCCGGATTGTCTTCCAGTCCCGGGTGCGAAGATTGAATTCTGGCAGGCCGGAAACGATGGGCAGTACACCGATGACCAACGCTCAACCGTCTATGCTGACGACAGCGGTACGTTTATCTACAGCTCTGGATTCCCCGGTAGGTACGAGGCTCGACCGATCCATATCCACGTGAAGATCACTGCAGCAGGCATCACGGAGCTGGTGACGCAGATCTACCCTGAAGACCAGCCCCGAGACTCCGAGCTTCGCCTGGTCTTCACCGCAGTGGCTGACAACGCGACCCCTCCGGCCGGATACAGCACCAGGGCTCCGCAGCGGCCTCTCCAGTGATCGACCGCTTTCCCACAGGCCAGCCACGCAGTTCGATCCGATGAGCAAGAGAGCCGCGGCACCGGGTACCGGAAGCTCGTCACATCCCGGTGCCGATCCGGAGCGCAACACCTCCGTGCCAGAGCGGTACGCCCCAGCGACTGGCTCTGTGGGCTACGAGCGCCCCGATCTGTTCGGCCCGTCCATGGTGTCGCCTACGAAGGCCGTGGAGTAGGTCCTGCTGCGCTGGGAGATTCTCGGCAAGCGTTCCGACCGAGTACTCGACACCCCACCACGACTCAAGCGACGTGTCCACATAACCGAATTGTCGAGCGAAGGACGCAATGACAGCGTTCAGTGCGTCGACGCCACCGGGCTCCGAGAGGACACCCTCCACCTGGTCCACTGCAAGAGTGCCTACGGGTTCGCCATGGACGACGGCTGCCGCGAACGCGAACGGATCCATCCCTGCGGTCAAAGCTGCACCGGCGGGAACGATCGCTGCAAGATGGGTGTGCAGAGCTAAACCGACCGTCGCGACAGGTACGGTCAATTGCAGCGCAGCCCCCATTAGTCGCGCGATGGCCATAGTAACCCGACCCGATCCGGCCGGCATGGGTTGCGACAGTGATGATACCCCCCGTTCCCGGTAGCACTGGATACTGGTTCCGTCCGCGAGGACTGCTGTGTAGATCCGGATCTCCCTGCGAGGGCCGGAACGGATCCAGCCTTCACTGACCAGAACTGCGCCGATTGCCCACGCAGGTGCTGCGCAGCCAACCAGCTGCTCGTACGGATGACCATTCCCGTGCGCGATCGGCACCACGCTCACGCCAATCCCGACGGGATCAGTAGTCAGCCCAGCGTCGGCGATGGCGAAGAGCCTCCAGGGCTCGTCCCAGTCATCCATCGTCGCATCGAGGACGGAGACGAGGAACTCGAGCGCGTCAACAGGGGTGAGGGCAGCTTCGAGTGAGCGCTCTGCTCGTTGTGCGTCCAGAGCCGCGTTCCCAGGCTCCACGAGGCCGTACACAGCCATCTGGGCCTCGCCTTCACCCACAATCGACGAGTCGTCGTCCATTGGGTCGTCATGCCCGCTCCGTGACCAGTAAGGATTCAGCTGCTCGTCCATGGCTTATCCTCGTGCTGGGGGACACGGGTTGCTGCATACGCGCCCGGTACGGCGCAATGACGAGTCCGCAGGCGGACGGTCGCCGTCCGTGAATACCTTGGCACCGTCAGTAGCATGTCTGGTCCTCGGCTGCTGTTCACCCTGCCTCGTCGGGAGAGCATTCAGCGTGTTGTCGTGTCGACTCTCGCCGTCACCTGCGCCTGGGGCCTGGGTTCCATACTGCCCGGTACGGATCCGATCGTCGCGGCAATCCTTTGCGTGATCACTCTGCGCATCTCGCTGCAGGCATCTGTGGCCGAGGCTTTCTCGCAGCTCCTCGGCGTCGGCATCGGTGCAGGACTCGCTTTGGCCACGATCGGAATCACCGGTCACAACCTGGTCACCGTAGCGGCCACAGTCGCGATTGCGTCAGTGACGGCACGTCTGCTCCGACTCGGTGATGATGGCTGGATCAACATCGCAGTCACAGCCCTCATCGTGCTCGGACCGGGGGCCGCTGAGAGGACTGCCTCAGCGCGCGTCTGGGGAACACTGGTCGGCGTCGGTGTTGCTCTCGCCTTCGCATACTGGTCCCATCCGACTTCTCCGGTCGTCAGGACGCAAATCCTCATCTCCGACGCAGCATCAGAGATCGCTGTACTGCTCTCTGACGTAGCCACCGGAGTCGGCGCCGGGTACGACACCAGTACAGCATCAGGGTGGCTCGAGCGAGCTCGTACCCTCAATGACAAAGTGGTCGCAATCCGTCCCCAGGCTGAAGAGTCTGTTCGGTACGCTCGCTGGTCTCCGCTGGCTTCGCGATCGGAAGCAGAGGGCGTATTCGCCAGGTATGTCTCCGTCGAGCACACGATGGTTCAGGCGCGCAACGTGGTACGCACCTTCTACGATGCATCCCTCCAGAACCTCGAGCTCGAACCTCAAGTTGCCCAGGCGATGCACGAGGCCTTGTCAGCTGCTTCGGACGCCGTAGAGGCGAAGAGTTCAGCAGTGCTGCTCGGTTCACTAGTCGAACAGGATCCGGAATCCATCGCTCTGCTACGCGAAGAGACATCTGAGGCGCTGACAGCAGTTCGTGAAGCCGGGGACGACGCACTCGTGATGGGAGCGTCGGTGATCGCAACAGTAGAACGGCTTGCCGACTCTCTAGATCCGACACACCCGGCGATCACAGACGTCCCTACGCCACCCATCACTGCAACCGCAGCGGACAACTTCAAAGCAGCAATGACCACCAACGTGCCAATACCGCGAAAGCGCCAGCGAGCGAAGAAGCGCAACGGACCGAAGCGCGATCGATGAGCGGCCGGCGCCTCAGACCTTCACTCATATGCTTGTCGGACAGCGAAGCTGCATTACAAGCCGCAGAGCAGCTCTCCACCGCGCCGATCTGGGACGAACTGTGCACACGAGCAGCTCGGTCGCTGATACTGTTGCACACCGTCTTGCTCACAGGTACGAGCGACCAGGATTTCGTTCCCGCCATCCTGACTTCCCCACACACCTCCGAACTGTTCGACCGGTGTGTCGTGGGCAACTCAACTGAACGCCGGCTCGTAATCTCCACAGACCGTTTTGCGAGAACTCAATGGGTTCTAGGATCGCGTGAGCCCTCTGTCTTGCTCGCCTGCTGGTTGCTCCGGCGAGGTGAACTCGAACCGGGTACAGGGGTTCACCGCGTGCCCAAGAGCATCGCGAACGTTCTGGACGACAGCGAGCTGATCGACGGTGGTTGGGATGACCCGGTCGTCGTGCCTGCTATGCGTACATTATTGCGCGACGGCTTCCCTCCAACGCTCGTACGAGCCACAGCAGACCTGTTGTAACAGCAGCGCCTGGATAGAGCTGCTAGCCAATGTCCTTGCCGCAGGCGAATGAAGGTGACGAGGTCTTACGCCCGCTTGCTGCGATTGCTGTGATGGTGATCGTGCATCCCTTCTTGCGAACACCTTTCACCGTGATACCGGTCTTCTCGGAGGAGATCGTCTTCTCGCCTCCAGACCAGCGAATCCTCACCGAGTAACTCTTTGCGCTGTCGTCCTCAGGAGGTGCCCAACCGAGGGTGAGCGTATTGACGATCCAACTCGACCCTGCAAACTCGACAGCTGATACAGAACCGGTTACTGCGTCAGATGTTTCTGCACCTACTTCGACACCAACCAGGCTACCTGTTTCACTGTCAGCTGCACCTTGTTCAACAGGGAAACCTTCATCGGTGCCGTCAGCTGGTACATCGGTCGAGAGATCAGTGCCGTCGGATCCTGTTTCCGCCTCCAGTTGCCCGCTGTCGGGAATCGTGATCCCCGTAGCCGGTGATGTGTCGATCACCGGTCTTGTGTTCGGCGAGTCCGGGAACAGCCCAGCTCCTACGAAGAGGAAAGCGAACCCAACAAGAATTGCGGTCAGTTTCCGTGACGGTCGACGGCTCTTCTTCCCCCGGGTCCGCGCTCCGATGATGTCGCCCGACTGAGGGACCCCTGCAGTCGACAAGGAGTGAGAGGGTAGATACCCCTCTTGAGGGAAACCCCAGGGCGGTATGACGCCAGCAACCTCGCCGTCGGGATCAACAGGGTGGATGTCGACCTTCGCGTCGCTCCCGTGCGGTCTCGCGTGTGTCCAGGAGTCTGCTGGTGCCCCCATGGACGAACCCAACAATGAACCCCGATCGGGTTCTGCGTACGGGTCCGTGAACGAACCGTACGATTCCTCGCTGTCGTGATTCGTTTCGGCGGGAGCCCAGCCAAAACCAGATGCTTGTGGTGTGCCTTCGTACGAATCCCCTCGTGAACCAATCGCGGGCCGTTCCTGGGTCTGGTCGGTCCATCCAAGTCCGTCCCAGTAGCGCAACATCCCGTGGTTGATCGGATCGTCGTACCAGCCAGCTTCAGGATTCATACCAGTGACGGTCCGTGCCCTACGCCGAGACGCGAGAACCTGGCCCAAAAGACCAAGTTGCGACATGTCGTCCGCTACATATCCGTCACGATGCTGTAAGAAAGCGACGCATTAGGCGCGTGGCTTGGAGAGGGCTCTGCTGTGACACACGGCCAGCTCGTCATGCACCTCGGAGTCCTGGTCTGGAATGGCACCGGTCGGTCTTCCGCGACCGTCACACTTACCTACTCGAGCTTCGACCCGTGGGCGATCGAGCTCTCAGCGGGGGAGGGTTTGACGCCATGGCGATTCGATCGGGAACTGCTGGTGGGCGGTGTCACCGGTACTACAGGCTTGGGTGATGTTCGTATAGAACCGGACAACGACGGGGTGGTGTTCCGACTCAGCAACGGCCGCAGGTCCGCGTTGATCCTCGCGCCGAGGGACCCGATCATCGAGTTCCTCCGCCAGGTGTACGGCATCGTCCCGAACGGGGCTGAACACGTGGAGATCCCCGACAACGTCGACGAGTTCGAGAACCTTGCCTCTGACGGCGACGAACAGTTCGGCTACTAGCGGTGGGCACTCATCATCGGGTCGGCTCACCGTTGCTGGTCGAAATGCTCCTGCTGTTACCGTTCCTGCTGCTCGGTGCCTCCGCCGTCGCCCCAGCTGGGTGGTTGATCTCGAGGTTCACCGATGCCCCGTGGTGGTTGCCCTCGGCGGTCTTGGTCGCATCCTCACTGTTATCCCTCTGCTATCCCATCGAGGTGGTGGCGGCAATGCTGTCACGAAAAGGCCGACGCCCCGACGCTCATGAACGCGCCAGAATCATTGACGTCATCAGAGGTTTGGAGCGTCTCGCCGGTCTGGAACCACGGCGTTGGGTCATCGTCGTGGAAAAGGCTTCCTCGCTGAACGCATACACGTCAGGTCGTCACACCATCGGCGTAACGACCGCGTCGCTGAGATTGTCGGATAGTATGTTCGAAGCCGTCATGGCCCACGAGCTGGGGCACCAGGTGAACCGAGATACATGGGCGACATCCATTCGGTCTTGGGTCGTGTCCCCGCTGCGGTGGATATCACGAATCGCGCAAGTTGGCGGTTGGTTCTTCGCGGCTGCGTCACTGGTGACAGGAGCGGCCCTTCTGCCAGCTCTTGTTCTCGCCCTTGCAGTCTGGGCGGCTTCCATCCCGGTACTACTGCTGATGCCACTAACAGCCTGGGTGCAGAGACGCAACGAACTGGGTGCCGACGCCGTAGCTGCACGGCTGGGATACAGGGAAGAGCTGGCAGCCTTGATACTCGTGTCACCCGACAACGAGCTAACAGGATGGAAGCGCCTGACTTCATCTCATCCGAACGCGGAGAGCCGCATGCAGTCGATGTACCGCTGAGCGAGTAGTCAGCTTTACACTGTCAGGTCGGTTCTTCTGGTGTGGTACGGGTCGGCGAGGGTCGCGGTGAAGAGCTGACAGGTCAGTCTGACGCTGCCGTAGCACCAGGTGAGGAGTCAACCCCAACAGGCTGTTGCGCGGCTGACGTCCCTGTGGGAGTCGCCTCCGGAGAAGGCAACTCCCCTGGTGATACTGGCATCCCAGTTGACGCGACACTGGAAGGCGTGGGTGAGGCTTCAGGCGACGACACCACGGATGGAGAGTCGGTGGTTGGACGGCTGCTGAGAGCAGGAAGCGTTGATCCGTCCTGCGCGCCTACAGGTTTGGATGTACCAGGGAACGTACCGATGGCCGTACCCTCCAACGCACCGGTCAGCATCTTTGAGAAGATGACAGCAGGCACACCTCCGCCGGATGGTGGACCGTACCCCGCGACATCACCGAGTGGTATCGAGCCTGCTGGATTGCCGATCCAGACAGCGCCGGCGAGTCTAGGTGTGGTACCGACGAACCAAGCATCAGCCGAATTGTTGGTCGTTCCGGTCTTCCCTGCGACAGCGACTGAAACAGAAGCTCCTGTCGAATCTTTCGTCCACACCGAAGCACGCCCTCCGGTCCCATAGGTCACCACACCTCGAAGCACGGCGATCGCTTTCGCAGCGATCTCGGGTTCAACCACCTTCTTCGTGACCGGATTGGCTTCGTAGACAGTACGGCTGTCGCGAGCGATCTCATCGACGATGTGAGCTTCCACGGATATACCTTCATTTGCGAGTGTGGCCATAACAGCTGCCATCTGTACTGGATCAGTGTCGTGCACACCGATGACGGCCCGTTCATCAAGCAAGCTCGGCCAGACAAGACCGAAGCGGGATGCAACATCACCGACCGTCGACGGACCTAGCTCACGAGTCAGGTTGACGAACGCAGTATTCACACTCCATCGCGTTGCGGTGCGAAGCGTGATCCTGCCCCAGGAGCGTCCATCGTAGTTCCGTACCGGTTTCGTGCCGACTTGTACTTCAAACGGGGCGTCGACGTAACTGTCCTCCGTCTTGCCGGCCTCGAGCGCAGCGATCAATGCAAAGATCTTCGCCGTCGATCCACCTTGCCTTCCGGAGCCCGCTCCTCGTTCGCCGAGCGCAGCGTTCACCTGGCGAACGTTGAAATCACGTCCGCCGACGACAGCACGGATTCCGCCGCTACCAGGATCGATCATCACCGCTGCTGCTTCGACATCGATGTCCCGAATGTTCGGGTCACCGAGGGTCTTCGCGACAGCGTCGACAGCGGCTTGCTGTGCAGTGTTGTCGATGGTGGTTCGTATGGTGAGGCCTCCTGGCCAACGCCCATCTTCGAACCCCTTGAAACCTTTCGCGATCAACTCACGTCGCACGGTGTCGAGCACCCACCGGTCTCCGGTCGTCACACGCTCGGGTGCATCGAAGACAGGTGACGGCGCTCGAGCAGCGTCGATCTCAGCTGCGGTTGCAAGGCCGGCTGCAGACAGTCGGTCGAGAACAGCTTGACGGCGTGACTCGGCGGTGACCGGGTGGCTCAGCGGATTGCAAGCTTCAGGACAGGGGAGAGCTGCAGATATCATCGCCGCCTCGCCCAGCGACAAATCGCCCGCACCCTTTCGGTACCAGGCGAACGCGGCGCTCTCGACCCCTCGTATACCGTCGCCGAGCCAGATCGTGTCGAGGTAACGGCGGAGGATCCACTCCTTGTCGTGGCTACCTTCGATTCTCCAGGCGTTGAGCATCTCACGGATCTTTCGGGATGGGGTGCGCGCAGTGCCGATACCGGTCTCGTTGCGAACGAGCTGCTGGGTGATCGTTGAGCCGCCCTGCACTGACTGACCGCGAACATTCGAGACGATCGCACGCAGGAGCCCCTTCGGATCAACCCCGTTGTGCTGGTAGAATCTGCGGTCCTCGGTTCCGAGAACGACACGTTTCAGGGTTACAGGTACCTCACCTTGCAGTGTGGTGAAGTCGACAGCTGTCGCGACCCTGGCGATCTCGTCGCCGTTCACGTCCACAATCACTGTTACCCCACCATCGGGGCTAGCTAGCACTGGGTTACCAACTACCAGGAACGTCCAGACTGGGGCCGTCACATAGGAAAGAAGCGCCAAGACCGCAGTACCGAGGAAAATCAGACCGGAACCGACGATCGCTTGTCGAGTGCTAGGGCGACGGAATGTCATGGCCTATACGGTGCGGGCCCGTACGTAGGTGCCATACAACGGAGGAATGCAAAAGCCCGCCACCCTGGAGCGAGTGACGGGCCTTCTTTTGCGAGAGCTTGTAGGCGGCCGAGGCCCCCCACGGAGTTAAGCGACCGGTTCGGTCGGAACATCCGTCTCAGTGTCGATAGCCGTGAAGGTAAGGTTGTCACCTTCAGCATCAACGGCGACCAGCTGGCCCGAACGGATCGTTCCTGAGAGAAGCCGTTCGGACAACGGATCCTCGAGTCGGCGCTGGAGTACCCTGCGAAGAGGTCGCGCGCCGTAGGTTGCGTCGTATCCGAGCTTTCCAATCAGCAGTTTGGCGGACGGTGTGAGCTCGAGGCCGATTCCGCTGAGAGCTAGGCGCTCTGCGATCTTTGCAACCATGAGGGTACAGATCTGGACCACCTCGTCCTCTGTCAGGGGAGGGAAGACAATGGTGTCGTCGACCCGGTTGAGGAACTCCGGACGGAAGTGCTGTTTCAGCGCATCGTTGACTCGTGAACGAAGGGCATCGTATGCAGCTTCTGGATTCGCGGACGACGCGAAGCCCAGTTGGACACCCTTGGAGATTTCTGCTGTACCAAGGTTTGTCGTCATGATGAGGACGGTGTTCCGGAAGTCGACACTTCGACCCTGGCTGTCAGTCAGGCGACCTTCTTCGAGGACCTGGAGCAGTGAGTTGAACACCTCAGGGTGTGCCTTCTCGATCTCGTCGAAGAGCACTACGGAGAAAGGTCGACGACGGACGCGCTCAGTGAGTTGGCCCCCATCTTCGTATCCGACGTATCCTGGTGGAGATCCGAAGAGGCGGGCAACGGAATGCTTCTCTGAGTACTCGCTCATGTCGAGCGAGATGAGAGCGGCCTCGTCGCCGAAGAGGAATTCTGCGAGAGTCTTTGCCAACTCTGTCTTGCCGACCCCAGATGGGCCAGCGAAGATGAAAGAGCCGGATGGGCGCTTGGGGTCCTTCAAACCTGCACGCGTCCGACGGACGGTCTTCGCCAACGAGCGAATCGCTTCAGATTGCCCAATGACCCGCCTGGAGAGGTTGCCCTCCATGTCGAGAAGGCGACTGGTCTCGTCGACCCCCACCTGTGACACGGGAACTCCAGTCATCTTGGCAACGATCTGAGACACTTCTTCGACGTCGATCACGGGAACTTCTGTACCGGTGTTGTTCACCTGAGCTCGAGCTCCGGCTTCGTCGATGACGTCGATAGCCTTGTCCGGAAGAAAGCGGTCAGAGATGTACCGATCAGCTAGACGCGCTGCTGATTCGAGGGCTCCGTCGGTGTACGTGACCTTGTGGTGTGTAGCGTAGCGTTCGCGCAGTCCCAGCAGGATGCTGATCGTTGCGTCGACAGTTGGTGGTTCGACGGTTACGGACTGGAAACGACGCTCAAGGGCAGCATCCTTTTCGATGTGCTTTCGAAACTCGTCGATCGTGGTTGCACCGATCACCTGGAGGTCACCACGTGCCAGTAGTGGCTTGAGAATGTTCGCCGCATCCATGGCGCCCTCACCTGAGCCTGCGCCGACGAGCGTGTGGATCTCATCGATGAACAAGATCACGTCGTTACGGCGTTGTGCTTCCTGGAGCAGCTTCTTGATGCGCTCTTCGAAGTCCCCTCTGTAGCGCGTACCCGCAACGATGCCTCCGAGGTCGAGTGAGTACACCTGCTTTCCTGCAAGTCGCGCAGGAACAGTGCCGTTGGCGATCGCCTGGGCGAGCCCTTCGACCACGGCAGTCTTACCTACGCCAGGCTCACCAATGAGAATAGGGTTGTTCTTCGTGCGTCTCGCGAGGATCTGGACCAGCCGCTCCGTCTCAGCTTCGCGGCCGATGACCGGGTCGAGGCGGCCAGCTTGCGCCTCTGCAGTCAAGTTCTTCCCGAAGCTGTCGAGTGTCTGAGAGTTCCGGTTGCCTCGTTCTTCACGGTTGAACGGCTCGTTGCCTGTTGCGACAGTGTCAAGCGCTGAGTTCAGGTCTTCGAGAACCTGGGCGCGCACCTTGTCGACCTCGACTCCGAGCTGGCCGAGGACTTGATTGGCCTTGCCATCGCTCTCTCGCAGCATGCCGAGCAACAGGTGTTCCGTTCCTATGTAGTTGTGACCGAGAGCGAGAGCTTCGCGAAGGGCAAGCTCGAGAACCTTCTTTGCGCCCGGGTCGAAAGGGATGTGGCCGAGAGCTGACACACCAGATGGCCTCATGCCGGCGGAGATCTCGCGTACCTGCTCACCTGTCACGCCAAGCTTTCCGAGAGCTGCTGCTCCTACTCCTGAGCCTGAGACGAGCATCGCGGACAGGAGGTGGTCACTGCCGATGACGGCGTGCTGCATCTCTCTGGCTTGCTCTTGGGCCACTACTACGACCCGGCGGGCCTCGTCTGTAAATCGCTCGAACATGTGTCCTCCTCAGTAGGGGCTGGTGATGACTGAGACGGTGCGAGCGTGCCCATTCCCGACACACACCCACCGACCTGACGGGTCGGGCTCAAGGACCGGACAACTCGACCTCGAGCCATCGTGGCGGAACCGGTCAGCCGGGGAAACGCCCGGTAGGGGATACGCCCGGTAGGGGGTACGCCCGTCTCAGCTACCTCCGCAGAGGGGTGGTGTCGTTGTGAGCTCGAGGTGTGCGCAGCCCCAACCGGTCCCACTCGAGCCAGCGGAGCGCACCACACAGCCTCAGCGGGCACGACGTCGCTCCATTTCGGGCCTCGGTAGCCGGGAACGCGATCCGCCCGGGCCAACCGGGCTGCGCCCGACAGGCAGTAGGTCCGCTCTGCGCAGGGACGGCTCCGGCTTCCGTGATGAACCATAGGGACGGCCCCCACCGAGTCCATGTTGGGCTCCTGTGGTTGGCGTTAGCGCCAACGGAGAGGACTATCCCTACATACCGAACGAAAGGTTCAACCCATGTCTATGCCTACGGAAGACCTACTATCGGTTCGGAACGACACCCACGTACTTTCTGTCGTCGCCGCGAGCGATGCTCCGATGACGAACGCAGTACTCAGTGGGGTAGCCCGCTGGTTCTTAGATGTCGAAATCCGTTACCCTATAGCAGCAATGCCACTATCTGATGAAGAACGCCGCACGTTACTAACCACAGTCACCGCTGAATTATACGCGGCGTTCGATGCAGCCACGAAGAACCCAATGGATGACGAGAAATTTGCAGCACTCGCAGCTACCGTTGACCCACTTTGGCGTGAGATCTCCGGATTGCTCGCCACGCAGTTCAATGAGAACTTCGAATCCGACCGCATTCCGGAAGAGCACGTCACCGAGTACGTCCGTGAACTCATCGACCGTATCCGAGAAGAACTCGGAGACGGTGGGGTACAGGACTTCATCTCTCAGGTCAGAACAGACCCTATGACTCGCGCACACATGCGCCGTATCGGTGTCGACCCCGACCTGATCAACTGATCTACCCGACATCGGGTAACACGAACGCCGCCCTTCGGGGCGGCGTTCTGCATTTACCGCGAACATCTACACGGGCTGCTTGCAGGGCGTTTCGGCATGTCCGTGCTTGTCAACGAACGCAGCTTCGTTCAGAGCCCATCGGCGCGAAGCAGGGATCGTCCTTGTATGAAGATCAGCCGATGGGTAGCACTGTGTTCGTTCGCGCTGTTCGCCAGCCTCGCGGTCACCGGCACAGCTCAGGCCACAAGCACGTTGAGCGGCACGGCTCCAGATGATGCACAAACAGTCTATGTGTTGGAGCTCTGGAGGAACCTGAGGTTCTCGGAAGAGAGTCTTGCATCTGCGAGGACACTAATGGTGGTCGCCAAGGCGGGCGTTGCTGTTGAAGAGATGACATCGCTCTTACCGCTGGCCCGCCCCGCACCTGACCGGGCGTCAGTTGCGCGTCAGCGATATTTCGATTCGATGGCGGTCGTGGAGATGGGGTCCCTGGTCGTGAGGCGTGATCGGTCAGCTCTCTCGACATATGCAGCCCTACTCGGCGTGCAGGGTGTTGTCGATCCGATCAAATGCCCAACGTCGGAACAGGGCGGTACGTATCGAGACGGAGCCCAGGTAGACGTGTGCCCGAGATCCGTTGCAACTGCAGCGACCCCAGAGGCCGGCTCAGCGCTCATCGAGGCCTTCGGCATGCTCGGCGCTCCGTATGCCTGCCTCGGCGCAGGTCGTCTCGGTCCGGATCGTTTCGACTGTTCGTCGCTGGTGACGATTGCGTACACGAGGGGAGGTGTGCCGCTGGTCGGAGGAGGCCGGGCGCCGTCGACGCGTGAGATGTTCCCTTGGGACGGCGTATCCCTTGCGTCGTGGGCTCAGCCGATCGAACCAGAGCATGCACGTCCTGGTGACCTTGCTCTGTACGAGACACCAGCTACGCACCACGTGGTGATGATCCTCGCCGACGGTTACCAGCTCCACACCGCGTCGTGTGGCGACGTAGCGCACATCAAGCGACTCCGATCATTCGGCGCGAAGTCGTTCTCAGGGGTGAGGCGTGTGATCCCACCGCTACGGTGAGTGCTCTAGGCGAGGGTACGAGGTTGGCGTAGTTGGTGCGGCCTCGACGGTCGCGGCAGTCAACCCACCCACCGAAACCACTGAGGTACTCGCCATGGAAGCCATGAACAAGCCGAACAGGCGCTATCCCCGCAGACGTCTGCGCGGATTCGTCGACGTGAGCTATTCGGCTCGCGTGAAGTTTCCCAAGTTCCATCTCGTTGCCGATTGCGAGGGATTCGTCTCCACTCCCGACGAAGCAAGACTTTCGAGGAGATTCGACACTGCGGTCGAACTCGGCGTCTGTGCTGAAGGTAGGCCGTGTCGTATGTGCACTCTCGAGTCGGTGCTCGTCTCCGTCTTGGATCCCCGTCCAGCCACCGAGCGTAACATTCTCGTCACCTTCACGTCCCAGGCCAACCCCAGAAGCCCAGATGCCTCGGTCTTCCACTTCGACTGGCTGAGTGCGACGACCTCCGGTGCTTCACGACTACATAGACTCGCCCGACGAGGGGGTCTCGCGGTCTCCGCCACTTGCAGCGGTCCCGCCGCTTTCGGTTACGTTTCCACGGATGCTGCGGCAGTGCTGAAATCGAATCTGAGATCGTTCGTCATCGGTTCCGGGCAACCCGCACCGCAACCATCGACGGTTGAGGTGTTCTGGACATTACTTGGTGACAACCCACCCGAGCTCGCAGCGGCGATGGGGGAGATCGAAGGTATGGACCCCTGGGAGGTGGCTACACTTCTCACGATGGAGTGAACGTAACAGATTGAAACACGAAGGGTGGTCGCTCATTGAGCGGCCACCCTTTTTCAGTTCCGGGCGAGTTCAGTACTGCTGGTTCTCGACAAGTTGTTCGATGATCGTCAACAGATGACGTACGTCAGCACTCAGTTCGTTCGCGATCACCACTCGATAGCCTTGCGGCGAAGCTGACGGATTGAGGACTCGGAACATTCCGTTACGCTCCATGATAATCCCGGGTTCACCGCTGAACTCGCAGGTGCGTGCTGCACGACGTTCGGCCGACACGACCGCTGCGCGAATCGCTGCTGCGCCGGTCGTGTTGACCTGGGCGACTTCGATGTGCAATCGCCCGTCAAGCTCACCGACGCAAAAGAGCCGGCAATCAGGATCTGCGACAGCGATCCGTTCCTCGAGCTCAGCGAGCAGGCCGTACCAGCCCCGACCGCACGCAAGGTAACGGTCGGCATCGTCGACAATCCTGGCCAGCAGGCGTTCGAGCTGAACCGATCTGTCGCCCGCGTCGACGGGCGAGCGCCGTTGTCCCCTGTGTCCCATGTGACAGAAGGTGCCCGACCGATCTGGCGTCGCATTCACGGGGGCAGCACTGGACCGAACTTCGCACCAATTCCTTCTCCCGTGTTCAGACTAGGGAATGTCTTAGCGGGGCGCCAGCACGCGGTCTCGAGGGGCCGAACCTGTCCATGTGACGTTTGGATGGTACCCGGAGGGAGGATACGATGAACGAAGCTGACGCCGCCCGCCCTTGGACTCCGGTGCAGCTGCGAATTGGGTTCACAGCCCCTACTTCCGCTTGCTCGATGACGCTCAGTCTCGAAGGTCTCAGTGTCAGTGTGTCGGCAGGTGACGACGACCTGGCGGCCTCGTATCTCTCAGCAGTGGGTGTCACTGTCGAGATAGACGCGGTGCGTGGTCTCCGATTCCCGGTGAAGGATCTGCGTGCTGTCGGTGAACTCCCGGACCAGGTGTCGGTACGCTCGACCAGTGGTCTGTCCGCTCTCCTCGAAGCAGTGATGCACCCACCGCTCACCGATGCCACCATTTCGGTGACCATGGACGGACCAACCTTGCTGAACCTCTCCTGGTACGACGGTCACCGACGCTTCGACGAACCGTTCCCTCTCTCGTATTCTCCGGCGCTAATTGCGACAGGGATCCCGTTCGTTGCAGCTACCGATACTTGGGAGCGTGTACTCGAAGCATCCCGGATGCCGGTGGTGGTAGGGCGTGCACGCGTCAATCTGGATGGTTACGTGGAGATTCTCGTATCCGCACCTCAGAAGATTGAAGCAGCACCATTGCCGGGACTCTTCAGGGTTGACGCAACACACTATGGGATCGCTCTGCACTACGCATCGTGGATCAGTGCGTCCCCAGGATTCTCCTGGGAGGGACCTCAGCCCGTCGGGGATGCGTCACCTGATCGACTTGCCGAGCCCACTATCCCTCTATCCGATCACGTTCGCAGTGATTTACGTACCTTCGTCGACGCACTTGCACGGGAACGGGCGCGAGCCGTCGTTTGGCCTGCCGGCATCGGGCGACGAGTCTTCTGCCTCGCCGGTGTGGAGTCGTTGCGGTCGTTTCCACTTCTGGTCGTCTGCGGGCCTCACGCGGTCTGGTCGTGGCAGCGAAACGTGGCTTTGTTCGGTCGGTCTGTCTCGATGCACCACGATCGAGACGATGTGCGGATCATGACCTATGAGGAGCTCAGCCGTAGCCCTCGAGTGAATTCGCCGGCAACAGTGATCTTCGATGATCTCGACCGCGCGCTGCGCGACGACCCGTCACTGCTCGACCATCTCAGTCGATTCGACGGGTTACTCGATGCTATCCGGATCTCCTGCTCACAGGAGTTCCCAGAGGACCCCGCCGAGCAGGTTCGGCTCATGAGCGTGATCCGACCCGGCGAGTTCAGGGCCGACATCCCAGTCGCCCTGCGATACCCGGGCGCTCCTGAACGCAGACTCACCGAACACCTCCAGGCGTACACGATGCGTCGAAAGGCGAGCGCTGGCTTGAGTCAGTTCAGCAGATCAGCTGTGGAGATTCTCGAGACGCCACGTGCTCTCGTTGATGTATTCGCAGAGATACGGTCGTCGACTATGGTATACGAGGACAAGGTAGGGGCGTTGATGGGAGCGACATCGTGCGGCTCTGCTCTTGCGATGTCCCCGAAACTGTCCCGTGCGGTAGCCCTCGCCCGATCTGCTCACGGGGCAGGCCGGTCCGTTGCTGTCGTCACTCAGCACGCGCGGACGGCTGTTCTGCTCAAGGGTCTCCTGCGTCCACTACCTGTTCACGAGTACCGTAACGGTTCTGCACCGTTGAGCGGTGTCACGATCGTCCGGTCGGATCAAGTTCTCGCCGACCTACGCGACTTCGACGAAGTTGTTTTCATCGACTACCCGTGGTCCACCGCCGTGATTGACAGCATGGTAGGAGACGCCGGTGCGGAACGAGCTCCGACAAGAGTGACCGTCCTTCACTTGGCGGACAGCATCGACGATCGGGTAGCCGTAGTTGCCGCCAAACGGCGTGAACGAGCAGGTGTCGTCGACCAGTACGCACTACCGACGGCTACCGAGCTCCGTTGGATGTTGGCCTTCTAAAACTTCGGCCGATGAAGTGGCCGGCTTCACAAGTTTGACGTAGTACAGAATTGAACGCCGGCTGCGCTTTGGGAGAAGTTCTTTTTCAGTGCTCTGCTGCACTCTGCTCAGCCGGAGGCTCAGTGTCGCCGCAGGAGCATGAGCACAGCGACAACTCCGAGAACTGCCACACCGACGGGGATGTAGGGTATGGATCCGGGACGCGTCTCGATCTCGATCACGCCTGCTTTCCATTGATCGAGCTGGGTACTGATGATGACGCTACCGTCGGCTCGAACGGGTAGCCCATCCGGGTTCTTGACCTTTACGATGTTGCCGTCGACTGCGACGACGACGGTGAGACGAATGGACTTCTGCCAAGCGAGCGCCAAAGCGGCTCCGTCAGGTTCACCGGCGGTTGCCTTGGTGATCGCCTCGATGAGGCGTGAAGGTGCCACCAGCACGACGGTCGTGAACTGCTCACCGCTCCCACTGGATTGGATCGAACCGAGACCCGTGAGTGACCCGTCGGGCGCAGTCTCAGGGGTTGCTCGATAGACCAGCCCACCAGCGGCTTCCTTCCGCGAGGCCGAACTCCCGGCAAGCTCTGCGAAGGTCGCGTAGAGACGCTGATCAAGGTCTGGCTCCGAGAGCATCGTCTTCGTGAGCGCATCGTCAAGTAGGAGCTCAACGGATTCGACCTGACCAGATCGGACTGTGGTAGTGAGTCCTGCGTCGCATCCGGTCAAGAGAACGAGCATCGCAGCGATCAACGCGATCTTCTTCATGATGGCAGTGTCGGGACGACGATCAGGCGTAGACGCGTGCTTTGAGCTGGGCGTCTCGGAACGAGATCTCACGGCTGATCGTGTTGAGGTACTGAAGGTTGACTTCCTTGGCTGCTGAAGCCTGGGCGGAAAGGACTCCGAGGAGACCCTGCTGCTCGACGAGATCGATCACCGACTGCTCCTCGTCGGACAGGTCCGCAAGTTGGCCTTGGGTGTACTTGATGTCGGGGTTCGCGCGGCGGATGCGTGCCCGCGCAGCTGCTTGAGCAGACTTCAGCTGGATCTTCAGAAGCTGCTCCTGGCCGTTGATGGCGCCAAGGAGCTCAGCCACACGACCGAACTCGGCAGTCCACCGGGCGTAGAGATCGGACAACTGCCCTGGGGTGAGCTCAGAGAGCTGAAAGGGGAATGGGGCGCGTACCTGGGTCGCTGCATGAGCCGAGGAGGTCCAGAGACCGAGTTTAGTTGAGAGCTCGATGGCTGCTGCACCATTGCGGGTGCGCGCCATGGCCTGATCGAGGGTGCGAATCCCGGAGAGATTGAGATCTTCGGCTGCCATGATGTTCCTTCCGTTCGTCGGCGACGAGAGACTCCTCTTGGCGCTCGCTGAGAATGGTGCTGGGAGTCGGGCATGCTGCACTCGGCCCATGCTCAAGGACTGAACGCGGGAGAAGAAGCGCGCCGCATCACTCCATCTGGCTTGGAAGGAACGATGCGAGCGATGAGAACTGCCCGTGAGGTGACGCGAGCTTCGTGAGAGCCGACTTCTCGATCTGGCGAATACGCTCAGCCGTGACATCGTGTCGTTCGGCGATCTTCGCGTACGTCCAAGGCTCGTCAACCCCGAAGCCGTAGCGAAGCTTGACGATGTCCTGCTCACGTTCACTCAGTGCCGCAAGTGCACCGGCGAGAGCCCTCTGGAGCTCTCCCATCTCGACAGCGTCGAAGAGACTGTCGTCGAAGTCGACATCGGTGATGAGATCCTTGAGCGTCGAGGTTCCGTCCGCGTCGCCGACGGGAGCGTCGAGGCTCGCGACAGCCTGACTCGCTGCGAGCACCTCATCGATACGACGAACAGCGCCGAGCATTCCCTGCTTACGGAGCTTCGCCATGCGGAGTACCTGCTTCTGGGACTCAGGAAGGCGTTGCTGGTCAGGGGAGAGGTGGTCCTCGGCCCAGGCAAGGCAGCGGGCAAGAAGAGCGTCCTGCACTTCTTCGGTAGACGGGTTGCGACCAAGCTGTCCGGTGAGTTCGGGCACCAGTGTCACCGCCATGCGCTTCACGCGGTTCCACGACGGAGCGAGCCGCATGAAACCTTCACGTGAGAGAACGGCACGAAGATGGTCGCGCACCTTGCGCGCTGCATAGGTATGGAACTGCGGGGTCTTCGACTTGTCGAATGTTCGTACCGCATCAACGAGGGCGGTGTGCGCCTCCGCCATGAGATCAGGGAGCATGTCTGCAGCCCGGTCACGACCGAACCGCATCTCCGCCTGTTCTCGCACCAGGAGCCATTCCAGGCGCCAACAAGACGCGCAGAGATGCTCCATTGCTATCTCGGACTGACGTACTGCTTCGCGTGCTGCGGTCAGATCTTTACGTCCCTTGACCCGCCCTGCCTCGAGCTCCCCTGCCATGAAACGCCCGTGATGGTAGACATCTGTCAGAGCGAGTTGTTGCTCGGGATTCAGAGGCGGGAATCGATCAGCTGAGCGCTGAAATGCGCTCAGGGCAGTGTGGGTTACCTTGGTCGTCTTGACTGGTGCATAAGCGAGATTGACGAGCTCGGCGTCCGAGAGCTCCTCAACGTCGTACATCCCCTCGAGCTCGGTGTCGTCACCGTTGTCGTCAACAGCATCATCGGCGCCATCAGAGGTTGATGGCGACGTTGATGGCGCAGCAGTTTGAACTTCTTTCGGTGCCGGTAACACCGGCTTACCCGAGGGCTTCCCGGTTGGCTTCCCCGACGGTGCCGTGCTTTCAACTACTGGTGTTGGTTCGTTACGTTTCCGGGCAGGCAAAACCTTCCCGGGTTCCTCCATCCCGGGTTTTGCCGGCGAAACCTTCCGCTTGGACGCCTCCTCCAAGGAGTCCTTGCCGGGTTTGCCTGACCGGCCGTGGAACCGATCTTTGCTTGCCACAGAAAGGAACGGTCCAGCCACAGGACTGGAGTGCCCGAGGCTTCCGTGCCGGCCTGGAGCGTCGACAGTATGAGCGGTACCCCATCCCCAGACCTCTAGGAGGCACCGTGGTAAACGCCCCAACCCTGGCAGCATCAACAGGGTCGTCGATGATCGAACTGATCGCCGTCGTCCTCCTGGTCGCCGGTGTCGCCTTTGCGGTGAGCGCTCTCCCAGCCTTCCGGCAGAAGGCTTCCGAGCACGCAGTCCAACTTCGATCCATCATCGATCCGAACGCCCCAAAGCCATCCCCGGTCACAACCGGTACCGGCTCATCTCCTGCAACAGCATCAGGTTCAACGCCGTCGAACGAGTCGGTCTCCGAATCGATCCGTCGCAGAGAGATCGAGGATTTCGACTACTCGTTGTTCGAGCGTTGATTTCCCAGCATCACTTCGAACGCCCCGGTCATCCGGGGCGTTCTCTTTTCTTCCGGTGTTTCCCGCACTCTCCAGCCGAACCCCTTGCTGGGCGAAGAACAGCTCTTCGGTCCGTCGGGGCCGAGAAGGCGGTTACTGCCTCAACGAGGCTCAGACCTCTGGAATAGCCTGACGCTGTGGTGGTAGAGCACCGGGGTGGTAGTGCAGTGCGTAATGAGACTCTCTACGGTGTTTCCTGCACTTTCAGCCTGCGATCTTGTGCCATAGCAAAATAAAGAAAGCACACCCTCAACTTCCAGAGAGGGTGTGCTTTCTCTTTTTTGAAACGGTTGTCTTGTCCTTACTTGCCGAGGTACGTCAGGACGTCGGGGAGTACATCTTTCACATTCCGACTGACAGCGGATCCGGCAGCCGTGCAACCTGTTGCCGTGGTCGCCTGCGAGCGGCCGATGGCGTCTGCGATGCTCGGATTCTGCTTGATGAGCTGCTCACGTTGCGCCGGTGTCAACTTCTCCCACTCGGCTGGATTGAGAGCCGATGAACCGTCAGGTAGGGTGGAACCCTTCGACGGGTCGAAGATCAGGCCCATCTGTGAGTTGGCCAGACGTCCTGCAGCGACACAGGGGCTGCATCCTCCAGAAGAATCGGTGGTCTTACCTCCGAGAGCGTCGAGGAAAGCTCCACCACACTTCGACGGCAACATTTTGGTGAAGTCCGGGGCTGACGCCTTCATGGCCGTTCCCATGGACTTGTTCCAAGCATCCTGGGCTGCCTTACTCCCGATGCCGCTGGCCGAGACGTCCGCGAAGACGTCCGGGAAGCTCATGATCATCGCGTTGAGGCTCCGGTTCATGAACATGCCAAAGGCGAGACCTTCAGTTGGTACGGACATCGCTGCAGAAGTGTCGAGCTGGGGAACTCCAGGGGTGATGAGCTCTGGTGCGCGAAGGCGTACGAGCTGTTGGGCCCATGCAATACCCGCCTGGGCAACGGTGGCGTCAAGACTCTTTGCCTTCGCGTTGATCTCGCTCATGGCTGTTGCGACATCGGTGTAGGCCTTCGAAGACAGGGTCAGTCCTCGAGACGCAAGTGCTGCATCAAGATCCGCTGCAGTCGCGTTGACCGGAAGCTGAACCGACATGGCCTTCACATCCGCAGCACTGAGACCGGCGAGTGAGCCG
>Ga0209550_10001406_pt1 | contig 23048 bp, 21 predicted proteins | sample LauGreSuBDMM15SN_2_FD_187567 | JGI IMG/M metagenome (GOLD analysis project Ga0209550, IMG submission 187567) | Freshwater lake microbial communities from Lake Michigan, USA - Su13.BD.MM15.SN (SPAdes) (version 5) | ecosystem: Environmental > Aquatic > Freshwater > Lake | place: Lake Michigan... | reverse complement strand
AAAAATTCTTCAATATATATATTTCGTGATAAGAATGAAGAGTTGTTATCTATAATCAATAATAGTAATATAATTGTAAGACAAAGTTATATTTTATCAAATTATGGAGCCTATAATTATGATATTGACAAGAGTGAATTTGTTCCAACGGATTTATTAGATACTAAAAAGCCATTGATAATTAATGATATTACATATCACAAAATAGATAAGGATGACTTTTATTCTCTTTTCTTTTCAATTCTTTCTGAAGAACCTCCTATTGGTTTATTTAAAGTACCGATGATATATCGTAATGGGATAAAAATTTTCGATGGACTAAATTCACTTAAAGAGGAAGGCTTCCTAAGGAAATGGAAGACTGCTTCTTTTGAGCTTAAAAATAAAAATCAACTTTTCATTTACTCTCCGGGTGATGATAAACTAAGATTTTTATGGCAAGATAATACATTTACTTTATTGGCTGAGACTAAGTGAACATGACAGATTATACTGAAGAGCAAATTTACAATGCTAAGAAAGAAGTAGTAAGGGCTCAGGTTGAAAGATTCCATGAATTTTATTCTGATTATTTTAATCGTGAAGAAACTCTTCTTATGGTTCAATATTTCTTTGAAAAAATATATAATTTAGATGGGAGAAAAGAATGGATTCATCTTGCAATTGATAGTTTTGATAAAGTAAAAAATATAATGAAAGAGTCTACACGCGAGAATGTTGAGCAACTTATGGAATTAAACCAACTTACAGATACGTTAGATGAAATAATGGCAAATTTAATTTTAGGTAAAGGTTGGAAAGGTGAGGCTCTTACAAGAGTTCAATATGATGAATACTATTCAGAAATTGGTCACCCGAAAGATAGAGCACATCAGTTACAACATGTTCTAACTAACTTACAACAATTTTATGAATTAGCACATAGACCAATCAATGCAGTAATAATTAAGCCTGTAAAAGTAATGTCCAAGATGCTTGGAATTCATCCTCTCTTTGAAACTATAGAAGATGGATATTATGCTTGTATGCCCGTAAGACGAGAAATATTTGATGCATTTTATGAAGAAGTTAAAACTAAAGAATGGGCATATCTTTTTGATCGATTTCCTAATATCAGAGAAAAACTATGAATGATTTTAGAAAGTTTAGAAAATTTCAAAAGAAAGTTGAAACTGAAAAAGACCAATCCGAAAGATGGCTCTTAACTTACTCGGATATGATAACATTGCTACTGGGTTTATTTATTGTTATGTACTCAATTTCTAATGTAGATTCCATCAAACTGCAAACAGTAGCAAGTTCTATTCGGGGTGGTTTTGGATTAGATGAAAAAGGGCAAGAAATTGTATTGGATGGAAGCCAAGGTCTTATACAAGATCAAGATCTTGTACCTAAGTCACAGATGTATAGGCTATGGGAACGTATCCAAACTGTAGTTAAAAAGGTCCTAATCACAGATAAAATAATGGTCAAACTTGAAAATAAAGAAGAACTCACTCTTACTATACCTGCTTCTTCGTTGGGTGAGGGAAATATAAAACTTCCTGAAGAAGCGGATGCGGTTTTTATAAAACTTCAAGAGATGGATCGAGAAACACCTTTAGAAATAATTGTAAGAGTGCAAATTCCCTACCTACCAGAAGCAAAGAGAGCAAATTTTGAAAATAACTGGGAATACAATGCCCATAGAGCATCTTATCTCGCGAAAGAAATTTCTAGTAAATATGGTATTCCTGAATCTCGTATTTCAGTTCAGGGTATGTCAGAATTTCAAAAATTAAATATTGAGGAAGAGTCTTTAGAGGATATTGCTAAGCAGGAAAGATTTGAAGTGTTGATTAGAAAAAAATAAATTACTCTTCTAAAAAAAATGTGTATTTAAGCCAATTATAAATCCAAGCAATCGTAAAAATAACTACAAGTACATTTCCATCAGAAACCAAGAAGAAAGATAAACCCCAAAAAAGAGGTAGTACTAAAAATATAAAAAAAGAGATTAATAAAATATATGAATCTCTTTCTAAGGGGGAACCTGCTGCGTTTCTTATTTTTTCTAAATTAGATTTCAATGAAGATGTTATTACTTTACTATTAATAAGAAATATTAACAAAGTACCAAAAAAAATTGAAACTACAATAGATATATTGAAAAAATTCATTTGGTTCTTAGCACCCTTCAATTTTTTGGGGGGTATCGTTGGTATTCATTTGAATCAAATCATATCCTTAACATCATTTCTTTCAGCAACTAATTCATCATGTGTGATTTTAAATTTTTCTTTGCTGAAATCATTGAAAGGCAAATCCTGAACGATCTCTATATTAGTACCATTGGATCGAACTGGATATCCAAAGATAAGACCTTTCTCTGCACCATAGCTACCATCCGAGCAAAGTGCAACACTGAACCAATCACCTTGTTGAACTGGTTTTACATTGGTAATCTTTCTTACAGTATCAACTACGGCGTTGGCAGCACTTGCTGCACTAGAAGCGCCTCTAGTTGCGATAATAGCTGCACCACGTTTTTGAACAATAGAAATAAAATCATTTTTTAACCACTCATGATCCTTTATAACTTCTGTGACTGGCTTTTCTGAAATTTTTGCATTGTAAAAATCAGGATACTGGGTAGCAGAATGATTTCCCCAAATTGCCAAATTTGATATTTCAGATACATTAACACCAGCCTTAATTGCAAGCTGAGTTTTTGCACGATTTTCATCCAACTTAGTCATTGCAAACCATCGATTGCTTGGAATACCTTTTGCATTACTCATTGCTATGAGGCAATTTGTATTACAAGGATTCCCTACGACCAAAGTTCTTATATTACTTGCTGCATTTGCTTCTAATGCTTTTCCTTGCTTTGTAAAAATTCCACCATTGATTTTAAGTAGATCTCCTCTTTCCATTCCAGCTTTTCTAGGGACGGATCCTACTAGGAGAGCCCAATTTGCTTCTTTGAATGCTACATCTAAATCAGACGTTACAGTTACTTTTTGTAATAAGGGGAAAGAACAATCTTCTAATTCCATTACTACCCCTTTCAATGCTTGTATCGCAGCTTCTAGTTCTAGAAGTTGTAATTCAACTGCAGTATCATATCCAAACATCTGACCTGAAGCAATTCTGAATAATAATGAATATCCTATTTGCCCTGCCGCTCCAGTGACGGCTACTTTTACTGTTTTTCCCATAAATTCTCCTTTATTTTAGTTCTTGATCTATTATTTTTTCAAAAGCAGATAGTGGTTGAGCACCTTCTATCATAATTCCATTTATAAAAAAAGCAGGAGTCCCATTTACGCCTAACTCTTGTCCTTCGTTTATATCCTCTTGAATTTCTGATAGAATGGAGCTGTCATTTGTGCATTCCTCAAAACTTTTCATATCGAGATGGAGATCGCTTGCAAATTTTAAAACATTAGCTTTTTCTAATGATCCAGTGTTTTGAAAAAGTATATTAAATAATTCCCAATACTTTCCTTGTTTGTTCGCACAGTTAGCTGCTATGTGTGCAAACATTGAATTTTGATGGAAGCTTAGGGGAAAATCTCTAAATACCCATCTAATTTTATCTTTGTATTTTTCTCGCAAGCTTTTACTAACAGTTTGGCTTCTCTGGCAATATGGACATTCAAAATCAGAAAATTCAATTATAGTTACTTTAGAATTTTTTGCACCTAAAAACGGATTTCCTTTCTCTTCCACTTGTATGCGATCAGGTTTTTCTGTATTGACTGCAACATTATATTTTTGGAGTAGATTTTTTCTAAATTCCTGTTCTTCCATTGAATTGATAAATTCTATGATTCTAGGACGTGCTTCAGCAATTGACATCCCTTGGAGCCTATCTTTGAAGTCTTCATAGATTTTTTGTATTTCTTCATTAGAGGGTTGGCGACGGGATTGAGCTAACAGTTCTTGGACAGTTATATTTTTTTCTTTGGACTCTAGTTTAAGAACTTCTTCCATAGAAAAAGATTGGAAAACGCTACCGATATTTGTGATAAATTCTTTTCTAACTTTCTTATATGCAGAGTTATCTTTTAGATCAGAAATATAATACTTTTTTCCTCTGATCTCAACAAAGTTTTGTCTATCAGGATTGGAAAAAAAAGTAAAAACAGGATAAATGGAAATAGCTATATAAGAAATAAATATAGCTAGTAGACTGAAAAATGGAAGTTTAAAAGAATTCATTTAGATAGGTTGCTCCAGATCTGATTACAAAATGAATTTTCAAGAAGAACATGTAAACTTATATTTCAGTCTAGGGTTGAAAAAGACTTATTTTCAATTAAAGAAATATTTTATTATTACAATCAATTGAAGAGCATAAAATGGTATTTTATGGGATCATTAATAGTTCAAGCGGGTACATTAAAAAACAAACGAATTCCAATGGTGGAATCACTCAAAGGCCATACTAATTTTACTCCCGCATTGATAAAAAAAGCAGTATTTGCAATGATAGAGTCTCAAGTACTCTCTGGAAATTTATATTTAGAGCATGCCATTTTTATGGACTTGTTTTCAGGATCTGGTCAGATGGGGTTGGAAGCAGTATCAAGAGGGTTTAAATCAGCCCATTTATTTGAAATTGATAAATCTAGGGTGAATTTTCTTATTAAAAATGTATCTCCTTTATCAGAAAAGTTATTTATTCATAACAAAGACAGTTTTAGATTTTTTGATAAAACAGACAAGGGGAAGGAAGAGATATTTGTGTACTTCATAGATCCACCCTATTCATTTTGGGAAGCACCTGAAAAAATTACCAAACTTCTACAAAGTATTCATACCTCAAATATTGGAAGTAAAATTTATTTACAGTCTCCTGATGAACCAAAACAATTTACTAATAAATATAATAGATTTGGAAGTAATTATATTTTTGAATATAATTAAAATGTTTTGGCTAGAAAATTAGATTTTCCACCATCTACCTTTACAATTATCATACATTCACAACTATTCCATTCACTGAAAGGAACATTCGGATCTGATATTGCTGTAGGGCGGCATTCTTTTACTCTGAGATCTTTAACGGAAGTATTTATTTCAGATAATGAGGTTAGTTTATTTGTATCAGTGGAAAGATCTTCTACTATTTTATCTGCGAAAGACTCTTTTCCTACCTCTAATGCACCTTGTTTGCATACAAATTCTTTTTTAGCACCACTGACAACATCAGAACCAGTATAGGAGGCTACTTTAAAGAAAAAAGTATCTGAAACTTTTTTTTCGGATAAATCTGACTTAATCCAACCAGATTGGACTTTTTTTGTAGCAGCGTATTGATTAGAAGGGTTACCTATTGCACATCCAAAGATAGAGGCTAATAGGGTAGCCAATATTGGAATAATAACTTTTATTATGTACATTTTGGTTAACCTTGGACTCCTGTCAAAAAAATACATTGCAGTGGAAATTTGTAAAGAAAAAAAATAGTAAAATAAAAAAAAATAGAAATAAATAAAAAATTTAAATTATATTCCGTCACCATGGATAAAGTTTTGGATAAAATCATCCTGTTCTTTTTTGTTTTTCTGGGTATCTGATTTATTTGAGATATCAACCATTTCTTTTTGAAGAGTTTCAATTTTCTCAGCTAGGATGGAAAACACCCTTGCAACAGGGTCAGGGAGCTCGGAATGGTTCAGCAAAGTTTCTTCTGTAATTGATTGAGAAACTGTATTTTTAACTACTCTGCCTGGTATTCCTACCACAGTACAATTTTCTGGAACATCTCTCATTACTACTGAGTTGGCACCGATTCTAACATTTTTTTGGATGGTGATATTTCCTAATACTTTGGCGCCTGCTCCTACAACAACGTTTTCTTTCAAAGTAGGATGCCTTTTTCCAACCTCTTTGCCAGTACCTCCAAGGGTGACATTTTGGTAGATTAAACATCCCTTTTTTATAATCGCAGTTTCCCCGATAACAACCCCAGTACCGTGATCAATTAGGATCCCGTCTTCAATTTCCGCTCCAGGATGAATATCTATCCCAGTGAAAAATCTGCTGAGGTAATTGAGTAATCTGGGGAAGAGAGGTATTTGCCAGAGGTAGAGTAAATGGGCTAGTTTGTGTATCCATAAAGCATGGAGCCCTGGGTAGCAGAGAATGACTTCCAAATAGGATTTGGCGGCTGGATCATGTTGTTTTATAAATCTAAGATTCTCGAACATAACCTAAGTTTAATTTATTCATGTTTGATACCATTCTAAATTAAAAAAAGGTTTCCAAGAAGTATGATCGAGGAAACCTTTTTTGGTTAGTTCAACTTAAAGATAGAGATTAAACTACTAAGTTTTTCAGATTGAGTTGCGAGTTCAGACGTAGAACCAGCCATTTCTTCCGAGGATGATGCCGTATTCTGTGCTACCGAATTTACTTGTTCGATTGCATTAGAAATCTCTTTGGAGGAAAGTCTCATTTCATTTGTAGCACGAGATATTGACTGCGCCATTTGTGAGAGAGTCAAAATAGACTTCATTACTTTTTGGTTTCCAGCACTTTGTAGTTTGGTTGCATTGGAAATTTGGTCAGAGAACTGGGCAGCTTCAATAGATTTGTTTAAAATTTTATTTAAGGACTCAACCACTTGACCAACAATTGCTTTTCCGTCATTAACCTTAGTGATACTGTCTGTAATTAGCTCAGCGATTTCACGTGTGGCTTTTTGGGATCTAGAAGCAAGCTTAGAGATTTCTTCGGCAACTACAGCGAAACCACGGCCTGATTCCCCAGCTCTAGCAGCTTCAATAGCAGCATTGAGAGCTAAGAGGTTGGTTTGCTCGGAAATATCGTTAATTACATTGATAATGTCAGATATTTGCTCGGAACTCTCTTCGATGGCCGCCATTCTCTTAACTGTTTCATTGACTTTCTGCTGACCTTCTTTGGCTTCTGCAAGTGCGGATTGAGAACCTTCGTTGACTGAGCGAGCAGTTTCTGTGATTTGAGTGATGGATTTTGATAACTCGGTCATTGATTTATTGGTTTCTATGACCTCTTTTTCTTGTTCTCTAGCACTTTCGGATACATAGGCAATAGATTCGGAGATTTCAGTAACTGCAGAAGCTGTTTGCTCCAAAGAAGAAGCTTGGGAAGTTGCACCATCAGCGAGATTCCTGGAGGTTGCGGATAGTTGTTCTGCTGAGGAAGCTAGATGATCTGAAGAACTTCCAATTTCTTTGATAATTCGGCGGAGATTTTCTATAGCTTTATTTAGGGCTCGAACCAATCTTCCTATCTCGTCTTCGCTGTCTAGGTCAAGGGACAAGGTTAAATCCCCTTCTGCGAAACGATTTGTAATATGCTCTGCTTCGCTAATGGGTTGGGCAATCCAGCGGATCATGGAGGATGTAATAAAGACAACAACTATAATTGCTCCAAAAAAACCAGCCCAAACAAAAATTTTACCATAACTTGCTATTCGGGATGTTTTATTTTTAGCACCTACCATCCCTTTGATATTGCTGTCTCGAATTTTTGATAAAAGTTTATTCAACTCTATTACATTGCCTCTATTGTTTTCCCTTTTCTCTATTGCTTCTTTTTTTTGTTTATTCTCTAATAAAACTTTTACTGACTCTGTAAACTTATCAAGTTCGATAATTTTTCCTTCAATTTCTAAAGAAATTTTTATGGGATTATCATCTTCGGTGACATTATAGTCAGCATCATTGATTAATTCTTGGTAATTCTTGGAGTTTTCTTCTAAAACTTTTTTTATCTCTCCAATAAGTTTGAGATTTTCCTTATTTTTATTGATAGCATCTAAGATATCTTCTTGGAGGACTTTAGGATCATCTGTTGCTATGGCCATGGATGTCTTGTGCCAGGAGTTATCAGACATTGTACTGATACTGTTTATTTTTCCCTGAACATTTTCGTTGTAGCTGGTCAAAGCTACCATCTCGGAATCCATTCGACTTAGTGATATGGACGCTACGATTGCAATTAAAAGGCTTAATAATTGAAAGATTCCTGCGGAGGTAAATATTTTACCTCTCACACTCAAGTTTTTTAGGCTAAGCATAGTTTTCCTATCGTTCGAAGTTTTTCATAAATTGATAAAAAAGCCCTAAAAATAGATTTTCAAGGTTTCTTGACTAATTATTCCTTTCTATTATTATTGCACAAGTGAAAAGTAAAACTACCTTCCATATTTTTTTGTTTGTCCTCACTTTTTTTACACTGACGCTCAAAGAAAGAACATTTGATGGACTGTATATCGCAATTGAAGGTCTTATTTATTGGATATTTGAATTTGATCTTTTCCAGCAGCATTTAGATCTTGTAAATGCTCGAGAATCTCTTTGGCTATATTTCCAAAGAGAAATTAGCTACTCTATTCCACTTCTTACAATTCTACTTGCCCACGAGATGGGTCATTATGTTCCTGCAAGGATGTACGGTATACGTGCAACTCTGCCTTTCTTTATTCCAATGCCTTTCGGTCCAATTGGGACAATGGGAGCTGTGATAAAGATAGAAGAGGCTATTCCTGATAAAAAGAAATTATTTGATATAGGTGTAGGCGGACCTTTGATGAGCTTTATTCTCTCAATGCCATGTTGGTTAATTGGGGTTTACTTTTCAGAAGTTGTCAATGTATCAGACTATATCTCTGGATTAAACAATGGCGACCAAGGTTTAGTATTTGGTGATAGTCTCTTTACATATTGGACTATCCAATGGATACATGGGCCTGTTGATATGCATACACAAAATATTGTGATACATCCCCTGGCACAAGCTGGTTGGGTTGGTTTTTTTATTACAGCAATTAATTTATTTCCTTTTGGTCAACTAGATGGGGGACATGTGATTTATTCTCTTTTTGGAGAAAAATATAGAAATTGGATATATTATTTATTTTTAGCATTTATTTGTCTTGGGTTTATTAGCTTAAATTGGGTAATTTGGGGATTTATTATTTATTTTTTAATAAAAGTTGAACATCCTTTTGTTCCTGATCATAGAGAAGGACTAGACAGGAGTCGAAGATTTTTGGGATTTTTTATGCTATTTGCACTAATTTTTATTTTTGTACCGAATCCTATTGCTACTCTCTCAGAAATAAATACACCTTCTCTTTTTGATGATATAATTAAAATATTTACTAGAAATCTATGATAGCCGTAGCAATTAATGATGGTTTAAAAGTAATAACCATTGATAGAAAAGAAAAATCAAATGCCATTAGTAGAAGTTTGTTGAGCGAGTTACACGAAGAGATATTAGGTTCTATGTCAAAGATCAGATGTCTTATGATCACGGGTGCTGGAGAAAAGGTTTTTTGTGCGGGAGCTGATTTAGAGGAAAGAAAAGATATGTCTAAAACTGAAATCATTACATTTTTAGATAAATTTCGTAGTACGTTAGCTTCACTTGAATCAATCTCAGTGCCTACAATTGCTTCATTGAATGGATCTGCATTTGGAGGAGGCCTAGAATTAGCATTGGCGTGTGACATTAGGCTTGCACAGGATGAATCTTTACTTGGACTAACAGAGACAAAATTAGGTATTATTCCAGGTGCTGGTGGAACGCAGAGACTTTCTCGATTGATTGGGCTATCTAAAGCTAAGGATTTAATTTTTAGAGGTGCTAAAATCACTTCATTGGAAGCATTAGAGTTGGGAGTAGTCAATAAAGTATTTAAAAAAGAAAGTTATTTAGATGATGTGAAGAAGTATACTGATCAAATTTTAACTTCTGCGCCTTTGAGTGTTCAATTTTCAAAGAGAGCATTGATAAACGGTTATTTAGTAGATTTCGAAGATGGTTTAAATATTGAAAGGCTAGAGTATTTAAAAACTTTAGATACTAAAGATAGATTGGAAGCCTTGCAAGCATTCAGAGAAAAAAGAAGTCCAATTTTTCGAGGAGAATAATGTGATACTAACGGGTAAAGAGATACAAAAAAAAGTTCAGGAAAAGAAAATTATCATAGATCCTTTTGAGGAAAAACTTGTAAATCCAAATTCCTATAATTTACGCTTACATAATGAATTAGTGATCTATACAACATTCCCGTTAGATATGAAGAAACCAGCTCCAACCGAAAAGATACTTATTCCTGAAACAGGATATCATTTGCAACCTGGGACCTTATATTTAGGAAGGACTTTAGAATATACAGAGACCTTTGGCCTAGTCCCAATGCTTGAGGGAAGATCCTCAATCGGACGGTTAGGTATGTACGTCCATATAACAGCAGGATTTGGAGATGTTGGATTTAAGGGATATTGGACCTTAGAAATTTCAGTTATACATCCTTTGATTGTTTATCCTGGAGTAGAAATATGCCAAATTTTTTATCATACAGTGGAAGGTGAAATTACTGAGTATAAATCGGGAAAATATCAATCAAATAGTGGAATACAACCATCTATGTTATACAAAGATTTTGATAAATCTACTGAGCTAAAATGAAAATACTCCATACAAGTGCTGAATACTTTCCATACATTAAAGTAGGTGGGCTTTCTGATATGCTTGCATCTTTGAGTAAATATCAGTCTGACATTCATGAAGTACATATAGCGATACCTCTCTTGAATAATTTTAAAGCAATGATAAATTTCTCTGGAAAAGAGTATCCTGCACTTTTGGAGGAAGATTTTTATACTACCGATGCATGTATAATTCTTTCAAAGTCAAAGTTTTTACATTCTAAGATTGAAAATATAAATTTATATTTTTTCCATTCAGAAATATTTTTGCAAAATGAAAAGATTTATGGTAACACAAATGAGTTATACTCATTTGCATTATTTTCATATGCATGTTATACGTTAGGGATCATTTTAAACATAGATATTATTCATGCTCATGATTGGCATACTTCACTTGCTTGCGTAGTAAATGGGATAAAGCCAAATGGAAAACCAAGTGTCTTTACGATTCATAATTTGGCATATCAGGGTGATCATCCTTTTTGGATGACAGGTTTTTTAAAAGTTGATCCATTTAATATTAAATTAGAAGATTTAGCTAATTATGAAAAAGTCAACTATGTGAAAGGTGCACTGCTTTATGCGAAAGAGATTGCTACGGTTAGTCCGGGGTACAGAGATGAAGTTTTACATGAGCCTGCTGGATGTCATTTGTCTTGGTTATTAAAGGAGAGACATGATTCATTCACAGGAATACTGAATGGTATAGATGAAAAGGAATGGAGTCCAATATATGATAAAAATATTTATATTAATTACTCTAAAGAAGATGTGGACATTGGTAAGCTTAGAAATAAAGAAGAGCTCTTTAAGCAATATGGATTGAAAATTGATCCATCTAGACCGCTCATAGGATCTGTAGGAAGACTAACATATCAGAAAGGATATGAAACATTCTTATCATCTTTTAAACAAGTAACAAATTTACCTTTTTATTATTTTATATTAGGTTCTGGAGATACTAATATTGAAGGTGCATTTTCCCATGAATCGCATCATTCTTCTAATAGATTATTTTTTTTTAAGGGTTTTAACGAGATTTTAGCCAGAAAAATTGAAGCAGCATCAGACTTTTTTTTAATGCCTTCTCTATTTGAGCCATGTGGATTAAATCAACTATATAGTCATAGATATGGATCAATTCCAATTGTATCTCGAATTGGTGGCTTAAAAGATTCAGTCCAAGAGAGTGCAGAAATTCAATACTTAACAGGATTTTTATTTGAACCGGGACTTGATCATTCCTTGAACTATGCACTTGCTAGAGCATTTGATTTATATAGTCGAAAGGAAGATCTAAGTGTAGTAAGAAAAAAAATTATGAATTTAGATTGGAGCTGGAAACGAAGAGAAATAGAATATGAAAGATTATATAAAAAGGCTCTCTCAAAGAAATAGGGATACTTATGAGTAAAAGGAAAAAAATTGCAGTTATTGGGATTGGAGATTTTGGAAAAGTTTTAGTAAAATGTCTTCATAAAGAAGGTCATGAAGTTTTAGCTATAGACGAAGAAGCAGAGCGAATTGAAGAAATTAAAGATTTTTGTAGTGATGTGGCTATCATGAATTCAACTGATGAAGTTGCAATGAGTAATATGGGGTTTAATGATTTTGATAGGGTTATATTGGCTGTTGCAAATGACTTTGAAGTGTTGATGGTTACTGCTGATATCTTAAGAAATACACTTAAATTAGATAATATAACTGCTAGGTATCAAACTGAACTACAGAAAAGATTACTAAAGACTGCTATTGGTATTACAGATTTATTTAACCCTGAAGAAACTGCTGCAATGAATATGGCAGAGCAATTTGAACATAATCTTATGCGAAAAACAATGATTATATCAGATAATTTTAGAATTGCAGAATTTCAGATACCTCGTTCGTTTATAGGACAGACATTGGCAGAAATAAAGATGAAAGATACATATAAACTATTACTAGTTACTATAAAGAGATACAAACCAACTGAAAAAAATAACAGAGTTTCCGATTATAAGGATACCGAGCCAATAGGTATTCCTGATCAATCAATTGTTTTTAGAGAGAATGATGTAATTGTTGTCTTTGGTACCCACACGGATATAGAGGAATTTTTTGAAAATGTTGATTGAAAGAAAAATTAGTCTTCTGTTTTTTTTGTATCTCTTTCTTTTCTTAAAATGTACTTCGGCTGAAGATTTGTTTTTAGGTGTATCCAAAGAGAAGTACTTAATAGGAGATTATCAAGGAGCAAAGATTCATAAAAATAGGAAAGGGGAACCACTCATGCGTTCCAATGTCTTAGAAGCTTTTGAAAAAATGGTGAATAGCTATGAAATTGATAGAGCGGCATCTAAAAATTCAGAGAAGATAATCGTAAAATCAGGTTTTAGAAGTTATTCTGATCAGAAAATTATATGGGAAGAGAAATTTACTGGAAAGAGAAAAATGAAGAAGAGTATTGAGAACAAAAAATCTGATGAAATTGTATCTCTGATTTTAGAATATTCCAGTGCTCCTGGTACATCTAGACATCATTGGGGGACGGATTTAGACCTTAATTCATTTGAGAATTCCTACTTTGAAAAAGGTGGCAAGGGAGAGTTTTTGTATACATGGCTTCAAAAAAATGCTGCTACCTATGGTTTTTGCCAACCCTATAATGACTATTCAGAGAGAGATAATAAAGGATATTTCTTAGAAAGATGGCATTGGTCTTATTTTCCAATTTCATCTAAGTTACAACAGGAATGGTTAGATGCTTACAGAGATAAAAAGGTAATCATCAAGGGTAAGTTTTTAGGATCTGAAACCATGCATGATGAACTACCATTGGTGTATGTTTCCAGTGTAAACAAAGCTTGTTTGGGAAACTAATGATGGATTGGAAAATTATACTTACAACATTCATAACAGTTTTTTTTGCTGAATTGGGAGATAAAACACAATTAGCAACTCTTGCAATTTCTAGTGTCTCTAATAGCAAATTTTCAGTTTTTATAGGATCCGCCTTAGCTCTTACAAGTGCAAGTTTTATGGCTGTAGTACTAGGTGAATTTATTGGAGAATATTTAAACCAAAAGATTCTATATAAAATTTCTTCTGTTTCATTCTTGTTAATGGGTAGTTATTATTTATATAAGGGATTTATAGAAAATAATTAATTTTGTAAATACCTTAAGATCAATGAAATGGTTTCATCTCTTTTTTCAAGAGTAGGGATGTGCCCAGATGGAGTGATTTCAACATAAGAGCTATTTTTCATAATTGCGGAAACTTCTCTTTGCTGGCTTACAGGTACAATTGGATCATCAGATGCTCCTATTATTAAAGCATCCAATTGAGAGTTCTTCACTAATGGTCTAATATCGGAGTCATGTAGTACTTGAAGGTATCTACCCATGATATTTGGATCTAATTTAATAAAATGCGAGTGATAATTGAGAATGAATTCTGCTATCTCTTTTCTATTCACAAATTCACTTTTCTCATAAGTTCCAGCTTCAAACCATTTATGAAAATAGTCTGGAAGATTTCGTATCATATCAAAAAATATTTCAAGTGAAATATTTAATTGTAAATCTGCTAAAATTTTTGCTAAATGGAAGATGCCCATAGTTGGTCCATGAACAACAGGAGTGATAGCTACAGCTTTTTCTACTAAATCTGGATATAGAGCTCCAATTGCTAAAGCAAACATTCCACCTGCGGAGTGACCTACTAAAGTTACCTTTTTGTCTTCAGATAAAGCTTTTATGGCTTTAGATTGAATGGTAAGAATATCATTGAAATTTAAATTTGAAAAATTAGAACTTACTTTAGAAGGAAAGTGACCCAATAGATCCAACGTAATACATTTTCCAAGCACTCTGAAATCATTAAAATAGGGTGTCCAGAAGTACCGAACGCTACACCATCCATTCATAAAAATATATATTTTTTCGCCCTGGCTAAATGTTTCATAACTAAGGGAATGTTCATCAATAATTACATGATCGATATCAGTGATGGATGAGGTGTCAATAGAAGAATTAGACATAGTCTCACAATTTAAGTAATCTGGATTTCATTCAAGATTTTTTTAGTCAAATGGCTTTATATTTTGTAGCCTAATTGCATTTAAAACAACAGAGATTGAGCTAAATGCCATTGCAAAACCTGCAATCCAAGGAGAAAGATATCCAAAAGCAGCAAGGGGTATGCCTAAGGAATTGTAACCCAGTGCCCAAAATAAGTTTTTCTGAATATTTTCATAAGTCTTTTGGCTAAAGAAAAGAATATCCGCTACACTTTTCATATTATTTCTTATTATCGTCACATCAGCCGTTTCTATGGCAATATCACTTCCTGAACCCATAGCAACTCCAACATCCGCAGTTGCCAATGCGGGAGCATCATTGATTCCATCTCCAATCATGAGAACTAGATTTTTATTTTTTTGAAGTTTTCGTATTACAGATGCTTTTTCATCGGGTTTAACTTCACTTATAATTTCATTAATTCCTAATGTTTGACCTATTTTGTTTGCAGTTTTTTCTGAATCACCAGTTAGCATAACTATATGTAGTCCAGACCTTTTTAATTTGAGAATTAATTCTAAACTAGTCTCTTTGATATTATCATATAAACTAATAGTGCCCAAATATTTTTCATTTTCATAAATAACTATACATGTTTCTCCCTTATCTTGCAGTGATAGGAATAATTCTTTATTAGATTCTATATCTAGAGCACTTGCATATTTTAGAGAACTTGCTTTAATAGTCTTACCTTCAAAAAGTACAGAAGCACCTATCCCGGGAATGTACTCAAATGTGTCTGGATCAGGGATAAGGAGTGATAAAGATTTACCTCTGTCTAAAATAGCACTGGCAATGGGATGGGAAGAAAATTTTTCTACTATACATGCTTTGAGTATTAGTGAGGATTCGGAGATTCCCAATGCTGGATATATACCAACTACAGATGGTTTACCTTCCGTTAGAGTACCTGTTTTATCAAAGACTATAGTTTTACATTTATGGGCTATTTCAAGAGCCTCCGCATTTCGAAATAAGATACCATACTCAGCAGATTTTCCGGATCCAGACATTATTGATGCGGGGGTTGCTAAACCTAAAGCACATGGACAGGCTATTACTAAAACACTAATTGTACTTTCAAAAGCAATCGAGTAAATTCCTGGATGTAGCCAAAAGTAGTGCATAAAAAAACTTAAAAATGAAACGAATAGTATTACAGGTACAAATACAGCAGAAATTTTATCTGCTAACCTTTGAATAGGAGCTTTAGAACTTTGAGCATTAGATACTATAGATATAATTTTGGATAGAATTGTGCTTTCTCCAAGAGAGGTAATTTTTATTTTTAAATATCCTGAAAGATTCATAGTGGCACCAATCACAGGATCACCAATTTTTTTGTATACAAAATTACTTTCTCCTGTCAGGAGAGCTTCGTCAACATCAGAAGAGCCTTCTAATACGGTTCCATCACTTGGGATAAGACTGCCTGGTTTTATTAGACAAATATCATCTATTGAAATATTCTCAATGGGAATTTCAGATTCAATATTATCTCTTATAACTAATGCAGTCTTTGGTTTTAATTCTAAAAGATTTCTTATTGCTGAAGATGATTTATGTTTAGCTTTCTCTTCTAAATACTTACCTAGTAGTACAAAAGTAATCAGTAGAGAAGAAGTCTCGAAGTATAAGTGTTCTCCCGGAGGTTTGAAAAATCCTAAATAGATACTATAAAAATAACTTGCAGATGTTCCAATGGAAACTAATAAGTCCATCCCTGGTATTTTGTCACGAATAGAATAAAAAGCTCCTTTATGAAAATGAAACCCTGTGTAAAACTGAACTGGGCTTGCTAAGAATAATTGAAGATAAGGGTTTGCTAAATAATGAAAAAATGACAAATGAGAAAATGAATGTGAAAACATACTTAAAAATAATGGTGTAGATAAGAAAGTGCTAATCATTAGTTTTAAAAAATTTTTCTTTTTTAAATCTTCTCTTTTAGATTCATCTTCCTTTGATTGGGAGCTTTTACCTTTAATAAGGGAGGCACCATAACCCATATTTTCTATCGATTGTATTATAATCTCTGGATCAATTGGAGTATTTAAAAATATTGTGCCTGTTTCTAATGCAAGATTAACATTAACATTCTCAATGCCATCAATTTTATGTAGCCCTTTCTCAATTCTCAATGCACAGTTAGCACATGTCATACCATACAAATTAACATGTAAATCATACTTAGATTTTATATTATTTTTCATAATTTTTTAGTCAGAATTAAATGTCCCAATTCAATTGAATATTTTTTGTCAGAAATAGATATTAATTTAAAAAATAAATTGTTTAGCCAGAAACATCTTTTTCTGAAAAAAATTTGGCCTGGAATTTAATAATAAAAAAAAAGAGCTTGCTTCTAGAATCAAACTTTTATAATTTATTTAAGCTAGAAAAATTAATTTTATTTTAAAAAGGTCATTCTATGATAAACTCAATACCAAAACCCAAATATGAAAGAAAATTTAAAAGAATTCATACTAGTCTCTATATAATCGTTCTAATAAAATTCTTTTTAATACTCATAACATGTTCTCCTTCTCCCAATCCTGATTTTGTAGAAGCACAAAAAATAAATACTATTGAGTCTTACAATTCTTTTATAACAAAATATCCAAATTCACCTCAAATTCTAAAAGCAAACTTACAAATAGAAAAACTTAAATCTCTAGAACAGCCTACTAATTATAAAATAAATTCAGAAGTTAGTATAGAGATCTCTCCAAAAGAGGGTAAATTTATAGATAATAAAGGTACTATAAAGCAAATTTTAGAATTTTATAAGTCAAAGAGTATACGTGAAACATTTACGGGAGTGGATGGTATAAAAATTGTGTATGACTATTTTCCTTCAGAAGGAGCTAAACAGGCACTAGTTATTTCACACGGTACTGGTGAGTCATCAATTCGGTATGCTGAAGTTGTATTTGATTTATTGAATAATAATGTTCCATATTCTATTTTTGTAATCAATCACAGAGGACATGGATTTTCTCAGAGAATGATTGGTAAAAACAAAGACTGGAATCCTAGTTGGAATGTTTATGAAATAGACAAAGAAGAAATTCAAGATTATAAGAAGATATATGTTAGAGATTTTGAAGATTACGTCAAGGACTTTGGAACTCTTGTCAATATAATTAAAGATAAATACAAGATAGAAAAAGTATCAGCTATGGGACATTCTCTAGGAGGTGCGGTAGTAGCTCGTTATGCTGAACAAAATATCAGTGGTCTTGATAAAATGATCTTATCAGCTCCTATGTTTAGTTTAATAGGTTTATTTGGGGCTGATAACTATGATTTTGTATCTAAAGCTATTATATCTTCAGGTGATACGTTTTCCTCCAAAGGGTATGCAATAAGTGGAGGTGGAGCTTCTTTCAGCCACTTTTCAACAAAATATGATACAGAAGATAATACTCTAAACTATTATACTACTAGTTATAATAGATTCTTTATGAAAAAGTATTTACTCCAAGAAAATCCTGAGACCAGCTTAGGTGGTCTTACATGGGGTTTTGTAGACGCTATTTATGAAATTGTAAAAGATATCCGAAGTGATGCCCAAAAAATTAAAATTCCCACATTGATCTTTCAAGCTGAGTTTGATGACTATGTTCATCCCTCAGGGCAAGACACTGTTTGTAATCAAATCAATTTAAATACTCCGGGGTTATGCAAAATAATTAAAATTGAGAATGCAAAACATGAACTGTTTCTAGAGAGAGATTATATCAGAAATAAAGTAATGTCTCAAATCTTAGACTCTTTATGAAGCACACTAAAGAATAAATAAAATTCATAAGTTTTTTGTACTACCTACCTACTTCAGAAATTAGAAAAAAGGCTTGGATATTAGCTTGGTCTATAAACGGATTGTTTATTTAGTATGCGACGTGAGATTTTAAAATAAAAAAATCCTTTCCGTATATAAAAAAAGGTGAATATCCAAATGAATTTTATCTATATTCGTTCTATATTTACTTCTAAATCCCAGATTTTACTGTTTTCAATTTAATTGTATATTTTTACTTGTTTAGTATGAAATTTGCATGATAAAAAGAAGATTCATCACCCGGAGAAAATATGTCAATACAGGTTGCACTTCACCATAAAACTGAATATACCTATGATAAAGCGATATCTATATGTCCCCATATAGTTAGATTGAGGCCTGCTCTACATACCCGAACTCCTATTCTGTCCTATTCCTTAAAAGTTGAGCCAAAAGAACATTTTCTCAATTGGCAGCAAGATCCTTTTGGAAACTACCAGGCAAGATTTGTATTTCTTGAAAAAGCCAGCCATCTCTCGATTGAAGTTGATTTACTTGCTGAAATGACTGTAATCAATCCTTTTGATTTTTTCCTAGAATCATATGCTGAAGAGGCACCTTTTTCATATGATGATTCTCTATTAGACGAGTTACAACCCTATCTACAAATCAAGGATTCCTCTGATGTGCTTAAGGAGTATGTATCTCAAATCTCGCTTAAGAAACAAAGAACTGTAGATTTTTTAGTAGGTATAAATCAAAAAATTTACAAAGATATTTCGTATATCATAAGAATGGAACCTGGAGTTCAAACTCCGATGGAAACATTGAAATTGGGAAGAGGTTCATGTAGAGATAGTGCTTGGTTATTTGTTCAAACTCTTCGTCATCTTGGAATAGCAGCTAGATTTTCTTCAGGATATCTCATTCAACTTGTCCCTGACCAAAAACCATTAGAAGGACCACAGGGACCTGAAGTTGATTTTACGGATTTACATGCATGGACAGAAGTATTTTTGCCTGGAGCAGGATGGGTTGGTTTAGATCCAACCTCTGGACTTTTTGCTGGAGAGGGTCATATTCCCCTTGCTTGCACACCTGATCCATCTAATGCAGCTCCAGTTACGGGGGCAACAGAGAAATCTAAAGTATCTTTTGATTTCGAGATGAATGTTACAAGAATAGACGAAAAATCCCGTACTACAAAACCATATACAGAAGATCAGTGGAATAGAATATATGCATTAGGTTTATCTGTAGATACTAAATTAAAGCAACAGGATATTCGCCTAACAATGGGTGGAGAACCTACATTTGTATCCTCTGAGGATATGGATGGATCTGAGTGGAATATTGATGCACTGGGCCCTACTAAAAAGAGATATGCTCATTCTTTGCTATATAACCTAAAAAATAAATTTTCAAATGGTGGTTTATTGCATTACGGACAGGGTAAGTGGTATCCTGGAGAATCCCTTCCTAGATGGGCAATTACTTGTTATTGGAGAAAAGACGGAACTTCGGTTTGGAAAGATGAATCATTTTTAAGTGATGAATATAAACCTAATAAATATTCAGAAAAACACTCCTATCTCTTAATTAAAAGAATAGCCTCCTATTTAGGTATTACAGATAAATATTTACTTCCAGGATATGAAGATATTTATTATTATTTATGGAAGGAAGGGAATCTACCATTAAACGATGATCCTTTCAGAGTTAATTTAAAAGAATCAGAAGAGAGAAAGAATCTTCGAAAAGTATTTGAACGTGGTCTAGAAAAAGTAGTTGGTTTTGGGATTCCACTCCGTTGGAATCCAATTAAAAAAGATTGGGAAACAGGATTTAGAGCCTTTAAAAGAGAAAGAATGTACTTAATACCTGGTGATTCTCCTATGGGATATCGACTTCCTTTGATGTCTCTTCCTATCTCTGATGAATATCAATATACAGAGGAACCATCAACATTTGAAGGGAAAAAACCTCTTCCAAATTATTATGAAATAGTATCACAAAGATACAAAAGGTACAGTGGTAAAGATAAGTTTGCACTAGCAGTTGAAGAAGCTGAGTGGGAAAAAAATCAAAAATTAGGTTATCCAAATACAAATAGTGGTGGAGGCATTGTTCTTGATGATGTTGTAAGAACAACATTGTGTGTGGAGCCAAGAGATGGAAATCTTTTTGTTTTTATACCACCACTCGTTAGGCTTGAGGAATATTTAGATCTTATCTCATCAATAGAGTTAGCTGCTCAAGAATTGAAGTACAACATAATTGTTGAAGGTTATTCTCCAGCTTATGATGAAAGGTTAGAGAAATTTTCAATTACTCCAGATCCAGGTGTTATTGAAGTTAATATACATCCAACCCAATCTTGGGAACAGCTTGTAAAAAATACGGAGATGTTGTACCACGAAGCAAGAAAATCTAAATTAATTGCTGAAAAATTCATGTTAGATGGTCGTCATACTGGAACAGGAGGAGGGAACCATATTACCTTGGGAGGAATTTCTCCATCTGATTCACCTATTCTACGGAGACCCGATTTATTAAGAAGTCTACTTACTTATTGGCAAAACCATCCAGGGTTGTCTTACTTATTTTCTGGCATATTTATAGGGCCTACAAGTCAGGCACCACGAGTTGATGAGGCTAGGCATGAAGCATTAAACGAGTTAGAAATTGCATTTCGTCAGATAGATGGTAAAAGTAATACGCCTAGTTGGATGATAGATAGACTACTTCGCAATCTATTGACAGATATTACTGGTAATACACACAGAGCAGAATTTTGTATTGATAAATTGTACTCTCCTGATTCATCATCTGGTAGATTGGGATTACTTGAGCTCAGGGCTTTTGAAATGCCCCCTCATGAGAGAATGAGTATTACGCAAATGCTTTTAATTAGATCAATTATTTCCAATTTTTGGGAAAAACCTTACAAAAGAAATCTAGTAAGATATGGTACTGAACTACATGATAAATATATGCTCCCTCACTTTATTTGGGAAGATTTTTGTGATGTAATTGATGATTTAAATAGAAATGGGTATTCATTAGATAAGGAGTGGTACGAGGTTTTCTTAAATTTCAGATTTCCATTAGCAGGAAAGATGGATTTCAATGGGATAACTTTAGAACTAAGAAATGCTGCGGAACCATGGTTAGTTCTAGGGGAAGAAGGTGCAGTTGGTGGTACTGCAAGATTTGTTGATTCATCTCTTGAAAGACTACAGGTGCGAGTCTTTGGAATGAATAGTGAACGATATATATTAACCTGTAATCAAAAAGTGGTACCTTTGAAGTCTACAGGAACAAATAATGAGTTTGTAGCAGGCATTCGTTTTAAAGCATGGCATCCACCATCTTCTCTTCATCCAAATATAAAGTCACATTCTCCTCTAGTGTTTGATCTCATTGATACATGGAAGGGAAGATCAGTAGGTGGGTGTACGTATCATGTTGCTCATCCTGGTGGCAGAAACTATACAACTTTTCCTGTTAATGCAAATGAAGCAGAGTCTAGACGTATCTCAAGATTTTTTCAATTTGGTCATACTCCTGGAAATTTACACTTCAAAGGGAAAGAAATTATAAATCCAGAATTTCCATATACACTAGATCTAAGAAAATAATAAGAGTAGAAATTTTTGTATAAAAAAATAGGGTAGGGACTTTCTATCCTATTTTTTAGAATTCAATGGTGGTGTCCACCAGGACCATGAACATGGCCGTGCTCAAGCTCTTCTTCTTTTGCATCTCTAACATCAGTTACTTTTATATCAAAATTTAAGACTAAACCTGCTAGAGGATGATTACCATCAACGACAATTTTATCATTGTGTACTTCAATGACAGTTACATATCCCTCATTTTCTTCGCTGCTAAATTGCATACCTGGAGTGATCTCAACACCTGATTCAAAATAAGAACGTGGAATAGATTGTACAAGTTGGTCATTGTAATCGCCATATGCGTTTACTGGTTCGACTTTAACTTGGAATGCATCACCAGATTTTTTACCGTCAAGAGCTGATTCTAATCCGGGGATGATATGACCTAATCCTTGGATAAAGATGAGAGGTTCTTTCCCAGAGGAAGAATCAAGAACTTTCCCATCATCGAGAGTTAGAGTATAGTCTATAGATACTACTTTATTTTTCTCAATATTCATAAACTTACAGGCTTATAAAGGTTCTTATAATAACAAGGTATTTTTATGCTTTTTCCTATAGATGATAGCAAAAAGTTTATATTCATATCCTTTCGGAGTTGGTACATTTATTTCAAATCTATCAAAGAGATCTGAATTATTTTGTAAAAAATTTTTTAAAAAAGGGTGAATCAGATCTTCATTATAAAAAATAAATACATCTTGAGAAGACATCTCTTTCACTGGGAATTCTTTAGAAAGAGGAAGTTCTCCTGGAATAAATTCTCTTATATCAATATTGGTGTTTTTTTCGGAGAGATAAAAATAAGGGTCTGGAATTGCTTGTAAATAAACTTTTTTTGAATTTTTAGTATATTGATAAATTTCATTAAAATAAGTTTCTTGTAGATCTTTTGTTGAATTTAAAATGAAATTGGTATTTATAAAAATTCCTATTATAACTAAATTATATATTAAAAATAGGGATACTAATCCTTTATCTATTTGATTTCCATATTCAAATACCAAACACAATAAAATAGAGAGGAATGGTACTATAT
>Ga0209550_10001405_pt1 | contig 23053 bp, 28 predicted proteins | sample LauGreSuBDMM15SN_2_FD_187567 | JGI IMG/M metagenome (GOLD analysis project Ga0209550, IMG submission 187567) | Freshwater lake microbial communities from Lake Michigan, USA - Su13.BD.MM15.SN (SPAdes) (version 5) | ecosystem: Environmental > Aquatic > Freshwater > Lake | place: Lake Michigan... | reverse complement strand
CATTTCGTGCTTCTTGTTGCCTCGCTCTGGACCTGCGTGGAACTCGACGCAGCGGCCCGGCAGTTCCCCGCCCTCCCGTGGATGCCGCGGTCTCGCGCCGACGCCATCGCAAAGCGACTGGAAGGGGTGTCGCCGGGCGCAGCCCTTTCGATGCTGGCGGTGCTTCTTCCGTGGTCAATCGGTATCCATGACAGGTCACCCGAATTACTCGTCGTGTACCTGACACTGTCATGCGCCACCATCGCAACCGCAGCCGCACTCTGGTCCCGAACGCGGTCGTACGAGCGAATGCGCGTGACCTGCCAAGCCGATCTGATGCAGCAGAGTGACGTATGGCGCAGCATTGACGTCCATCGACGGGGAATCATCGCGGCCGCAGTCTGGTTCACGACATCCGTGCTGATCGCGTTGCTTCCCGTCATGGGCTTAGGTCGTCCGTACTCTGACAGCGGGATCCCCTGGTACGAACTTGCTGCGTGGCGCGCCGTCAGGATCTCGCTACTCGTTGCCGCCTTGCTCTGGTTCATGGCCTTCATCGACGCGACCAGGAGCCTCCGAAGGTGGATTCCCCGTGGGGCGTGACTCGCCCATCGGCCAGCAGCCGCCTGCATCATGGCGCCCTTCGCGATTTGCGCCGCCTGTCGCGGCACGATCCAGCGACGGATTCGATCAGGAGCTCGCCGAGCGCGTGGCCGAGGACGCGGAACGCTGCCTCCGCGAGCACCTTCTCATCCCAACGATCCGCCGGTACTCGCCCGCGGTCGATCCGGAACGAAACCGCTTTGCCGCGCAGGAAGTGGCGCACCAGGTGCTGACGGCGAGTGGTCCGCACCGAGAGGCGGTCAGGGAGTGGCTGGCCGATCGTCATCCCACGTGGCTGGTGACCCTTAGCCGGGCACTCAATGCACTTGAGCTCATCGATGACGTGCCCCGCGACGACACCGCGCCTGCAGCGGTCGGTCCGGAACTTGCCGATGGCAAACCGCGCTTCCTCGTAGGCGACAGGATCGCGAGGGGATCAGGCGGAACCGTCCACCGCTGCATCGACCGGTTGCAGTCCGATGGAAGCACGCTTCCGATCGACGCCGAGGTGGATCTCCGCGACGATGCGCCCGGTCACCTGGTGGTGAAGTTGCTGCCGCGGGTGTCTCGCAGCGCTGACCCATGGCACCCCGAGGCGCGGTTCGCCTCGAAGGTCGCGGCGCCGTGCGGGATCCGCATCGTCGACTCCGGCGACGCATCCAACGGTGCCGCCTACATCGTCATGGAGCGTGTCGATGGTCTCACGCTCGCCGCGATCGCAGCGGCCGAACGGCAGGTTGACCCGTTGGGCGCCATGCGGGAGCTGGCGCTGCTGGCGATGGCGCTCTCGATGCTGCACGCCGAGGGCCTTGGACACGGCGACATCAGCCCCATGAACATCATGCTCGACCGCAGCGGCAACCTGAGGATGCTCGACTTCGGGGCGGGTGGATCGGCATCAGCCGACCGCGACGTGCGGGCCCTGGCAGCGCTCGGCCTGTGGCTCTCGCTCGGCTGTCTGCCGCGCAAGGGTGCAGCGATCCCGTGGGGGCCGCCGACGATGCGCCGTGCCCTCGCGACTGCTTCGATTGAGGCGATCAATGGCGGACTCAACGCGGCGGGGTTTGCGGATCGCCTGCAGGAGCAGAGCCGGAAGGCTCACATCCTCCGCAGTATCGTCACGGTGACCGCGATCGGGGCACTCATCGGCACCCTGCTGTATCTTGCGCCCGCGGGGGCCAGCAGCCGCCGCGGGGGTCTTGATGCCGGAGAGTCACCCAGAACTGCCCAACCATGAGCGAATCCCCGAGGGGCTTGCCGAGGCGCTCTATCCGTACATCCGGGCCTGCAGGAAGGGGCGTCGAACCTGCGACCTGCACACGAGCGACATCGCGCACACGGCCATGCAGGATCTCTTCGTGTTCCTGCTGCGTTGTCCACGCTTCATCAAAGAGGAGGACATCAGAAGGCTGGGGTTCCGGTTTGCGAAACACGTGACCTTCGATTTCATCCGGAAGGCGCGACGTCGACTTCTCGCCGGCCAGCAGATGCCGGAGGATGCTGATCACGTGGACAGTTCGGCCCGAGCTCCGGGGTCGGGGTCGTTCGGATCGCCCGGAGGGATGAATCAAGAGTTGCGAACCAGACTTGCAGCCGCGCTGGACACGCTCGATCCTGTCGATCGAGATATTGTCCGGATGCGGAATGAGAACATCCCGTGGGACCAGGTCGCAGCTGCCACAGGCCTGCAAGCCGTAACGGTCCGCAAGCGCTGGCAGAGGATCAGGTCTAGGCTCCAGAGGGAGCTCCGAGACTTCGCTTGAGCCTGGGGCCGGCGCGCAGCGGCCGCCCTGTCGGTTGCCCCTCAGCCCGGGGCCGGGAGGGCCTGCGAGGCGCACCGTGGCGGGGGCTCGGCGCTCTCGTCTTTGGGGCAGCGGTTCGGGGTAGTTGGGAGAAAAATCGGAAATCTGGTGGCCGGGCCGGTCACGTCGGGGCGGGTCGGACGGTGATAGGGGTGATGGAACACCGTACATCCAGTCACATAGGTGACACTCCGTACCGGGCACATGGGTGGCACTCTGCCCGTGACGGAAGGCGCTTCGCGACCACCTCCCCGGGACGGTGCCGCTTCCTGTTCGAACGCATCAAGCGAAGACTCCTCTCGGCCCGTTGGCCGAGAGGAGTCTCTCGAAGCGGGTGTACCTGTTCAGCGCACCCCTGTCATTGTGCCAGTAACAGGAGTGAGACCGCCTTTCTGCGAGGAACAAACATGACATACAAATTGTTGACCGCTTTCTGGTCAGTGCTCGTGGCATCGTGCTGCATCGCAGGATGCTGCAGTGGCGAACAGACCCGATTTTGCATCGAGGCTCGGGCATATGCCGGCCGGCTCGCGATAGCCGCCGATGAGTGTTGCCGAAGGCCTGCCAACGAACAGTCAGCGTGTAGGGATTGTCTCTCAGATATCATCAGCGCCGCACAGTCGCCGACTACGGGGCTCGGCGCGCTCTATCAAGCGTGCCAAAATGAGGAGTGGGACCGCTTCAATACTCTGCTGTCGAATCTAATACGCGCTGGCGAGGCATGCGGGCTCAAGGTCCCACTGAAGCCCAACCCCGCGAGTGACATTTTCGGCGGCGCCGCAATGGCTAATCCAGGTGCGATCTTCACGCGAACTGAGGTCTTTCGTTTTGATTGGTCCTTGTCACAAAGTGGACAAGCAGGCCTTCGTGCAGCAAACATCATGGGACAACTGGTGCCTGAGGAGTCCTCGGTCGGTGCACTGCGTGACTTGGGAATTGGTTTCGGCATCGTTGAGACCACCGACGACACCATCCAGTCTCGGGAGTACTCACTTCCCGTGGGTGCAACCCTGACGGTCGTGCGGGGGGCGCATTCACAGACGATGACTGCAGCCGGGCTGATAGCCCTAACAAGTCCTACCGCGCAGACGGATGGGTTGCGGACAGGCCGCGTGGTAGGGCTGACCCTTGATGTGTGGAACGACGACCAAGCGGCGACACTGGATCTCATCGGCTCGAACCCGCGCTGCTCTTACTCGATCGACGCTAGCGGTCGCGGGACACTCGGAGCGGAAGTTCGGTACACCATTCGCTCGCGGCGCGGCTTGTTCCGTGGGCCATTCACCATCTGGCTGTCCATTCCTGCGACATTCGCCACAGACGGAACTCTGCTGTCACTGGGTTCCGAAACTCCGGTAGCGGGTGATGTATTGACACCGACTTCCGCGGCTGCCCTTGCATTTGCTGAGGCCTTTGATCATCCAACTCCTGATACGCCATCCTGCCCGCCCGGAGCGGACTGCGCCTTCCGGCCAATTCCGGGCACTCCACCGGAAGATCCCCTATACGAGAGGTGCCTCGCGGCCCGTATGCGCTTTGAGCTCCGGACCATTGCGCCATGGTGTTTCCCATGATTCGCCGAATCGCTTGCGCCTGTCTCGTATCCTTCGCTTTCGGAGCTTGCTCGGGTCCGGGGAAGTCTCATGCGGACGATGCGCGCAACGGTTTGAACAACGCTTACTACGTTCAGCAGCAGGTGTTCCTGGCGTACCAAGCCGAGGGCGTTCCGATGCCCAAGGAGTTGGAAGCCACAAGCGCGACCGTGCGTGCATGGTGGCACACGATGGAGTTCGCTGGACCGGATCTTGCTACGGCGCTCGACCTCGTCGAGCCCGGCAAGCCACGGCGGATCGTCTACGGACAGGACGGCGTCGCGCTCGCCTACAGCGAAGCTATGAAAGCCCAGGGCAATCCTACGGAGAAACTGATCAGGGAGCTGGTTCGACTCGCCGCTGCGAGCGAAACGAACAACCCATGAATGGTGTCGGTCTTCCCCCAGAATCCTCGCAGCTCGAGTGGCATCAAGTCGGGGGTGAAGAACATTTTCAGCTCGGGCCATGAACCGGCCGCGAGGAGGATCGAGTCAAACTCCCGCAGTTGCGGGGGGGGCCGACCTCCGCCCTCCCGCAGCCGCGCTCTCTGTTCCGAAACCGAATCTCGGGGGCCGAGCGCAACCGTCACGGTTCCTCTCGGGCCACCGAGCATAACCCTCTCGGACTCTCGCGCTCTCCGGTTGACAGACCCCGCGAGTTTAACAGCAGGGTTCCTCTCGGGGGCCTTTCTTGCGACTTCGGACGTGTCGCCGTGCCACGAATAGGATCGAGCCGTGCCGTCAACGCCCGTCCCACTCGACCGAGCGGCAGTGATCCACGAGTTCGCCGCGCGAATCCCGCACCAACGAGTGCACATGCTGCACTGGTTCGCAGCCCATGCGGCGGACAACAACGTGAGGCCATTCGTAACAGAGTTGGCTGAAGCCCTTGCGACGCTTGATCGAGCGTGGCCGTCTCTGGCGATTGAGTTCATTGAGCGCCTGGCTGCTGTTCGTGGCATCGGCGAGGTGCCTTACGAAGGCATCATTCAGATCCTCTCCGAGATATACGTCGTCGAGGGTGCGATTCGTGCCGCAGATCTCGACCCTGCAGGAAACGTCTGCTTCGGCCATGAGCCTGGTATCGCTGTCGGGATGAAGAATCCGGAATGCGAAGCCTGCGCGTCGGGGCACTGGTTCTCCGTGGAGGTGAAGACGCCGCGACTCATTGAGTACGGGCGTCAGCGGGCAGCACACCACCTTCAGATCACAGCTCGCTTCGCGAACTCGCCGTCGTTGGGGCCAGCAAGCCTGCCCAGAGACAATCCAGTCAAAGATTTCCTCGTCTCCGCTGAGTCCAAGTTCGTCGCCTATCGCACCCGTCGTCCCGTTGCGTCGACCATTCTCTCCATCGTCTGGGATGACTTCGTTCAGGAAGCAGTGGCGGCACTGTGCCATCCCAACAGTGGGCTACTGACTGAGCGCAGTTTCCTTAGAGATGCCCTTGATCAGGCGATCAGGTTTCCAAGCATTGATGGCGTGCTCCTGATAAGGCACCAGCATCAGATCATGCGTGCTACTCGTGAAGAGCCGCTCGGCTATGGCCAGCGACCGTTCACGTATCACGGGCCGCCATTCCCTCCCAAGGCCCTCATTCACAACCCACATGGCTCGCCGATTCCAGATGCGGTAATCGGCGCTCTTGGGGCAACGCCAATTGAGAGGCTCTCGCACTTTGCAGAATACCGGTCACCGGATCTGATCCTCTGGGTTGGTGGCGAAGCCGGCGGCGAAGCCTGAACCGTGGTGGTTCGAGTTCGCGGCGCGCAAATCCGCTGGTCTTCCCCCCTGATTCCTGAGCCGAACCGGCTGCAAGATTTTCCGGACCGTGCCGACCTGCCGCTATCGACCAAAACCCGTGTGTATTTTTGTTGCTGTCTAGCCGCATTGTGCGATACTCTTACACATCATGTCGCCCCGTTCCATGCCCGGCAAGGCGCTCGCGCTTGCCCGCCAACGCGGTGCGATTCGCCTTCGCCACGCCGTGGAACAGGGCATCCATCCCGAAGTGCTTCGTCGCCTCGTCGCCGCAGGCGAACTCATTCGCACACAGCGCGGGATCTACGAACTGCCGGGCCGCGAGATAACCGAACACACCGACCTTGCGGTGGCAGCGATGCGCGGCCCACACGGCGTGGTCTGCCTGCTGTCTGCCCTGGCCTACCACCGGATCGGCACGCAACGGCCGCATGAAGTCTGGATGATGATCCCGGCGCGCTCCCATCGTCCGCGCGTCGAACGACCCCAGATGCGGTTCATCACCGCGTCTGGCCCATCGCTGACAGAGGGGGTCGATTCCGTGAAGATCGAGGGACAGGCGGTAAAGGTCTACAACCCCACGAAGACGGTCGTCGATTGCTTCCGCTACCGCCGGCATGTCGGGCTCGACGTCGCCCTCGAGGCGATGCGCGAAGTGCTTCGCAGGCGCCGATGCACGCCAGATGCGATCGCGCGGTGCGCGACCAAGTGCGGCGTCGCATCGGTCGTGCGGCCGTATCTGGAGGCCATGGCGTGAGCAAAGGTGCCAACAGCGGACTGGCGGGAGTCCGTCAAGCAGCGGCTGCTGAACCTCAGCGCCGTGCGGAGCGAGACTTTCAACGTCCTGCTGATGCGCTACGGCGTCGAACGCCTGCTCTACCGCATGATGCGGAGTCCGCACGCCGACGCGTTCGTGCTGAAGGGCGCGATGCTCTTCGCGATCTGGGCTGACAAACCCCACCGCCCGACCCAGGACCTGGACCTGCTCGGGTTCGGCAGTCCATCGACCGAACGCCTGGAACGGGTCTTCCGCGAGATTTGCACGACCGCGGTCGAGCCTGACGGGCTGGCGTTTGACCCGGTATCGGTGATCGCTCGCCCCATCCGCGAAGATGCCGTCTACGACGGAATCCGAGTGAACGTCATGGCCATGCTCGGCAAGGCGCGAATCCCGCTGCAGGTCGACGTCGGCTTCGGCGACAGCATCACGCCCGAACCGCGCAGCATGGCGTTCGGCCCGCTGCTCGACCTTCCCGCGCCAATCGTGCGGACGTATCCGCCGGAGACCGTCATCGCCGAGAAGCTCGAGGCCATGCTCGTCCTCGGCCTGCCCAACAGCCGCATGAAGGACTACTTCGACATCTGGACGCTCTGCCGGACGATGGACTTCGACGGCACGATTCTCGCCAGCGCAGTCACCGAGACGATCAAGCGCCGCCAGACGACCGTGCCCGACGGCACACCGACCGGGATCTCAGCGTCCTTCGGGACCGATGCGATGAAGCAGGCGCAGTGGGCAGCCTTCCTCCGCAAGATGGGCATGGCGGACGCGCCTGACCTGCCAACGGTCGTCGCGCAGCTCCACGAGTTCCTGATGCCGCTCGTCGGCGCTGCCCGCACCGGGAAGGCCGCTCACGATCGATGGCCGGCCGGCGGGCCGTGGAGGTGATGGCGGGTTATGACTTGGAGCGGGACGCCCGATTCGACCGCTGTTTGAAGCCGTTTCGACCGGGGAGTTACCCAAGCGGGTTGGCCGAGAACGGCCAACCCGCTTGTTCATTGGTCCGGGGTGCCGGAACATCGATCCTGACCCGCTGAGGGCATCTTCGCGCTCTCTGGCGCTCTCTCGGGTTCTCGCATCAACCGCGTTTGGATCGCTCCAGACGGGGGATCGAGCCGCGTCCGGGCGGGCTTGCTCTCTCTCGCTCTCTGCTCTCGGTTCACAGCACCGGGCCGAAAATGGCACCTTCGAACGATCTGGATGACGGCGGCGGCGCAGCGGCAAATGAAATAGGTAGGGGAACTTTCGATCCCTGCCCCATGCCCACCGCTCCAACACCACCCATCATCGTTGACCCTGCCCTGGCCGCCCGTGTCTCCCGCGTTGAGCAAATGCGGCCGCACGAGCTGCGCGAGGTCTACCGCCACACCTTCGGCCGAGACACGGCTTCGGGGAACCGAGCCTGGCTGGTCCGTGCCATCACGACCCGCCTCCGAGAGATCGACAGGAGCCACCAAATGCCGGTGGCGCTGGCGGTCGCTCGGGAGTTGGCGAAGGACTTCGGCTGCGAGGCGAGCTTCGCGAGCTACCTCGAGACCCTGCCGCCCTGCGCTCCGATTCCCCGACCGGCCGAAGATGCGTTCGAGCGACCGCGCGCCGCCGAGGGCCGGGACCGACGCATCCCACCGCCTGGCACGGTGCTCGTGCGGCACTTCGGTGATCGCGACTACCGCGTGACCGTGACGGATGACGGGTTCATGCTCGGCAGGCACCGCTACCGCTCGCTGAGCGCGGTCGCGAAGGCGATCACCGGGAAGCACTGGAACGGGTACCTGTTCTTCGGACTCGACCGCGCAGTCCCATCTTCATGGCTCCAGGGGCATCAATGATTGTGTCTATCCGGCCGATCCAACTCACATTGATGCCGAGGAGGTCGCATTGTCGAGCCGCGCCCGGACCTCCGCGATCCTCGCGCGCTCGGCCGTCATCATGAAGCCATAGACGGCCCCGACGATGCCGAGGGCCGAGCCGCCGACCCCGCCCACGATTCCCCAGAATCCGCCGACATTCGGAAACCACGTCGCCAGCGCGAAGATGCCGCCGAGTACGAGCGGCGCGACGACGCCGTTGAGCCAGAACATCCCGAGGATGCGTCGGCGGCGCTGCCGATCGTAGAGGGCCGCAAGCTCGGCGGACCCGGCGGCGTCCATCGGCTCGGGCTCGCGCAGCATCAAGCGCAGCACGACGGGCAGCCAGAGGAGGCCGAGCGGGGCCATGCACGAGACGCCCAGGAAGACCATCCACTGGATGCGCTGCGCGGCGGCAGACGCCTCGTCGCCCGGACCGGCCGATTCGAGCGGGAACGGCATCAGTCCGCGCGCCGCGATGGCTGCGGCACCGACGACGCTGGCGACCGCGGCAATCGCCCACATGCCACGGGTCACCGGGTTCCTGCGCTCACGGTTGACGAGCGAGGCGGTGCGCAGCGTTCCGGACGCACCCTCCGAGCCATGCATCGCGCCTTGCCCGCCTGGGTTCCGCGCGCGGATCAGCGGCCACGCGAGTCCGAACCAAAGCGGGAAGAACAGCACCCACGAGAAGTTCGCGACCCAGGACGCCCACGAGACGCGGACTCCTGTCAGGACGAAACCCGCCCAGACCGCGATGGCGACGATCGTCGCGATCAAAAGTGACGCAAGCATGCCTCGCTGCCGCGTGCGCTCGGCATCATCGGGCTGCCGACGCGGGACGAGCAGCACGAGCGCGAGCGGGAGGATGAGCATGATCGGCGGAAACACGAGCATGAGGATGCGGCCGATGACGATGGTCGGGTCTGACATTGGATTCCCCTGTTCGAAGGTCTCGAGCTGGCTACGCCCCGCTCCAGAGGCGGGCGATCTGGCGATGGACGATCGCCTCGACCGCCTCCCGCGGGAGCCCCGCGATCTTGGCGTCCTCGAATGCCGCGGCAAGGCCGGCCTCGATGCGCCGGCGTTCATCCGCCTTGGGACCGGACGGCCGCTCGACGGTGGCGATGACCACGGTGCCGCGGCCGCGCATGGAGGCGAGGAGCCCCGCGTCGGTGAGCTCGCGGTAGGCGCGGGCGACGGTGTTCAGGTTGATCCCGAGGTCGGCGGCGAGCTGCCGCACCGGGGGCAGCTCGTCGCCCTCGACGAGCTTTCGCGCGGCGATCAGCCCCCGCAGCCCGGACACGAGCTGGTCGTGGATCGGCACGGGGCTGGCGAGCGAGATCGAGATCACGATCACAATTGTATCAGACGCTGCGACAATTGCAAGCGCGCCCTTCGGTCGGGCGGCGTCGACTTCTGGAGATTCCGATGGTCCGTACGAAGCCAGCTCGCGTTGCCGGTCGTTCCGATCAGTACCCCGCGCCGAGGTATCGAAGAAATCGCCCGTCACCCCCTCTGGCGCGCTCAGAACGCCATCTAAAGTTCGAAGCCGTTTCGATCAGGGAGTTTAAGGGCCGCCTCGAAGCCGAGGCGGCCCTTTTCGCTTTCCCAGCCCGAGCTTGCGGATGGTCTTCATCGAGATGAAGAGATGGTGCGGATCGTCAGCGAGCTTGGTGAAGCCGTACTTCAGATAGAAGCCCTTCGCCGCGTTGTCGATGGCGATGACCTCGATTGCGTGGATGCCCAGGTCGCGGTCAGCTCGATCGACGCGAGCGATCGCGTCCACCAACAAGTACGCGCCGAGCCCCTGCCCTTGCACGCGCTTGTCGACGGCGAGACGGCCGAGGTGTGCGACGGGGACCGGGTACTTCGGCAGACGCTTGCGCTGTGCTTCGGTCAGGTTCTGGAACTGCACCGATCCCGCGGCCAGCGAGTAGTAGCCACGAACGATCTTCTCGCCGGGCGTGAGCGCGACGAAGGTGCGGCTGACGCCCGTCTTCTGGTTCTGGCTGGCAAACTCCTTGAGGAACGTATCAAGCGACTCGTGGCCACATGAAAAATCGGCCCGATCGTGGTCGGAGCCGAGTTCTTCGATTGACCAGTTCGCGGGTTCAGCGCCCACGCCGCCCCTTGTAACTCTTAGCCGCCGCCTTCAGCGCGGTGTTGGGTTCGCCGGGCGTATCGAGCATGGCCAGGAACATCTGCGAGTCGCGGGCAGAGAGCGTTCGCGTCGTCTCACTTTCAATCGCCGCCTCCGAAGCCTTGAGCAGCGTGGCGATGGCAAAGCTTGACACCGTCTGACCTTGAGCGCTCGCAGCGCGCTCGATAAGCGACTTGTGCTCGGGTGAGAGTCGGAAATCGAGCCGGGCGGATGGGGAGTTGGGAATAGCGCTCATGGTGGTACCTCGTGACCGACGGTGAAGTATACCGCGCTGTACGGCAAAACGCCACACGTTGTTCAAGGCTACAGGAAGAATTGGCAGGTATCAGACCGTTTGGGCTACTTCCGCAGTGGCGGAGTGCGTGACGGGCTCGGGGCGTACCCCCAGGAAACACAGAAATCCCGCGAATCATGTGTTGACACACCGTATATACATCGTATCATCACCATCATGGTCAAGACCCTCACCAAGCACGGTAATAGTTACGCGCTAGTCATCGACCGGGCCATCCTGGAACTCCTCCAGATGGATCCGAAACGCCCCGTCGAACTGACGACGGACGGAAACGCACTCACCATCCGCCCGATGACTGAAGGCACCAAGGGCGCACGCGTCGCACGATCGCTCAAGCGAGTCAACGACAAGCACGGGAAGGCACTAAAGCGACTGGGGGAGTGAATGCAACCTTAGTTCCTCTCGCTGTTCGAACTCCTACTTAAGGCACTTCAGTGAATTCCGTTGGCCTCATTTCACGGAACTCGATGCGATGGGGAATAGCGGCATGCGTGGTCATACCACTGCCATGTATCTGGCTGTGGCTTCACGCCAACCCACCGGTGGTGCGGGCAGGCTGGGCGCCGCTTCCTGGCATTCGCAACACCGTATCGCTCCTGGCAGCGTGGCTCGTTCTTTCGATGGCGCTGATCATTGTGGAGAAGTTGGCGCGCAGGATGCTTGGTGGTGCAGCTTTCGCGAGCCCGTGGGACATGGCGGCGGTCGCCGCGCAACGAGCGGCCGTGGCGATCGCATGCGTGCTCGTCACGTCATGCGCCCTGCGCCTCGTTGACCGATCGAACGAGCGACACCAAGTTCCGTCCACCCAGGCCGTGGCTGTGCTACGTACGGCCGCTGAATTGTGGGGAAGCGCGCAGGATCCAGATCCTTTGAGTAACGAGTCAGTAAGCGAGGTCGATCGGCTACATCGTTTGCTTCGGAGTTGCGATGCGGAGCCCGGCTCAGTTGAACAGGCGGAGTTTGTCGACGTCGCCCGGAGCGTCGTCGTCTACCAGGGGAGTTCGTGGATGACGGACGCTTACTCGATAAACGTTGATTGCGAGCCAGGCTCGCTCGGTTGCCCCGTCTACGAGACGTTCGGCTGGCCGATGCGAGTGATCACCAGTCATCATGGAAACTTGGCCGCCCCCGACGTCTGGCCTGTCATCCGGCAGCATGGCATAGCGAGCGTGCCGAGCTGGCTGTGGGAAACCATTGCCCTTTCACGCTTGGATGTTGGTGGACTCGTGGGCTCTTCATTTATATTTGCCTTCGTGGGGTTGGTGGCATGCCACGGATTGCACGCGGCTCACACCCGGCTGAATCGAGGCAAGTGCCGACACTGCGGGTATCCGCAACTTGGCGTGTCGTCGCCAGTGTGCCCGGAGTGCGGAGAAGCTCGAATACGCAGCCACTCGGATTGACTGGTTGGACCGAACCGAAGAACTCAGACAGCGCCGAAAGCGGCGCCCCGCCCCACAAACGCTCGGTCGACCGTGAAACGGAGAACGCGATCAGGGGCCGTTAAAAAGAATTTTCAAAATCAGGCGGATTGCCCTGTCACAGCGGGGCGGGTCAGACGGTGATAGGGGTGACGGAATGTATCGAACCCCTGTCACCGGACTGACCGAATCAGAATCGAGCCAAAGTCCTGATCGCTGTCCGTAATTCACCGCACCCAACCCTTTAGGGAAACAACGAATATGACCTGTTCACTTCTCGGCTTGCGATAATCGCAGCCAGCGTCCTACGCGGAACCATCGGAATACCACTCATCGCTGCTAGAACCGTCAACGACCCCAAACCGGAGCTTGATGTTGAACAGATCCCTGCTTTGCTATCCACCCATGAAATCCGCAACGCGTTTGATCGCCGCACTAATTTGTGCAGCAGCGGGAGCACTCGTACTGTGTAGCAAATCGATAGCTGCTGCACCGCCGCAGCTATATCGAGTGGAACTCGTATTGGAAGAAGAGCCCGCGGCACCTGCGCCGCGTTGCATATTGAGTCTCTGCTGCTGGACGGTACTCCTTCCGGAGGTCGGACCGATCGCTCACTGCTACACGGTTTGCACGCAGGAAGGTTCCGAAGCTGCTCCAAGAGGGTGTCGCGGCGGACCAGCAGGCCTGTTCAACAATGAGCGTAGCCAAGCATTGACCTACTCGGGCTGCCCTGTGTCGGCTAATCCCTCCATACCGGCACCGCCCGCGAATGGAGATCCGTGTTCAAGCGCGAGCGGCACGGGGATTTGGGGCTCGATCGCTGCGGGATGCGGCCGCTTTGAGGGCAAGCACCCTGACAAGAGCCGTTGGTTCACGAAGTGCAATCACTTCGTGGTGGATTGCGATGCGTGTGCATGCATCGAGCGCACAATGGAACATATCAATTGCTGCTGCTTCCGATACGAACCATTGCTTCTATTCGGCGGGTACAACTCAAACTCCGTGGTGTTCACTGCACTGCAGAGGTGCACCAGCCTTCTAAACCTTGCATCCTTGCCGCTGCCGATCGACCCAATTGGCTGGACACAAATGTCGGACCATGCAAGCTGTCCTTGTAACTTGTCGCCGGTACCTGCCCCCACGTCCGGATGCAATTAGTTGCAGGTAGGTAACAAGGACTTCTGACAATCAAACTCTACTCACAAGCCCCGCAAGGAATGAAAGGAAACCAATGCTCAATCGATTTCATGATCTGGCGATTTTCAAACGTTGTTTGTCCCGAGGGCGAACGGCCAGTACGGTCACTAATGCCGCTGCTACCTCGATCTGCCTAATCGCGTTGTCGGGACCGGTGTCCCTTGCAGCGCCAGCCATGTGGGTGTGTCACAGCTCGTCGACGGCTACGGCTGGCGAGGAGGCGCTTCTCTGGGCAGAGTGGTTGAAAGCCTCTGACGGGGTGATGGAATTCAGGATTGCAGCCGCATCGGATGCCTCCGATGCAGCACGCGCGTGCGCAAGTCGACTGACAGCGAGCATTCCTGCGTCACTGCGCGGCGTCGCAGTCACAGGAAGTAATCCCTACTACAACATCCTTCCGAATTCCAGCGGCACTGGCGCTGCTCTTACGGTGATGTCGTCCGGCGGATCGTCAAACTCCGGCCGGCTCGTGGTCTGGCCGACTCTCGGAACTGCGACCGCGCCTCTATTGTTTGATGCGCCAGGCAAGTGGCTGTCGCAGCACCACATAGTGTTGTGTGGCGACAGTGCGACCGTAATCGATGTGCGCGCTCCCTTACAGCGGTTCGTGTTCAAGGGCGCATCCGCACGCAACGTCCGAGCATCAAGCGATGGACAGTGGCTCGTCATCGACCCTTCTGGAACGGTTGGAATCGGAAAACTCGATTATGGCGACCCCGCCTGGTATGCATCAGTCCGTTACCTCCCCCTCGGGTCGGGGTCCGTCGTGTGTGACGCAACGTTCGTTGGTGGCGGCAGCGTCGTTGTTACACAAGAGTCGTCGGTCGACGGCCCTCGCTACATCCGAACGTACCGTCTGGTTGACGCTGACTGGACGAAGGTCTCCGAAGTACAGGGATGGTGGTACCCGACCGATACTCCCGGCAGCATTCGCATGTATGAAAATGGTGTGTTCATGAACTGTGGAGTGAGTATCTGCCTCGCGAATTCAATGGCCCCTCCACCACCTTTCCCTCTGATCTACCACCGATTACGAGTAAGCGCCACTGGTGCGACGGACCTAGTGCCATGGACTAGCCTTGGACTTGAACCAGGAGCCGACCCATACGCGGTCTCGCCGTCGGGACTACTCGTTGCGGCGAAGCGAAGAGACGCTATCTCCGGCAACGCTCACTGCAGTGTCGTGCGGGTGGGGCCAATCCTGGATGGTCAGGTTCGGTCAAGTCCTGCGCCTCAGACCCCGAACGCCGAAGCTTGGTTCTGTTTGCCGAACTGATGATGCGGGGATCGCCGCGATCCTCGATCGCTTGGACGAGGTGCCCGTGGTCTTCCTGTGAGTTATCCCGGACGTAACGGCGGCGGGTAGATTGAATGTGATATTTTGTCGGTCCGTACGTTTCATAGTCGACAATCCATCACACCCATGGCCGCAAGAACCCAATCCGAACGAGTGCTCGACTTGGTCCGCCGCAAGGGGATCGTCCGCGGCGTTGAGTTGGACCGCCTTGGCATCCACCGAATGAACCTCAAGCGGCTCGTCGACCGCGGGCTGCTCGTTCAACGGTCCCACGGCATCTACGAGGCCGCCGCGCCACGGATGACCGAGCACGGCAGCATCATCGAGATTGTGACCCGCGCCCCCAAGGCGACGCTCTGCCTACTCACCGCCCTGCGGCTCCATCGGCTCACGACCCAGAACCCGTTCGAAATCTGGATCATGATCGATCGCAAGGCTCGGAAGCCGTCGATCGATACTCCCGCCGTGCGGGTGGTCCGGGCGTCGGGGCCGTGCCTAACGAAAGGCGTGCAGACGATGCGCATCGACAGCGTCGACGTCCGTGTCACGACGGTCGCGAAGACCGTCGCCGACTGCTTCCGCTACCGAACCACCGTTGGCACCGACGTCGCGCTTGAGGCGTTGAGGGACGCGTGGCGCCGCAAGGCGGCCAGCATGGACGAACTTATCGCGGCTGCGAAAACCGATCGCGTCGCCACCGTGATGCGCCCCTATCTGGAGTCGCTGGTGTGACCCGAGGCACGCCCCCGCAAGATCCTGTCGCCGTGCACCGCGGCCTACTCGCCATAGCGCGCGACCGGAAGGCTGACTTCAACGCGATCCTCGTGCAGTACGCGATCGAACGCCTGATCGATCGTCTCTCCAGGTCTGCTGAGGCTCAGCGTTTCGTGCTCAAGGGCGCCATGCTCTTCCGTATGTGGACGGGCGACCTGCGTCGGTCGACAAAGGATGTCGACTTTCTTGGCCATGGCGAGGCATCGCCGGCCGCCGTCGCGGAGGCGCTTCGGCGCATCGTCTCAGTCACGGGCGAAGACGGCCTCCGATTCGATCCTGGCAGCATCGCGGCGGAGGAGATCCGCGAGGATCAGGACTATGGCGGCGTCCGAGTCACCGTCGTTGCATACCTCGCGCATGTACCGATCACGGTCCGCATTGACGTTGGCTTCGGCGATGCAATCACGCCGGAAGCATCGAGGCAAGCCTTTCCCACCCTGCTCGGACATCCCACCGCGACGATCCTCGCCTATCCACCGGAGTCGGCCGTCGCCGAGAAGGTTGAGGCAATGTGCAAGCTCGGCCTCATCAACAGCCGCATGAAGGACTACGCAGACGTGATTGCGATCAGCCAACGCTTCGAGATCGAGGGCGACGTGCTCGCCCAAGCGTTTCGCGCCACCTTCGAGCGAAGAGGAACGCGGCTGCCGACGGGTGTGCCGATCGGCCTCTCCCGAGAGTTTGCCGCCGACGATGAGAAGCAGCGGCAGTGGCGGGCGTTTCTGGGGCGGATGAGGATCAATGAAATTCCCGCACCGCTCTCCGACGCGATCACGATCGTCGCGCGATTCGCCCTGCCCGCGCTGCATGCCGCGGAGGGAGCGGGTCAATCACCGGGTCTTTGGGTCCCAGCGTCGGGCTGGAAATCGAATCGTTGATCTCAAGCGGCGCATCAATCGCGGGTAATGAATCGGTCGGGCATGAACCAGGGATCGCATTCGGGGGCGTTAAAAATTTCAAAATCTGGCGGATTGGTCGGTCACGTCGGGGCGGGTCAAACGGTGATGGGGGTGTCCGTGATTCGAGTGGCAGTCCATATGTCTTACACACTTCCTGTTCCTGCCCCAAGTGTCTTAGCAATGGTTGGAATTGCTGCATGTGGAAGTCGTCGCCGGCGATGCCGAGGATGAATCGGTGAATCGGTGAATCAGTGAATTCATAAGCCGCCTCGACTAAGTCGAGGCGGCTCATTTCGTTGATGGACCGGGTGGATCGATCGGCCCACAAACGCCCGGATCGCCATGAACTACAGAGCGCGATCAGGGGCCGTTAAAAAAATTCAAAATCGGGCGGATTGGCCTGTCACAACGGGGCGAGTCAAACGGTGAAACGTGTACGTCCATCCCGCGTCAGGCCGCGGGGAATTCACAAGAACCAACGCTCGTACCGGGTCGACCGATGCGGGAAGGCCTGTCACCTAACCAAAGAGGAATCGCAATGCACCTGAATTGGAACCCACTTAGCCGACTCGTCACGCCCCATCACCTCCTAAGCGCCGTTACCGCAATTGCCGCCGCGCTGATCGTCCTGCCAGCGTCCGCCGACACGTCGGTCACCGTGGCCGCCGGGGCCGTCGAAGCCGAGGTCGGCGTCAAGTCATACGAAGTCTCCACAGAGACGGAGCTGATTACCGATGACAATTACTGGATCTGCCAGGTGGTGGGCAAGCCGTCCATCGCGGGATCGGAGGTAACGGTGATGCTGCTCGAGTCTCGTTCGTTCTTTGTGACGAACGCGGGAGTGCAGATGGCGTGCCAAGCGCTGTGTGATTGCAATCTGTCGCTCGCCCCTGCGGCCTGCAGGACCATCGCGTCGACCAGGCACTTGGCTGAATTCGTGGCCTGCTCCTACCAGTACCTCGTGCCTCAGTGATGAACATCCACGAACCCAACAAGACCGGCGACCGCACTCGCGCCTCCGCCTGCCCCATATGCGGCGCACCAGCATCGCTCGGATCGGATGGCGCACCATGTGACCGCTGCTGCGGCGAATTCCGGCAGCGGCTCACCATCGGTGCAGAGACGCCAGGGGTACTCGGGACTCGCATGGCAAGGGAGAGTCGGATGCTCCTCGCCTTTGTGCTCGGATTGGCGGCGATCATGGTTGCCGTCACGGTGCTTGTGTCGCACTACCGAGGAGCCGTCCCGACGCCCGTTGCAGTCTTGATGCGGGCAACTCAAATCGTGCTGATGGTGTTCGGCGTCGCGACCTGCCTGCGTGCCGATGCATCGGCACGCGCGCTTCCGCGGGCACCACGCATCGGCGCCGATCTTGCGTCTGGGCCTGCGGCAGCGGTCGAGGATTTCGTTCCAGGTGCGGCACCGGCTGTCCTTGCACTGCTGCTCCCCTGGGCACTCAGGGGCAACGGTCACTCGATGCTCCTGGCCGGCGCCGACCTGGTGCTCGCACTCGCAACACTGACCGCCGCGACCGTCATCGTCTACCGGTCGCAGCTGCTCGCACGGATGCGGATGACCTGCCAAAGCGAAAGCAGCGATCGCGCTGCCATCTGGGCACGCGTCTCTCCGACCAAGCGGTCACTTGTCGTAGTACTGGTGTGGGCAGTGGCCGTCATCGGCGGATGCGCCATGTCAGACGCGTTCGGCGCTGGTCGCAACGCGCTGATCGATCGCGCGGCGGACGCGGCGCTAGCAGTGGGGGCACTCCTCTGGTTCATCGCATTTCGAGCGGCACGGCGAGAGTGCGAACACCTCTACGCATGGCTCGGCACGAGGAATACTTGAACCGACACCCCGACCCAACACCGAGCGCGCCGTCCTCGTTTCTACCGTCCGTGCGGGGCGGAGTGCCATTAGCGGAATCGGAACTGATCGACCGCATGCGAGATGACGCGATCCGTTGCTTCCGCGACTTCCTCCTCGTTCCCACAATCGGACGGTACGCCAAGGCGGTCAATCCGTTGATGCAACCCTTAGCAGCGCGGGAGGTGAGCTGGCAGGTGCTTGAATCGTGCGAATCAGAAATCGGCGAGGTGTCCGCAGTGCTCTCCGAAATGTACCCGGCGTGGTCAGCGGCACTCGGGAACGCGCAGACCCGTGCCGTCACATCCGTCGCGGCGGATTGCTCCCCGCTGCTCCCCGAGTCATGCGGTCCGATGATGCCTGATGGCGGCCACCGATTTACGATCGGGCCACGTATTGCAGCGGGCTCGAGCGGGGTTGTTCATCGGGGTGAGGACCGCCGTGGCGATCTCGCTCAACGCGAATCGGCTCATCAAATCATCATCAAGCTGCTGCCCAACCACGCTGGCGAAGACGATTCGTGGCGACACGAGGCACATCTCGCCGCGACCGTCGGAAGCCCGTGCGGGATCCGAATCATCGACTCCGGCATCGCACCGACAGGCCACGGCTACATCGTGATGGAACGCGTTGACGGCCTCACCTTGATTGCGCTCGCTGCTTCCGAGCAGATGACGCCAGCCAGGCACGCAGGTTTCGAACTTGCCTACCTTGCGGACGCGCTTGCAACCATTCACGGACAGGGACTTGGTCATGGGGATATCCATCCCGCGAATGTGATGATGGATCGGGTCGGACACCTCCGGCTGTTGGACTACGGGAAGGGACCAGGCGCGTCGACCAACGAAGACGTACGGTCCCTCTGTGCCCTCAGTCTGTGGATGACACTTGGCTACCTGCCTCCGCCCGGCACCACCGTCCCTTGGCAATGGTCGCCGATGCGGGCGGCGGTTGTCGAGTCCGCGGTCGATGCGCTGAACAACCCGCGGACAGCAGGCGAATTCGCACGGAGGCTGCGCGACCGAATGCGACGAGCGCGCATTCAACGAAACACGGTGACGACGCTGCTGATGGGTCTGTTGTTGGCGGTGCTCATGTATCTTGGGGCATCCGGGCAAGCAAGCGGCCCCGGGGCGAGTCATGCCGCAGAAACAAACACCCACCACACCGACCCCTGAGAACATCGACCCGGAGCTGATCCGCCAGCTCGAGGCCTATGTCCGATCGGAACGCCGGGGTCCGCGGATCGCTGGCTTGCACACGAGCGAGATGGTCTCTGCCACCGTCCTGAAGTTGCTGGTGAAAGGAGACACGTCGGGAAAGTCCTTGGAGTATCAGGACTTTCGGAAACTTGCGTACAAGGTCGCCCACGATGTCGTGGTCGACGCCGTTCGCGCGATCTCCCGGGCAAAGCGGCGAACGAAACTGCTCCACTTGGTTCCGGAGCCGGAAGCCGCGCCATCCGAGCAGCCCCCGCTCGAGCCGCAGGTGCGGGATGCACTCATCCGCGCCGTGCAGTCGCTGAAGCCACCCGACTACTGGCTTCTCATCATGTGCCTTCGTGGCACGGGCTGGGAACACGTCGCAGCCAGCCTCGAGATCACCGAAGAGGCGGCCCGAAAGCGTTGGCAGCGACTGCTGGAGAAGTTCAAGCGCGAGAGGTTGGACGGTTGAACCAGTGAATCGGCGAAGGAACCCGCGTTTGTAGCGGCGGATGGCGGGAGCGGGTCGGACAGCGCCGGATGCGGCGCCCTGCCCTACAAACGCTCATTCGGTCGCAAACCGAAGAGCGCGATCAGGGGCGTTAAAAAGAATGTTCAAAATCTGGCAGATTGGCCTGTCACAGCGGGGCGGGTCAGACGGTGTTAGGGGTGATGGAACACCGTACATCGAGTCACACATGTGACACTCCGTACCGGGCACATGGCTGGCACTCTGCCCGTGACGGAAGGCGCTTCGCAACCACCTCCTCGGGACGGTGCCGCTTCCTGTTCAAACGCATCAAGCGGAAACTCCTCTCGGCCCCGTGGGCCGCGAAAGTCTCTCATAGCGGGTGGGCCTGTTCAGCGCACCCCTGTCAGCGGCGCGAGGTTGCGCCGAAGTTCGGATTGAAGCGAATTCTCACTAGGGAGTCGACGAAATGAACGAAGTCGCGTGCAAGCGTCTGGGCGAAATGGCGGCGGTGCTCGTCGCGCTGCTAATCGCAGGTACCTGTTATGCGCAAGTTCCGACCGCCGAGTACTTCGATTGCATCAAGGCGAGAATTTGCCGTGGCGCGGCAATCGATCGGCATTGCCTTGGGCAGGGGTTTTTCTGTAACGATGACAACAGCTGCAAGCCCACCAAGGATGGATCTCCCGACGGCTGCAAGTGGGAATGGGTTTACTACTGCGATGGGCCGACGCTCAATCTCTGCCAGGTCTTCACTGCGGGATACTTCTCGACCAACTGCAGTCCTTCCTGCGAGTGGCTCTTCTACAACCAATGTGCATGCTCGTGCGCCGACCTTACAGGCGGATTCGAGGCTGGTTTCGAGACATACTGCAATACTGTGAAGCGCCCCAAACCCTAAGTCCCGCCGTGAATCATCAGCCATCACCGGAGTTTTAACTCCCTGACCCACTCTGGAGCACAACCATGATGCACACCCTCATGATCACCGCCGCTTTGGCGAGCGGACTGGCGCTGAACCCGGCCGGAGAGTCTGCGCGCACGAATCTTGAGACCTTTGTCCGCGGATGCCAGGCTCGCCAGGCCGAGCTCAGCAGTTTCCACGCGAACGGGAAGGCCCTTCGGGCCATCACCTCGGACGGGGTCGCGAACGCCATCGGAACACTCGTTTCGGGCGGCAGCGAAGTCGACTCGGCGTCACTTGACTCGCTTGTCGACGCGTTCGTCGCGCAAACTGCGCATCGTGAGTGCTACGACTACTCGATCTGGACCAGCGGGCCGCGCGTCGTCGTCGATCGCGTCCGAGACGACCTGCGGGACAACATGATCGCCTACCTCCGCTCTCTGGGTCGTGATCCGAAGCCCCACGAGGCACTCAGGACGGAGCGAATGTTCGTCACTGAGGCGGGGCAGACGATCGGTATCCGTGACTCTGAGACTGTGACGAGAGTCGAGCACTTCACACGCGATCGCATCCTCAACCGCCTCGACTTCACCCTTGTGGACGTTTCGCCGGTGCTGGACGACGCGCTCCATACCGGGGGCCTCACTCGCTCCTTCGCGCCAGCTACCCCCGTTCCGGGTGTTGGAACGATGGTCTTCTCTCGGACGAACAACGGCAAAACCGATGACATCGTGTGCACGGTGGACATGAATCACGGATTCAGGCCGATGTCTGTCCGCCAGGTCACAGATGGGGTTCTCATGAGGGCGGTCGATTTCCTCTACTCCACTGCCGAGACGGGGGCATTTCCGGCCGCGGTTCTCAATCGTCTGATGCAGAATCGCGATCCGGAGCCCATGGTGACCGTCGAACTCTTCGTGTTCAAGAGCTGCAAGGTCGGCGACGCCGTTTTGGTGCCTCAGCTGCGACTCCCCGCGTTGCGCAATGAGGTGACCGAGACTCAGGACGGTTCACTCATGATCGCGCGCGAGATGCCCTCTGCGTTGCGCTCAGCGTCCGCAGAGAGCCGTCTAGCGGTGGCACTCTCGCGAATCCTGGACAATTGGGGCTCAACGGATCCCGAGTATGACCTCGATGGCGACGGCATCGTTGCTGTCGGCGACATCGAGCGCGCCGAGGCGACTTTCTGAAGAGTGCGGCAGACTTGGATGCGACACCGTGCTTGTGCAAAGCGGACCCGCAGAGCTCAATGCAGCCTCCGCAAGCTGAGGTAAGGATGTTCCACAAGCCTGGAGAGCAACGCCATGCGCGTCCGAGTCTCGTGCTGTGCGTTGTCGCGTTCCTCGCCGTTGCAGCCGGCTGTAGCGATAGCCGTTCCGGAACTGCTTCCGCGGATCTCCGTGCGCCGGGCTCCGGGGCGGAGTCCGATGGGCTCGTCATCCGCTTCTACCGAGACGACGGGACCGAGGAGGCGAAGTTCTATCGATCGGACTATCGGTCGATCGCTTCCACTGGCGCTGCCTTCCCGCGTCACCCAGTCATGCTGGTGGTCTTCCCCCTGATTCCTGAGCCACGCCCGCGTCGAGTTATCCCGGACACGGCCTCGACTATTACTCCTCGGCGATGCACGCGCACACCACCCCACGCGCGCAGCCGGTGCGCCGAGTCGGCCTGGCATGTGGTGCGCATTCGCTCGTAGGACCGCATGCGGGACCAGAGCGCGGCCGCCGTCGTAATGGTGGCGAAGGAGAGTAGCGCGTACACAATGAGCAGCATGAGCGACCGATCGCGGATACCGATCACCCACGGCAGGAGAATCGCGAGCATTGCCAGTGCTGCCCCCGGAGCCCGGTCCTCAAGGCCGGCTGAGATCGCGTGCATGCGTGACCGTGGCGGCCGTGGGAGGCTGGGAAAGTGTCGGACAATCGTGTCGAGCCTCACGCAGGTCCGTACTTATCTTTGCGGCTAGTGGTTTAGGGTGCGTGATTCTGATAATTATGGCATGCAATTGTCCGATTACGACCGCTGCGCTCGAACGCGGGGAATCCCCGCGTTTGTAGAGGCGGATTGAGGGAGCGGGTCGGACAGCGCCGGAGGCAGCGCCCTGCCCCACAAACGCTCGGATCGCCATGAACTAAAGAGCGCATTCGGGGGCGTTAAAAAGAAATTTCAAAATCTGGCGGATTGGCCTGTCACAGCGGGGCGAG
>Ga0209550_10001403_pt1 | contig 23086 bp, 24 predicted proteins | sample LauGreSuBDMM15SN_2_FD_187567 | JGI IMG/M metagenome (GOLD analysis project Ga0209550, IMG submission 187567) | Freshwater lake microbial communities from Lake Michigan, USA - Su13.BD.MM15.SN (SPAdes) (version 5) | ecosystem: Environmental > Aquatic > Freshwater > Lake | place: Lake Michigan... | reverse complement strand
GGCCTTGGTCGCTGCGATGATCTTGGCTGCTTCCAACCGCGCCTGTTCCAGCGCCAAGTTGTAAGCCGCCTCTGCCGCTTTGGCTTTGGATTTCAGCTCGTCCGCTGCGGCCAGATCGCCACCGATGCGGCCCTTACGCTCGGCCAAAACTGCTGCGATGCGCGGCATCGCGATTTTGGTCATAACGATGTAGATGATGACCAAAGCCACCAAAAGCCAAAAGACCTGATTGGGCCAAGTGGCGAAATTCAGTTGCGGCATTCCTTTTTCGGAAGCCTCACCCGCAGCACCGGCCACGGTTTCCGTTGTCGACATGGCGGACCCCTAGTGTCTATCGGTCGTGGATGGAACCCGGCCGGACAGGGCGAACCCCGTCCGGCCGAAGGTCAGATCCGAAACGGATCAGACTGCGAACATCAGCAGCAAAGCGATGAGGAACGAGAAGATCCCCAAAGCTTCGGCGAAAGCGATGCCGACGAACAGGTTCGCCATTTGGCCAGGAGCGGCCGAAGGGTTGCGCAGCGCGCCGGACAGGAAGTTGCCCGCAATCGTGCCCACGCCGATGCCAGCGCCGCCAAGGCCGATGGTGGCCAGACCTGCGCCGATGTATTTGCCCATCAGTGCGAATTGGATGAGATCGCCAGTCATTGGAAAGCTCCTTCAGAGTTCAGGTTATAGGGTGATTAGTGATGTGCTTCGCCAACGGCGTCGCGCAGATAGACGCAGGTCAAGATCGTGAAGACATAAGCCTGCACAACAGCAACCAGCAGTTCGAGTCCGTAGATCGCGGCAATCGCCGCAATCGGAACGACAGACGCAATCCCCATGACGCCGGCAAAGCCTGCGAACACCTTAATCACAGCGTGACCCGCCATGATATTGCCGCCCAAACGAATGGAATGGGACAGGGGACGAACGAAGTAAGAAATCAACTCGATCAGGGCCAAGATCGGGCGCAGCGGCAAAGGCGCTGACGAAACCCAGAACATGCCCAGAAAGCCGATGCCCTTTTTGTAAAATCCAACCAAAGTCACGGTCAAAAAGACCATCATAGCCAGAACCGCCGTCACAGCGATGTGCGATGTGGGCGAGAACGACCCGGGCAGCAGGCCCAGCAGGTTCGATGTGACGATAAAGGTGAACAGCACCATCAGATAGGGGAAGAACTTGGCCCCCTCATGGCCCGTCACTTCTTCCACCATGTCATGTATGAAAGAGTAAAGCAGTTCTGCGATGGATTGCGTGCGGCCCGGGATCACCTTGCGCGGCGCAGAGCCGATCAGCATCAGCAGGCTGATGACGACAACAGTAATGCCCAGCCACAGGGTCTGGTTCGTGGGCGTATACCACAACAGCGGACCTTCCCCGAACAAGGGATGGATCTGAAACTGGTGCATCGGGTCGATGACTAGGCCGCCTGCTTCGTCTGCCACGTTCAATCCCTTTCGTCGCTTGCGGATCTCTCCGCGTCTTTTGCCATTTGCCTTGCCGTGCCCAGCATCACACGAATGCCAGCGCCAAAGCCTAACAAGGAGAAGATCACCAGGAAAATGGGGCGCGTTCCAAGCAGAACATCCAACCCAAAGCCGATCGCCAATCCCAGGACCATGCCCGTCACCAGCTCGACCACCATTCTCCAGGCCACCTCGCCCTGCGAGAAAACCACGCCTGTCGGAGCGCGCTTGACCGGACCTTTGCCCTTCAGCTTTTCGATGCGGTCTTCCAACGCGCGCAGCCGATTGGGGTCGGGATCCTGCTCCATAACGCCCTCTTCACAATGAGCGCATACCTAAGGAGAGGTGCGCTGTGAGTCAAGCGTGGATAAAATACATCTAACTTTATGATATAAATGTACTTTATGATCTTCCCTGTGCAGGTTTTGCGCCGCACCACCCCACTTTTCCACCTCAATTCATATTCAACCATATGGTTGACCTTACCCGCTAAGGCCCCAATACTACCGCCATGACCAACCCGCTGGACCAAGTTTTCGCAGCCCTCGCCGACCCAACACGTCGGGCGATTTTGGCGATGTTGCTGGAAGATGACATGGCCGTCACCGATGTGGCAGAACCTTTCGCCATGTCGCTGGCCGCCATTTCCAAACATCTGCAAATCTTGGTAGAGGCGGGGTTGATCGCCCAAGAAAAGCGCGGGCGGGTCAAATGGTGCAAGTTGGAACCAGATGCCCTCCGCGCCGCCTCGGTCTGGATGCAGGGCTTTGGTGTGTTCGACCCCGTCGATCTTGACGCCTTTGAGCGGTTTTTGGCGGATGAGTTGGCAGACCCGTCTTCGCCCTGATCTTGCCCTTTACCGCAATCCTCTGGGATGCAGGCAGGGCCCCACTGCTACGCTTAGGCCTGAAACCACGCCGCATAACTGGCGCGCAGCGCGGCCTTTTGCACCTTGCCCATTGTATTGCGCGGCAACTCGGCCAGCACGACAGCGGCCTTGGGCTGTTTGAACCGCGCAAGGCGGTCTGACAGGCTGGCTAGAACAGCCTGAGCGTCCAGCGTTTTGCCCTTTTGCGCCACCAGCACGGCAAAGACCGCTTCGCCAAAGTCTGGATGCGGCAACCCTATGACGGCGCTTTCCAACACGTCAGGGTGGTCATCCAGCGCCAGCTCTACCTCAATCGGATAAATGTTGAACCCGCCCGAGATCACCAGATCCTTGGCGCGCCCCACAATCTGCACATAGCCGTCGGCATCGACCTGCCCCAGATCGCCGGTGATAAACCAACCATCGGGCCGCAGTTCTTCGCGGGTTTTTTCTGGCATCTGCCAATAGCCCGCAAAGACATTGGGGCCCCGCACTTCTATCCCACCCACAGCGCCCTGTGCCACTTCGGCACCGTCCGCCATGATCCGCAACTCCACCCCCGGCAGCGGAAACCCCACAGTGCCCGCACGGCGCTCGCCCTCATAGGGGTTAGAGGTGTTCATATTGGTTTCCGTCATCCCATAGCGTTCCAGAATGCTTTGACCGGTGCGGTCCTGAAACTGGCGGTGGGTGTCGGCCAACAGCGGGGCAGAGCCGGATACGAACAGCCGCATATGCGCCGTCACCGCGCGGTCAAACCGCGCATCTTCCAGCAATCGCGTGTAAAACGTTGGCACACCCATCAAGGCGGTTGCTTGCGGCAACAGGCCCAACACCGCTTCCACATCAAACCCCGACAGGAAGATCATCTGCCCCCCCGTCAGCAAACTGACGTTCGAGGCGACAAACAACCCATGGGTGTGAAAGATCGGCAAAGCGTGCAGCAGCACATCTTGCGGGGTAAAACGCCACAGATCGGCCAAAGTTTGCGCGTTGGACAACAGGTTGTCATGCGTCAGCATAGCGCCCTTGGATCGCCCCGTCGTGCCGGATGTGTAAAGGATCGCCGCAAGGTCCGCCCCATGCCGCGCCTCTGGCACAAACTGCCAGTCAGCTTGTGCCATATCTGCCCCAAAACTGCCCGCCCCCTTGGCATCCAGCGTTTTCAGCGTGGTTTGGCTGGCAACATCGGCCAGCGCATTGGCCTTGGCCGGATCGCAGATGAATAGGCGCGGGGTGGCATCGGTTAGGAAATAGCCCACTTCCGGCGGGGTATAGGCGGGGTTCAGCGGCAAGAACACCGCTCCAATCGAAACGCTCGCCGCATAGAGCGCCAAGGCTTCAGGAGATTTCGCGATTTGCGCCGCCACACGGTCGCCCGCTTGCACCCCTGCGGCGCGCAAAGCGTTGGCGGCGCGGGCGATGGTGGTGTGAAACTGCGCCCCCGTGATTTGCGCCCCATCCGCCAAGATCAACAGCGGGCTGGTGCGCAGGGAAAGCGGGGCAAACAGGGCGTCATAAAGCGGGTTGGGCATGGGGCACCTTGGGCTTTTCAGGTTGCAGCGGGGCCGCCATCCACCCCGGGCAGGCGCAATTCGCGCAACAAGTCACGCACTTCTTGGCGGGCGGCGATGTTGGACAGGTTCAGCGTATCAACGCCTGTATCTTTCAGATCCATTACTGTAAGGCCGCGCGGGAACAGTTCGCGAAAGATCACCCGTTCGGAAAAGCCGGGTGCAACGCGAAAGCCGATGCGGCGCGACAGGTCTTCTAGCGCGGTGCCAACCTTTTTCTTGTTGATCATCTGCTGCGCGCCCAAACGGTTGCGCACCACGATCCAGTCAATCGGCTTTAGGCCAGCCTTGGCCCGCAATTGGCGGGCGTTCCAGACCATTTCCGAATAGATCGACGGGCCTTTGACCTTGCCTGTTTCGGCATCAACATGGGCGAGCAGGTCAAAGTCGACAAAGCTGTCGTTCAGCGGCGTGATCAAGGTATCCGCTAGGGAATGCGCCACCTGCGACAGGCGCGTGTGGCTGCCGGGGCAATCGATGATGATAAAGTCGCTAACGCCTTCCAGCGCCACCACGGCCTCTGACAGGCGGCGGTCAAAGGCGTTTTCGTCAGGGCCCAGCAAGACAGGGTCAATCTCGGCCAGGGGGCGGTAATCGGGCGAGGGCAGCTTTAACCCCGTGCGGGCCAGATAGGCCAAGCGGTTTTCGACATAGCGGCCAAAGCTGCGTTGGCGCAGGTCAAGATCAAGCCCGCCCACGCGAAAGCCCGCACGGCACAGCGCGGTTGCCACATGCATCGACGTGGTCGATTTGCCCGACCCGCCCTTTTCATTGCCAACGACGATGATATGCGCCATGCCACGCACCCCCCTGCTTTGGCGTTGCTATACGAGGGTGACAGGCGGGTGGAAAGGGCAGACCATGCCCTGCCCGTGTTTTACCGCCCTAGACCAGCGCGTCTGCGCCATCGGCCTTGGGGTTCAGCCGGATCGCGGCAATGTTCAGCGCCGCTGCCACCGTGACCCAAGCCAGATAGGGCACAAACAACAAACCCGCTATGAAATCGACCCCAAAGAAGCACCAAGTCGTGGCGGCGACGCTGGCCCACAAAAACCCCATCACGATCAAGGCGGTCCGCATTTTGTGCAAGCCAAAGAAAATTGGCGACCAAAGCGTGTTGAGCGCGATTTGCAGCGCCCAAAACCCCATGCCCTGCGCGCCACCCGCCAGCGGGGCCACGCGCATCGCAGCCAGCGACATCACAATGTAAAGCGTGGTCCATGCGACAGGAAAAACCCAGCGCGGCGGGAACCAGTTGGGCTTGATCAAGCCTTCATACCAAGCGCCGGGCTTAAACATCGCCCCCGTGGCTGCCGCCGCCATACACGAGGCGAGAAAGGTGAAAAACAAGCTCCAGTCCATCGCGGCCCCCTTGGGATTGTGACCGCATACCTATGTCAGGCGCCGGCACGATCCAAGGTGCGTTTGGCGCGATCTTTGCTTTCCAACTGGGCAAGGGCCGCAAAAAGCGCATCCGATCGGCTGAACCGCGTGCTTTTGCGTGCAGCGGCATCGACCAAGAAAGCCACCTCGGGTTCTGGGGCTGCGTGAACAACAGCTGAAACAGGCCAAACCGCCGTCGCCGCCGTTTGCAGCACTGACAGGCCCAGCCACCCTAGCTTTTGGCGGCTGGTAGTGCGGGCGCGGGCGGTGAAACTGTCATAGCCCATCCGCGCCACAGCCCCGCCGATGCCGTCATAGACATGGCGCGCAGCAAAGATACCGGGGCGGCAGGCCAAGGGCAGAACCGGAATGCCAGTGGCGGCCCTTTGATAAAAATCGTCCGCATGATTCAACAGGCGCTTTGTCAGACCCCGCAAGGCCGGATGGGCCGAAGGGGCTGCCAGAAAGGCTTTGGGGTCAAGCCCCACCTCTACCATCCAGTCTAGCGGCAAATACAACCGCCCTTCGCGCGCATCTTCTCCGACATCGCGGGCGATGTTGGTCAGTTGCATGGCAAGGCCCAAATCACAGGCCCGCGCCAGCGCATCTGCATCGCGCACCCGCATCAGCACGCACATCATCGCCCCCACCGCACTGGCAACACGGGCGCAATAGGCCAATAGATCGGGCATGGTTTGGTATTGGCGGCCAAAGGCGTCCCAAGCGAGGCCCTCTAGCAAAGCCTCGGGCAGGGCGCGGGGCATTTCGAAATCTTGCACAACAGCGGCAAAGGCGCGGTCAGCGGGCAGGTTGCGGGGGCGTCCGGCATAGACCAGATCCAGCCTGTCGCGCAGCGCCAGAACGGCGGGGGCCTTATCATGGCTGTCATCCACCGCATCATCTGCCAAGCGACAAAAAGCATAAAGGGCAAGTGCAGGATCACGCACCTTGGCGGGCAGCAGTTTAGATGCCGCATGGAAGGAAAGCGAACCTGTGCGGATCGCCTCACGGCAATGGTGCAAATCGGGCGGGGCGATCATTCGGCAGCCATCCTGCGCAGCACAGGGCGGGGCGCATCGGGGACAAGCTTCCCCAACACCTCGGCACTGGAAATCACGCCTGGTAAACCCGCGCCGGGGTGGGTGCCCGCGCCGACCAGATACAGGCCCTTTGCCTCTTCCGAGACGTTGTGCGGCCTAAACCATGCCGATTGCAGAATGCGCGGTTCAATCGAAAAGCCGCTGCCATAGGGCGACAGATAGCGGGTTTCAAAACTGTTGGGTGTAAAGACAAGCTGTTCGGTCAGATGGTCGCCAAGGCCGGGCAACAGGCGCTCTTCCAGCATCTTTTGCATCTTTTGGCGGTAAGGTTCAGCTTCGGTCGCCCAATCGGTGCTTCCGATACCAAGATGGGGCACGGGGGACAGCGCATAGAACGTGTCATCGCCCAAAGGCGCAGCCGACGGGTCGGTGACGGTGGGGCGGTGCACATACAGGCTCATGTCATCGGCCAACTTACCGCGGATGAAGATGTCACGGATGTGGTCTTTGTAGCGCGGGCCGACAACGATGGTGTGGTGGCCCACATCGGGCCATTTCAGCTTGGTACCCTTGGTGCCGAAATACCAAACAAACAGCCCCATCGACCAGCGCTTGCGGGCCAGTTTTGCCGGTGTCCAGCTTTTCTTGCGATGGTTGCGCAGCAAGCGGTCATAGGTGTGCCCCGAATCAGCATTCGAAACGACCACATCCGCCGCCAGCACCTGCCCATCGGTCAACCGCACACCGGTGGCGCGGCCATCTGAGAGCAAAATCTCATCCACCTCGGCATTCAGGCGCAATGTTCCGCCTTGGTCGGCAATCACCCCTGCCATCGCCAAAGCAATCGCCGCCACCCCGCCCATGGCATAGTGAACCCCAAATTCCTTTTCGAGGTGCGAGACAAGGATATACATCGACGTCACATGAAACGGGTCGCCGCCGATGAACAGCGGGTGAAACGACAAAGCAAAGCGCAGGCGTTCGTCTTTCACCCGCGATGCGGCATGGGCATAGACCGACTTATCCGCCCGCAGGGCGACAAAGGTCGGCAGAACTTTGATCAAGTCCCACAACTTGTGCATCGAGCGGCGGCCAAGGTCTTCAAAACCAAAGGCATAGCGGCGCTCGGAATCTTTCAAGAAGCGGTCATAGCCTGCCAAGTCGCTGGGCGACAAACGTGCCACCTCGGCCCGCATCGCATCCGTCGACTGGCGGGCGGTAAAGTTTGACCCGTCTTGCCAGCGAATTTCATAAAACGGATCCATCGCGCGCAGATCGACATCGCGGTCAAAATCGCGCCCACAAGCGGCCCAAAGCTCGCGCAACACTTGCGGCACGGTCACGATGGTGGGCCCCAGATCAAAGCGGTAGCCGCCCTGAGAGATCGACGATCCGCGCCCGCCCGGCATATCCAACCGATCAATCACCGTGACACGGTAGCCCTTGGCCCCAAGCCGCATTGCGGCTGCAAGGCCCCCAAGGCCAGCGCCGATAACAATGGCTTCGGCCCCTGCATCTGGGGCGGTTTGGGACGAGCTGGGTTTGGAATCTGTCAGCATGGGGCCAAGATATACTGTCTAGTTAGGTTTACAATACTTCTCTTTCTATTGCAAAATTTCTGTTAATCCGCTTTGATCTGGGTGCAGATACTGTCAAACTGGTCTGGCACACCCGCCGGAGGCGCATCATCAACGTCGTCACCCTTTCGCTGTTTCGGTTCCCGACCCTTTCAACCCGCTTATGGGTTTTGGGGCAGATGGGGGCTGCGCGATTGGCGTTTATGCGGATGCCGCAGGTGGGGTTTTGGAAGCTGTGCGGGTCGGGAACGGGGCAGGGCTTTACCCCCAAGCCCAACTTTGGCGTCTGGGCGATTTTGGCCACTTGGCCCGATGCCGCCACCGCACGGGCCAGCGTTGACACAGCGCCCGTTTATAAGCGCTGGCGCAGACGCGCCGCCGAAAACTGGACGATCCTGTTAGAACCCACCTCGGCCCGTGGCCTATGGTCGGGCAAAGCGCCCTTTGAACCGCCGCAAGATGCCACGCCGCCCACTGGCCCCATCGTGGCGCTTACCCGCGCCTCGATGAAAGCATCAACATTCCTGCGCTTTTGGCGACGGGTGCCCGATATCTCTGCCGTGATCGGCCAAGACCCCAATGTGATCTTCAAGATCGGCATTGGTGAGGTGCCCTTGCTGCACCAGGTCACCTTTTCCATCTGGCCCGATGCTGCCGCTATGGCAAACTTTGCGCGCGGCAACGGCCCGCATGGCCGCGCCATCCAAGCGGTGCGCGCTGAAAACTGGTTTTCCGAAGAGCTTTACGCCCGCTTTCGTATTCTGGACGATTGGGGCAGTTGGGGTGGGCAAAGCCCCCTGTTAAAAAAGGACGCAGCATGAGCCAACCTTTCCCCTTCTCGGCGATCGTGGGCCAAGCAGCGATGAAGCAAGCCATGGTGCTGACGGCGATTGATCCGGGCATTGGCGGGGTGCTGGTGTTTGGCGACAGGGGCACGGGCAAATCCACCGCCGTGCGGGCACTTGCCGCCTTGTTGCCCGAAATCACGGCGGTGGAAGGCTGCCCCGTAAACTCGGCCCGTATCGAAGATGTGCCGGAATGGGCGGGGTTGAAATCGGGCAAGATGATCAAACGCCCCACCCCGGTGATCGACCTGCCACTGGGTGCCACCGAAGACCGCGTTGTGGGCGCTTTGGATATCGAACGGGCTTTGACGCGGGGTGAAAAGGCGTTTGAACCGGGCCTGCTAGCGCGTGCCAATCGGGGGTATCTGTATATCGACGAGGTCAACCTGCTCGAGGATCACATCGTTGACCTGCTGCTTGATGTCGCCCAATCCGGCCAAAACGTGGTGGAGCGGGAGGGTCTGTCGATCCGCCACGCTGCGCGGTTTGTGCTGGTCGGCTCTGGCAACCCCGAAGAGGGTGAGTTGCGCCCCCAACTGCTGGACCGCTTCGGCCTGTCGGTCGAGGTGGCCTCGCCCCGCGATGTGGAAACGCGGGTGGAAGTGATGCGCCGCCGCGATGCCTATGAAAACGACAACGCTGCTTTCATGAAGAAGTGGCGCGCCAAGGATATGGCCTTGCGCAAGCAGATCATGGCCGCGCGCACCGCCTTGCCGGCGCTGAAAACCCCCGGCGCTGTGCTGCATGACTGCGCGGCTTTGTGCATCGCGCTTGGGTCTGACGGCTTGCGGGGAGAGTTGACCCTGCTGCGCGCCGCCCGCGCCATTGCCGCCTTTGACGGAGCCGATACGGTGACGCGCGGGCATCTGAAACAGGTGGCTTCCAGCGCCTTGGGGCACCGCTTGCGCCGTGATCCGTTGGACGAGGCGGGCTCCGCCTCTCGTGTCGCACGGGTGGTGGAAGAAACCCTGCCATGAGCGATCCGCTTACGCCGTGGCAGCGCGCCGAATTGGCGTTGGCTGTGCTGGCGGTTGATCCTGCGGGGGTCAAGGGCCTGTGGCTGCGTGCGCGCAGTTCTGCGGTGCGTGATCGGGTGACGCAGGCGCTGCCCGTGGCGCGGCGCATTCATCCGGGGGTTGATGACACAGCGCTGTTTGGCGGGGTGGATCTGGCGGCGACTTTGGCTGCGGGGCGTTTGGTTTCAAGCGCTGGGCTTTTGGCCAGCACAGCGCCCGTAATCTTGACCATGGCCGAACGCTGCCCCCAAGGCCTGTCCGCCCGCCTGTCGCGCTGGCTGGATGAGGCGGGGCCGTGCCTGATCGCCTTGGACGAGGGGGCAGAGCCGGAAGAAGGCCTACCATCGGGATTGGCTGATCGGTTGGGGTTATTCTTAGACCTGACAGAGGTTGGTTATTCTGACAGCCAAGCCATTGCGCTGTCACCCCAAGCCATAGCCACAGCTCGCGCAAGGTTGGCCACCACCACCTTGCCCAAAACCGCACTGGAAAGCCTGACAACTGTTGCCGCCGCGATGGGCATCGCTTCGCTTCGCGCACCAATGCTGGCGCTGGCGGTGGCGCGCGCGTTAGCGGCGTGGCGCGGGCAAGATCAGGCGTCAGACGACACCCTGCGCCATGCGGCAGAACTAACACTGGCCCATCGCGGCGACCTGCCGCCGCAGGTTGAGGAGAATGAAGGCCCACCACCGCCGCCCGAACCGCCAGACGCGCCCGAGCAAGACGCTCAAGATCAAAGCCAGCAAGACCGCCTGCCCGATGACATCTTGCTAGAGGCCATCCGCGCCGCCCTGCCCGCTGATCTGTTGGCCCGCCTCGCCGCTGGCAAGGCTGCGCGCAGCGCCAAGGGGTCGGGCAGCGGGGCTGCGCGCAAGGGCAACCACCGCGGAAGGCCCCTGCCCTCTCGCCCCGGCACACCGGGGTCAGGCAAGCGGATTGATCTGGTAGCCTCCCTGCGCGCCGCAGCGCCGTGGCAACCGCTCCGCCGCCGTTCAGTGGACGCCACACGGCTGGAAATTCGGCAAAGCGATTTAAGGCTAAAGCGGTATCAGGAAACATCCGACAGGGTGCTGATCTTTGCCGTCGACGCTTCGGGTTCCTCCGCGCTGGCGCGTCTGGGCGAGGCGAAGGGCGCTGTGGAGCTGCTGCTGGCCCAAGCCTATGCGCGCCGCGACCATGTGGCGCTGATCGCCTTTCGCGGCACGGCGGCAGAACTGATGCTGCCGCCCACGCGGTCTTTGGTGCAAACAAAACGGCGGTTGGCGTCTTTGCCGGGGGGCGGCGGCACGCCCTTGGCGGCGGGTCTGCAGATGGCGTTTGAACTGGCGGGCCAAACCAAGGCGCGGGGCATGACGCCCACGGTGGCCTTGCTGACCGACGGGCGTGGCAACATCGCGCTGGATGGCAGCGCCAACCGCGAGATGGCCGAGGCGGATAGCCTGAAACTGGCCCGCGCCCTGCGTGCCACGGGCATTCCTGCTCTGGTGATCGACATCGCCACCCGCCCCCAACCCGCCCTGAATCGCTTGGCCGAGGTGCTGAATGCCCCCTATCTGCCCCTGCCCCGCGCCGATGCGCAGCGCCTGTCTGCCGCCCTGCAAGCGGCCTTGGGCGACTGATGCGCGCACCTGTCATTCCTGCCTTTTGGCCCTATCGTGACGCTTCGCGCCACATCGCGTGCAAGCCGCATCTTTGGCATGTGCAGGACATAGGCGCAGGCCCTTTGGTGCTGCTGCTGCACGGTGCAGGCGGGGCGACGCACAGCTTTCGCCACCTGATCCCACTTCTGGCCCAGCATTACCGGATTATCGCCCTAGATTTGCCGGGCCAAGGCTTTAGCGTTTTGGGCGCACGTTCGCGGTGCGGGTTAGACCCTGTGTCCGATGACATTGCAGCCCTTATCCGCCAAGAAGGCTGGCAACCCTTGGCCATCATCGGCCATTCTGCGGGTGGGGCGATTGCCCAGCGCTTGGCCGAACTGAAGCCCATCAAAGCGGTGATCGGCATCAATTCCGCCCTAGGCGCGTTTGAGGGGCTTGAGGGCTGGCTTTTCCCCGTGATGGCCAAGGCCCTGGCCTTAACACCCTTTGTGCCCAGCCTGTTCAGCAAACTCGCCGGAACCCAAACGCAGGTGCGCCAGTTGATCGCCACCACGGGCAGCGCTTTGGATGAGGCGGGGCAGACACTATACCTGCACCTGATGCAAAGGCCCGCCCATGTCAGCGCCACGCTGGCGATGATGGCGCAGTGGAATCTGACGCCGTTTTTGCGGCGGATGACGAATCAAACCACGCCCACGCTGCTGATCACCGCCAGCAATGACCGCGCTGTGCCTGCCAGCGTATCAGAGCGCGCCGCACAAGTGATGCCGGCTGCAACTTGGCTGGATATTCCCGATTACGGGCATTTGGTGCATGAAGAGGCGCCCGATTTGGTCGCAGCCCCGATCTTGGCCTTTCTGGCCCGCTTTACCGCATCAGGTGAAGCGTGAGCGGTTCAGTCAAAAAACCCCGGTCCTGCTTGGGCCAACAAATGATCGGCCAAAGCCGCGCCAATCGCTGCGGCATCGGCCACGGGGCCGCGCAACTCTCCGGCAATCACGCGGGTGCCATCGGGGCGCAGAATTTCGCCGCGCAGCCACAGGGTGGACCCTTCGAGCACCGCAAGCCCCGCGATGGGCGTTTCGCAAGACCCATCCAGCCGCGCCAAGAACCCGCGCTCGGCGGCCAGTTGCTGGCCGGTGGGTGTGTGGTGAATAGCGGCCAGCATCGCTTCAGCGCGCGGGTCGGCCAAGCGGCGCTCGACCCCAATCGCGCCTTGGGCGACGGCGGGCAGCATCTCTGTCACGGCAATCGGCTTGGCGTGCTGCGCCATGCCCAAGCGGTTCAGCCCTGCCATGGCCAAAAAGGTCGCCACAGCCACGCCGTCTTCCAGCTTTTTCATACGGGTTTGCACATTGCCGCGAAACTCGACCAGCTTCAGGTCGGGCCTGCGATGCGCCAACTGCGCACGGCGGCGCAGGCTAGACGAGCCAACCGTGGCCCCCTGCGGCAAATCCATAAGCCCAGCAACGGCGGGCGAGACGAAGCCATCGCGTACATCTTCGCGCGGCAGATAGCAGTCCAAGATCAGGCCCGCTGGTTGCACCGTGGGCATATCTTTCATCGAATGCACGGCGATATCGATGCCCCCGTCCAACAGGGCCTCTTCAATCTCGCGAGTGAACAGGCCCTTGCCGCCAATCTCTTTCAGCGCCTTGTCCAGAATCTGGTCGCCGGTGACTTTGATCACCACGATCTCAAACGCCACTTCGGGCAAGGAATAGGCGGCCATAAGACAGCGTCGCACCTCGTGCGCCTGCCAAAGCGCCAGCGGAGAGCCGCGCGTGCCGATTTTGAAAGGGTGGGCGGGGGTGGGAAGTGCGTATGTCATGCCATAGGCATACCGCTGTCATTCTGCCCTGACAACTGCCACAACGCAGTGCTAAACAGAACTATTCCCAGACCAGACGGAGCCTGACATGCCCAATAAGATCATCCTGCGCGCCTTGGCCGGCGAAGTTCTTCCCACTCCGCCCATCTGGATGATGCGGCAGGCGGGGCGCTATCTGCCGGAATACCGCGCGACACGCGCACAGGCAGGGGATTTTCTGGCGCTGTGCTACAATTCCGAACTGGCGGCAGAGGTGACGTTGCAACCGATCCGCCGCTATGGGTTTGATGCGGCGATTTTGTTTGCCGACATTTTGCTGTTGCCGCAAGCAATGGGGGCGGACCTGTGGTTTGAAACGGGCGAGGGACCGCGCTTGTCAACCATCACCACCCTAGCGGGCGTTCAGGCGCTAAAGCCGAAAGAGGCTATTCACGACAAGCTGGCCCCCATCTATGAAACCGTGCGCATTCTGGCGCGCGAACTGCCGCGCGAAACCACGCTGATCGGCTTTGCCGGCGCGCCGTGGACAGTGGCGACCTATATGATCGCGGGTAAGGGCAGCAAAGACCAGGGTGCTGCCCATGCGCTGAAAGCGGCAGACCGCGCTACGTTCCAAGCTTTGATGGATGCGATCACAGTGGCGACAGTTGAATATCTGTCAATGCAGGTGGTGGCTGGGGCTGAAGTGATCAAGCTGTTTGACAGTTGGGCTGGCAGCCTGAAGGGCCAAGATTTCATCGACTTTGCTTTGACCCCCACCAAGCAGATCATCCGCGCGCTCAAAGCCCGCCACCCCGGCCTGCCCATCATCGCCTTCCCGCGAGAGGCGGGGCAGGCCTATGTCGGCTTTGCCAAGGCAACGGGGGCGGATTGCGTGGCTTTGGACAATTCGGTCAGCCCCGAATGGGCCGCGACCCATGTGCAGGTGGATGGCTGCGTTCAGGGCAATCTGGCGCCCGAACATATGGTGACAGGCGGCGCTGATTTGGTGCGCGAAACCCGCCGTGTGGTGGATGCGTTCAAAGGCGGGGCCCATATTTTCAACCTTGGCCACGGCATCACGCCCGATGCCAACCCTGACAACGTATCGCGAATGATCGAAGCGGTGCGCGGTTAATTCGCGCGCCGTCCGATGGCTTCCAGATCAATCGGTTTGGGGGTGTCGGCGGCGGGTTTGGGAGCAGACACGATCACGGGCAGCATTTCGGCTGACGTGGCGCTTGCCCCGCTGGTTTCCACCGGGGCACGCCAGCTTAGGGTATCAAACCCCTGACAATTGTCACAAATCGGCCCCCAAGCCGAATGCACGGCTTGGCACTTATCGCAGCACCATTGCGGGCCGCGCGGCGCGGTCAGCGCCTTTGACAGCCAAGCGCGCACAGTGGCGTCATCGCCGCCTTCGCCGCGCTCAACCGCCGCCATGATCGCTAAAATCCGGCGGGTGGGCTGAGAAGTGGCCAAATCGCCCAGGGCGCGGCGGGCGGCGGGGAAATCTTCGGCGGCAATCGACAGTTCGGCCAGCAGTTGCTTGGTTTCGACATGGTCGGGATGCAGCGCCGTCAACGCGCGAAAGCGTTTGATCCGCGCATCGGGGGTTTCTTCGGGCTCCACCTCGGCAAAGGCTGCGGCAAGGTCGGGGTGGGGCATCGCCTCCCATGCTTTTTTCAGCACACGGGTGGCGTTTTTCTTATCACCACGGTTCAGATAACTGCGCGCAGCCATAGCGGCGGCAGGGATGAGGTCGGGCGATTGTTTGTTGGCGGCTATGGCGGCTTCTTGGGCGTCAATGTTGGCGGTTTCGTCAAACACGCCTTTCGCCTCTTGCAAGGCAAGCACGGCATCGCGGCGGCGGAACAGATCTTTGGGCAAAGCGCCGGATTTGGCCTGTGCCGTCAAGGTGGCGCGCGCGCCTTTCCAATCGGCCGCACCCGATTGCAGTTTCAGCAGAATGTCTTGCGATTCGGCGTGGCGGGGTTTCAGCTCAAACGCCTTTTCCGCCAGTTTCAGCGCGGTGTCGGTATCGCCTTCAGCCAGCTTTTGCTTCAACAGGCCGCGAATACCCACAAAGCGGGTGCGCGGATCAGCCAAGAGGGCCTTGAACGCTTCTCCCGCGCGGGTGGTATCGCCCGACAGGTCAGCGGCTTGGGCGATCAGAAGGTTGGTCAGTTCGGGGCGGTCAAGGTAGCCTTGCGCCCGCTGCGCTTTGATCAGGGCCAAGCGGCCCTCCCCCGCTGCCAACGCCAACATCCCATCGGCCAGCGCCTGAAAGCCGCGCTGTTCGCGGTTGCGATCCAGATAGCGCGAAATGGCGGTTTCATCGCCGTTGAGAAAGCGCAAAACGGCGAGAATCAAGCCGATCAGCTTTAGGAAGCCCCAAACGACCCCCAAAACCACCACCCCCGCGATGGCGATTTGCAGCGGGTGCAGGGTCATCTCCCACCCTGCAAACGACAGGCGCAGGGCGGTGTCGGCTTGCGCCAGCAGGGTCAAACCAAATGCCAGCGCCACAAGGGCCGCAAGGAAGATCATGATGCGCAAAAGGGACCAGATCATCTTAGCCGGCCTTGGCCAAAAGGGCAGCCAGCGCCGCTTGCGCATCCAACCGCAGTTGCGCCTGCACGCGCCAAGCGGAAAGCGCGTCTTGAGCGGGGGTGGGCAGCGTGGCGATTTCAGCCAGCGCCTGTGCCACATCGCCCTCCGTCAAAGCCGCTTCCGCCCGCGACAAGATGGCATCAGGGTCAGGGCCATCGCGCGGGGTTAAAGATCGCACACCCACTTGGGTACGCAGGAAGTTGCCCACCCGCTCTGACCAGCTTTCACCCATATTGGCGCGCAATGCAGCCTCAAGTGCCGTGCGGGCGCTGTCGGGGAAGCTGGCTTGCAAGGCTTGCAGGCTGGGCAGGCCAGCGGTGGCGTTGTCGGTCAAGACCACCGCAATATCCGCGCCCGCCAGCGACGCTATGGCCGAAGGATAGGGCGCGCCACTGTCCAAGGCAGCGGCGATCTGGCCCAAAGCGGCGCGGGTCAGGGTGGCTGCGGCCTGGGCTTGGGCGGATTGTTCGATGGCGGTCAATTTTGCTTCGGTCGCTTGCACCTTGGCATCCAGATCAGCCTGAACTTGGGCCGACATCACCGCCGCCCCATTTGTTTTGATCGCCGCCACATCGGCCCGCAATTGATCCAGCGCGGCGCTGTCGGTTCCTGCGGGCATGGGTTTGGATTCCAGCGCGGCAAGGCGCAACTCTAGCGCGGCGATCTGTCCGGCATCGCTTTGCGGTGCGGGGGCGGTTTCAAGGCTGGCCAAACGGGCGTCGGCCTTTTGCAAATCGGCCTGCAAGGTCTGAACCTGATCTGACAGCACAGCGACTTGGGTTTGCAGGGTCACGACCGATGCCATCGGCCAGCCGTTTGGCACATATTGCGCCACGCCATAGCCTGCCGCTGCCGCAAGTGCGCCCCCCAACAAAGGCCAGATCACCCAAGCCAATCCCCTGCGCTTGCGCTGTGGGGCTTGTGGGGTTGTCCCTGTATCATCGGGGGCCATGGCTGATCCTTCGCAATGTCATTCCCCTCAAGGTAATGCCGCAGGGGGGGCTAGTTCAAGGCGCGTGCAACTGAGCCAGCACGGCGTCGAGCATAGAGGGTGCATCCGGATGGGCGGAAAGGACGGGCTTGGTGGGGCAAAACGCTGCAGCTTCGGCCACAGCTTGGCTGATCGCCACCACGACAAGCGGGGCGTGGGTGGCAAGGCCCTGCCAAGACGTGCCAAAGATTTCAGCGCTTCTGGGTGAAAAGAGCGGCACAAGAACCGGGGCTTTGCCGCTTAGAACGGACACAGCCTCGTCACTCAGCCGTTGGGCATCTTGTGCGTAAACCACACGCTCTTGGGTGAAAACACCTGCGGCTGAAAGCCGCTGAGCCAGATCGCCCCGCGCCTCGCGCCCGCGCAGATGGATCAGCGCTTGGGGCTTTTCGCGCAGAATCAGCGCCAAAAGCGCTTCGGCGTCACCTTGGGCGGATTGCACGCGAAAGCCCGCCTCTCGCGCCACTTGGGCGGTGCGGTCGCCCACGCAATAGGCCAAGTCGGGCAATTGCGTGCGCAGACGGCCCGCCGCCTCGGCCCCCGTTTGCGAGGTGAGGATGACGCCTTGCAGCGGTTCTTTGGGCAGCGTCACTGTATGAAAAACAGTCGCCATCAAGGGCGACACGACCACCCGCAGCCCCCCAACCCGCGCCTGCAGGCTTTGCGCAAAGCTGGCAGATTGCGCGGCGGGGCGGGTCAGCAGCACGGTGGGGGCCATGGATTGTGCGGGCATGGGCAAGGTGTTACCTCGGTCACGGGTCAGGGTCTATCTGGCCTGATCTTGGCGCGAGGCGCAATGGGCGGAACCTTAACCTTTCTGGGCATCGAAAGCAGCTGCGATGACACGGCCGCTGCCGTGGTCCGCCGCCATGCCGACGGGCGGGGCGAGGTGTTGAGCTCGCAAGTGGAAGGCCAAACGGCGCTGCACGCCGATTTTGGCGGTGTTGTGCCCGAAATCGCCGCCCGCGCCCATGCCGAACGGCTGGATCACTGCGTGGAGCGCGCCTTGGCCGAGGCGGGGGTGGCGCTGGGCGATCTGGATGCGGTGGCGGTGACGGCCGGGCCCGGGCTGATCGGCGGCGTCTTGTCGGGTGTGATGCTGGCCAAGGGGATTGCGGCGGCCACAGGCTTGCCGCTGCTGGGTGTGAACCATTTGGCGGGACACGCGCTGACACCGCGCCTGACAGACGGGGTGGGCTTTCCCTATCTGATGCTGCTGGTATCGGGCGGGCATTGCCAGTTTCTGATCGTGCGCGCGCCCGATCAGTTCGAACGCCTTGGCGGCACGATCGACGATGCGCCGGGCGAGGCGTTTGACAAAGTGGCCAAGCTGTTGGCCCTGCCGCAACCCGGTGGCCCATGGGTCGAGGCTGAGGCGGCCAAGGGCGATGCCAAGCGCTTCGCCCTGCCGCGCCCTTTGCTGGATCGGGCGGGCTGCGATATGTCATTCTCGGGCCTGAAAACCGCCGTGCTGCGGGCGCGCGATGGGGTGATTGCGGTTAGGGGCGGCATTACGGTGCAAGACCGCGCCGATCTGTGCGCGGGGTTTCAGGCGGCGGTGGCGGCGGTGCTGGCCGAAAAAACCCGCCGCGCTTTAGCGATTTATCTGGCCCTATCGCCCGATGTGCCCACCTTGGCGGTGGCGGGCGGGGTGGCGGCGAATGCGGCTATCCGCACCGCTCTGCAAGGGGTTTGCGAAGGCTTGCGCGTGACGTTCACCGCTCCAACTTTGCGGCTATGCACCGACAACGCGGCAATGATCGCTTGGGCGGGGATAGAGCGGTATTTGACAGGCGGCACGGTTGAGGCCGACCTGACCGCCCGCCCGCGCTGGCCACTGGACAGCACCGCAGCACCCTTGATCGGGTCGGGCAAAAAGGGCGCAAAGGGATGATCGGCGTCGTTGGCGCAGGGGCTTTTGGCACGGCGCTGGCGGTGGCCTTGGCGGTGGCTGGACGAGAGGTCACGCTTTGGGCGCGCGATGCGGATCATGTGGCAGCGATGGCTGAAGGCCGCACGAATGCGGCGCGGTTGGAAGGGGTGATGTTTCCGGCAAGCTTGAACGTGACGGACGATCTGCGGGATGTGGCAAATGCGGAGGCGGTTCTGCTGGCTTTGCCGATGCAGGCTTTGGCGGGGTTTTTGGGCCAGCACGGCAATGTCTTAAACGGCATGCCGCTGGTGGTGTGCTGCAAAGGCATCGATCTTGCCACCCTGCGCGGACCAACGGCGATTGTGCGCGACTTTTGCCCGCAAAGCGCTGTGTCGATCCTCACAGGCCCCAGCTTTGCCGCCGACATCGCGCGCGGCTTGCCCACAGCGCTGACGCTTGCGGGGCAAGGGGTAGAGGCGCTGCAACCCTTGCTGTCGACCGCAACCTTGCGCCTGTATCGCAGCGAGGATGCGGTGGGGGCGGAACTGGGTGGGGCGTTGAAGAACGTGGTCGCCATCGCCGCAGGCGTGGTGATGGGTGCTGGCCTAGGCGAATCCGCCCGCGCAGCGTTGATCACGCGCGGCTTTGCCGAGATGCAGCGCTTTGCGCTGTCGCAGGGCGCTGCCAGCGATACGATGCTAGGGCTTTCGGGCTTGGGCGACTTGATCCTTACCTGCACCTCCACCCAGTCGCGCAATCTGCGCTACGGCATGGCGCTTGGGTCTGGTGCTGCGTTTGATCGCACGATCACTGTTGAAGGGGTAGCCACGGCGCAAGCGATAGAACAGATTGCACAGAACTTGGCGCTTGATATGCCGGTGTCGACGATGGTCGCACGGCTGATAGGCCAAGACATAACCTTGGATCAGGCCATTCACAGCCTGATGTCCCGCCCGCTAAGAAAGGAATGAAATGCGCGTTGCTTTGATCTGTATTGATAAACCGAACTCGCTAGAGGTGCGCATGGCCAACCGGCCAGCCCATGTGGAACACCTGAACGCCTCGGGTATCGTGGAACTGGCGGGGCCGTTTTTGGATGCCCAAGGCCAGATGTGCGGGTCGATGATTGTGCTGTCGGTTGACACGATCGAACAGGCGCAAGCTTGGGTGGCGGAAGATGCCTATACCCAAGCGGGGTTGTTCGCATCGGTCGACATTCGCGAATGGAAAAAGGTGATCGGATGAACTTTTGGCTGTTCAAATCTGAGCCCAATGTGATCAGCTTTCAAAGCCTTTGGGACAAACTGCCCGCCGATGAGGAATGGCACGGCATCCGCAACTACGGCGCGCGCAACAATATGCGGCAGATGAAACTGGGCGAGCGGGGGTTTTTCTACCACTCCAACGTCGGCAAAGAGGTGGTGGGGATTGTCGAAGTCACCCGCCTGTCGCAGCAAGACAGCAAAACCGAAGATCCGCGCTGGGATTGCGTGTGCTTTCGCCCTGTGGCCAAGCTGCAACGGCCCGTGACGCTGGACATGTGCAAGGTCCAGGCGGGTTTGGAAAAGATGGTGCTGATCAACAACTCGCGCCTGTCGGTTCAGCCGGTGTCGCTTGAGGAATGGCGGATCATTTGCGATCTGGGTGGGGTGGCCCCGTAATTTCGGATTGCCTGCGCGGTTGGGAATTTTTTTGATCACACCTTGGGTGATGATGAACTGCACCTTTTCGGGGCGGCCGTTTAGGCTGACCCTGATTGATGGCACCAATTCGGTCGTCGGCTTCACCCTAATGGGCATCATTTTTGGCGCTTTCGGGGTTTGAAAAAATGAGGGGCCCCTACCCCTAGGAACCCCTCACCACCCCACGCGCACCCAGCACCGCACGTGTTCTATGAAAGGTTCAGGACGTAATGCCCTTGGTCTGACCATAGCCGAATCGGTGGGTTGTGGCAAAAGCTAAGCGCAGAAAAATTGAGGCAAACCCCATGCAAAAGCCCGCCATTTGGCGGGCTTTTGGCATTTTCTGCGATGGCGCAGATCAATAGCGGTAGTGTTCGCTTTTGAACGGGCCATCGATCTTGACGCCGATGTAGCTGGCCTGTTCGGGGCGCAGCTGGGTCAGCTTCACGCCGATCTTTTTCAGATGCAGACGAGCGACCTTTTCATCAAGCTCTTTGGGCAGAATGTACACACCGGGGGCATAGGTTTTGCCCTTGGTCCACAGTTCCAACTGCGCGAGAACTTGGTTGGTGAACGACGCGCTCATCACGAATGACGGGTGGCCTGTGGCGTTGCCAAGGTTCAGCAAACGGCCTTCCGACAGCAGGATGATGCGGTGCCCGTTGGGCATTTCGATCATATCCACTTGTTCTTTGATATTGGTCCACTTGTGGTTGCGCAAAGCTGCCACTTGGATTTCGTTGTCAAAGTGGCCAATGTTGCCGACTATGGCCATGTCTTTCATCGCGCGGATATGCTCGATCCGGATGACGTCTTTGTTGCCCGTGGTGGTGATAAAAATATCGGCTGATGCAACCTCATCTTCCAGCAGTGTCACTTCAAACCCGTCCATCGCGGCTTGCAGCGCGCAGATCGGGTCAACTTCCGTAACCTTCACCCGCGCACCCGCCCCGCGCAGTGACGCGGCAGAGCCTTTGCCCACATCGCCGTAGCCGCAAACCACGGCCACTTTGCCCGCCATCATCGTATCGGTGGCGCGGCGAATGCCGTCGACCAGCGATTCTTTGCAGCCATATTTGTTGTCGAACTTTGATTTGGTGACAGAATCATTCACGTTGATCGCGGGGAAGGGCAGTTGGCCCGCCTTGTGCAACTCATACAGGCGGTGCACGCCTGTTGTGGTTTCTTCCGACACGCCCTGAATGGCGGCGCGTTGCTTGGTGAACCAACCCGGCGAAGCGGCAAGGCGCTTTTTGATCTGGTTGAACAGGCAAACCTCTTCGTCCGATGTCGGCACGGCGATCAGATCGGTTTCGCCCGCTTCAACCCGCGCGCCCATCAAGATGTACAACGTGGCATCGCCGCCATCGTCAAGGATCATGTTGCAGGTGCCGCCAGCCCCGCCGAATTGGAAGATGCGGTCGGTGTAATCCCAGTAATCTTCCAGCGTTTCACCCTTGATGGCGAACACCGGCGTGCCAGAAGCAGCAATGGCTGCAGCGGCGTGATCTTGGGTCGAGAAGATGTTGCACGAGGCCCAGCGCACATCAGCGCCCAGTGCGCGCAGCGTTTCGATCAGCACGCCGGTCTGGATCGTCATGTGCAACGACCCTGCGATCCGCGCGCCTTTCAGCGGTTGGCTGGGGCCAAACTCTTCACGACAGGCCATCAGGCCGGGCATTTCGGTTTCTGCGATGGTCAGCTCCTTGCGACCAAAGTCTGCAAGCGCGATATCTTTAACGATGTAATCCGCAGCCATGCGGCAAACTCCTTGAACCTGTTGTTGCGGGGCAGATAGCATTAGACAGGCATTTCGACAACCTTTGGTGTGAAGATGAAACAAGCACGGGCATGGCAGCGCATGTTATCAGGTCGCAGGTTAGACCTGCTGGACCCAACGCCTGTCGATGTCGAGATTGAAGACATCGCCCATGGCCTTGCCTTTGTGGCGCGCTGGAACGGGCAGACGCGCGGCGATTGGCCCTATTCGGTGGCCGAGCATTCGCTGTTGGTGGAAGACGCCTATCGCCGTCAAGGCGGCACGGAACCGCGCTGGCAGTTGGCGGCCCTGCTGCACGATGCGCCCGAATATGTGATCGGCGACATGATCAGCCCGGTGAAATCCGCTGTCGGTCCGGGCTATGCCGAGATGGATGCGCGGCTGACGGCGGCCATCCACCTGCGCTTTGGCTTGCCGGCCGTTTTGCCAGTCGCGGTGAAGAAAGCGATCAAACAGGCTGACAAAGTTTCCGCTTGGCTGGAAGCTGTGCAAATCGCCGGGTTTTCGGAAGATGAGGCGGATAAACTGTTTGGCCGCCCTGCTTTGGCCTTGTTGCAGGGATTACAGATCAAATTGCGCGCGCCCAGCGTGGTGCGTGCCGACTTTATCGCGCGGCACAAGGTTTTGCTGGGGCTGATCGGCTAGGTTTGCTCAAAAGAAAAGGCCGACCCGAAGGCCGGCCATAACGCTTTTTTTGAAGTCGTTAAATCGACAGATCTTCCGGCGTGCGGCCCGAAGCCAGCGCCTTTAGGAACCAGCGGGGCTTACGACCACGGCCAGACCACGTATCCGTTGCATCCGCAGGGTTAGCATATTTCGCAACAGCCGGAGCGCGACGACGCACGACGGAAATGCCCGTCAGTTCTTCAAGGGTAAATCCTTTAGCGCGTGCCATTTCCTGCAGCTCTACCAAGGCAATCTTTTTCTTTCTATCTTCGAAACTTGCGATGGCCTTTGCCACTTGCGACTGCAGCTCTTT